>Ga0208125_100041_pt1 | contig 155442 bp, 148 predicted proteins | sample LakWasM128_HOW14_2_FD_183938 | JGI IMG/M metagenome (GOLD analysis project Ga0208125, IMG submission 183938) | Freshwater sediment methanotrophic microbial communities from Lake Washington under simulated oxygen tension - Sediment Metagenome... | ecosystem: Environmental > Aquatic > Freshwater...
TCGCATATATGTCAGTGTTTGTTATAATCTCGGTCCTGCGCCGGGGTGGCGGAATTGGTAGACGCACTGGACTCAAAATCCAGCGAGGGCAACTTCATGGGGGTTCGATTCCCCCCCCCGGCACCAGTCCATTGTTTTATAGAAATTTTTCTGTTTTTTCTCGTTTGATATTCATCAGTTCTTCAAAACTTTTTCACATCGCTATACTATGAATTACTCTTCCGGGTTTTAGCTGGATAATTTCGTAATTATACGTTAGTAATCTTTTGTTATGCCTCATGTACTTATGGCGTACAGCCCAATATTTCCAACATTCTAGCCAATTCATCGCTTGAACTTAATTTTCTATTATGCTAGTTTGCGAGTGTTGTAACTAAGATGTTACAAAGTGAAAGCGGTTGTAAAATCTTTTCGTAACATGGGTCATTCTCTACTGAGATGATTGTTCGAACAGGAGTAACAGCAGTGGCTTCATCATCGGGAGATTTCCAAATTATTGCACGACCTAACCGATCCATGTCTTCAATGGGGATGGTCAAGGTTATTGCGATCATTGCATCATTCTCCTTAATTGTTGCCATTGGTTTCGGTCTTGCAGGGGCGTGGCTGGTTTTACCTTTCGCAGGGCTTGAGTTGCTGGCGCTGGCTTATGCTTTTTATTACATCAACTGCCATGCAGGAGATTATGAAAGTATCACCATCGACGGCGATCAGCTGGCGGTAGAAAAACGACATTATAAAAATACCAGTCAGGTTGTATTTAATCGTTATTGGGCGCGAGTTTTATTGCGAGATCTACCCAGTGGCGAGCAGTCTTTATTACTACGCTCACACGGTAAAGAGGTCGAGTTTGGTCGTCATTTGATGAGTAATGACCAGCGCTTGGCAGTAGCTCAACAATTAAAAAAACGTGTGGGTGCAGTTCTATAACCTCATTTAGGGAGTGAGTATGGCAATGCAGTTACTGAGAAAAGCTGGTTGGGGTTTAATGTTGGTGTTCGCTTCTTTTGCTGCGAATGCCGAATATGCATGGAATTTCCCCAAACCAGTAACCCCGATGGCGCTGGACACGCTACACGTCCATAATAAATTCATGGTCATAGTCATGGCTATTTTCCTCTTGGTTTTAGCGATTATGCTGTATTCGATTTATACCCATCGGAAAAGCAAAAATTTCAAGCCAGCAAACTTCACTGGGCCAAGCACGAAATCACAAGTGTTCTGGACATTGGTCCCTTTTGCTATCCTGCTGTATATCGACTTTATCTTGATGGGAATTCCTGCCTATCACAGTGTGGTCATGATGGAAGACACTAAAAACGGTGCGGAGATGGTGGTTAAGATCACTGGCTCGCAATGGCGCTGGCAGTATGAGTACATGGATACTGATGCAAAAGGTATCAAGTTCGTCAGCAATATGACTACGCCGCAAGATCAGATTGAGAATAAGGCTGAAAAGAATCCAGATTACCTGCTGGAGGTCGATAACCGTTTGGTCTTGCCTGTTGGTAAAAAGGTGCGTGTATTACTGACCTCTACCGATGTCATACACAATTGGTGGGTTCCTCAATTCGGTTCTGCCCGCGATGCTATCCCTGGATTCTTGCGCGAGACCTGGGTGCAGATCAATGAGCCCGGCGTGTATCGAGGCCAATGCAAGGAGCTTTGCGGCAAGGGTCATGGCTTTATGCCTGCAGTTGTTGAGGCAATGCCGGAAGAAGATTTCAAAAAATGGGTGGTTGCCAAGAAGGACGAAATGGCATCCGCCTCTGCTGGTGCAGATAAGGAGTGGAGCAAGGAAGATCTGATTGCCAACGGTAAAGGCATTTACGAGAAAAATTGCGCGGTTTGCCACCAGGTTACAGGTGCAGGCCTACCGCCAGCATTCCCAGCTTTAACCGGTAGCAAGATCGCAAATGGCCCGATTTTTGATGGCGAAGGTAAGCTGCTCAAGGATGGCCACCTGGACCGCGTATTGAATGGCAAGGGCATCATGCCTGCATGGAAAGCGACGCTGAATGATACGGAAATTGCCGCTGTAATTACATATGAGCGCAATGCGTTAGGTAACGCTGTCGGTGATGTATTGCAACCAGCTCAGGTAAAAGCTTTACGTTAATACTGTACTTAAGCTACGGCGCTTGAGTAAAGCAAATAGAAGTTAAAGCAACTTGGATTAGGCAATAGGCTTAGTAAAACTGGCTTAATAAATCTTAGGAGAAATAAATGAGTACAACCACAGTAGCACATCATGACGAGGGCCATGGGCATGCTGATTACAAGCCTGGAATAATGCGTTGGCTTACCACTACCAACCATAAAGATATCGGCACTATGTACCTGACCTTCTCGCTGATCATGTTCCTGGTTGGCGGATCCATGATCATGGGAGTACGTGCTGAGTTGTTCCAGCCAGGCTTGCAATTGATGAAGCCTGAATTCTTCAACCAGTTGATCGGGGTTCATGCCCTGGTGATGATTTTTGCAGCGCTGATGCCTGCAGCAACTGGTTTTGCCAACTGGATGTTGCCATTGCAAATAGGCGCACCGGATATGGCATTGCCCCGGTTGAATAACTGGGGTTTCTGGTTGTTGCCGCCAGCAGCGATTTTGCTCACGCTACCATTTACTTTGGCCTTGTTTGGTATCGGTGACGGCGCAATTGCTACCGGCTGGACCTTCTACGCTCCGCTATCAGTGCAAGGCGGAATGGGGGTGGACTTCGCCATATTTGCGGTTCACTTGTTGGGAATTTCCTCAGTCATGGGTTCTATCAACGTGATTGTGACGATTTTTAATATGCGTGCACCTGGCATGACCTTGATGAAAATGCCTATGTTCGCATGGGGCTGGTTGATTACTGCATTCCTGTTGATTGCCACTATTCCGGTGCTTGCTGGGGCAGTGACCATGCTGCTGACAGACCGTCATTTTGGCACACACTTTTTTGATGCTGCTGGTGGTGGTGATCCTATCCTGTTCCAGCACTTGTTCTGGTTTTTCGGCCATCCTGAAGTTTATATTCTGTTATTGCCGGTTTGGGGCTTCATGCCGCAAATCCTTTCTACATTCTCGCGCAAGCCAATATACGGCTATAAAGCCCAGGTTTACTCATTGTGGGCAATTGGTGCCTTATCAGTTGTAGTTTGGGCTCACCACTTCTTTACAGTGGGTATGCCAGTACCTGCGCTGCTTTACTTTATGTATAGCACCATGGCGATTTCCCTACCATTAGCGGTGCTGTTCTATTGCTGGATTGCGACAATCTGGAAAGGCTCCATGTCTTTCGAGACGCCAATGCTGTTCGCGGTAGGCTGGATTATCCTGTTTGGTATCGGCGGCTTGACGGGCTTGGTGCTGGCGGACGTTGCTGCTGATGCGCAATATCATCACAGTTACTTTGTGGTTGCGCACTTCCATTACACCCTGTTTGCCGGTGGCATCATGGGCATCATGGCGGGTGTTTACTACTGGTTGCCCAAGATGACTGGGCACATGTACAACGAAAAACTCGGCAAGCTGCATTTCTGGCTGACAGCGATTTCGTTCAACCTGACCTTCATCCCCCAGTTCTTCCTGGGACTGGCCGGTATGCCACGCCGCATTCCTGATTACGCATTGCAGTTTGCCGAGTTCAACATGATCTCCTCAATTGCTGCTTTCGTACTCGGCTTGTCTCAACTGCTTTTCGTTTACAACATTATTAGTTGTGCACGCGGCGGCAAAAAAGCAACAGACCAGGTTTGGGAAGGGGCGCAAGGCTTGGAGTGGACAGTGTCATCACCACCTCCATATCACAGCTTTACAGAGCAGCCTGTCATTAAATAAGCGATAGTGGTGGCTGGGTTCGGTGAGGTAACCAAACCCAGCCCTCAGAGGAAACAATGGAAAAGTCAGATCAGGCAAGACGTAGTAGAAGTATCAAGTTGGCGCTAATTTTTGGGGCTGTTGCTGTGTTGTGGTACGTCGTTTCGATGATGGTCATATGGACGCAATAGAAACAGCTGAGCAAAAGAAAAAATCTAACAAGCGCTTGGGTCTTAAGTTGTTATGGGTAGTCGGCGCTGCATTGTTGTTTGCTTTTGCTTTAGTACCTTTATATGACGTGCTGTGTTCGATGACCGGCCTGAATGGCAAGACGAACAACACGGCTGACCTGGCAACAACCAAAGTAGATACGTCGAGATGGGTGACGGTAGAGTTTACGTCGACAGTGATGCCGGGATTGGGATGGAATTTTCAGGCCAAGCAGTCGAGTATAAAAGTACATCCGGGACAGATCGAGAATGTGGTGTTTGAAGCTAAAAACAACACGAATAGTGTAGTCACCGGGCAGGCTGTACCTAGTGTCAGTCCAGGTGAAGCATCTTTGTATTTGAAAAAGATTGAGTGTTTTTGTTTTCAGCGGCAGGAGCTAAAAGCTGGGGAGGCAAAAGACATGCCTTTGCGCTTTTATGTGAGTCCGGATTTACCTAAAGATATACAGGCCATCACTTTGTCGTACGCCTTTTACAATGCGATAGAGAAAAAATAGGTTGAAGAAATAGGTAATAGTGGTAGCGAATTAGACAGCAAAGTAACTAGAGAAAGTAATAGAGGTAATCAGGGAGCTGCGTGTATCGATAGATGTTATCGGCTGGGATACATGATTTTGCTTATGTAGGTTAATAATTAAAACAGTGCAGAGGAGTTGATGCATGGCAACGCATAGTGAGAATCAATATTTTGTTCCAAGTCCAGTGGCTTACCCGGTCATCCTGTCCGCAGGTATTCTGGCATTAGCCTCTGGGTTTATTTTCAGTATCAATAAATTCCCAGCCGGCAAGTGGATGATGATTGCGGGGTTCGTCGTTATTATTGCCATGGTATTCCGCTGGATGGGTGCCGTGATTGCTGAAAGCGAAATTGGTAAATACAAGACATGGGAAGATAAGTCTTTCCGTATAGGTATGATTACTTTTATCTGCTCTGAGATTGCATTTTTTGCTGCGTTTTTTGGAGCATTGTTTTTTCTTCGCATAATTTCAGTGCCAGAGCTTGCTTCTTTTGACCCGGATTTCACCCCGTATAAGGATTTTGTGGCTACTTGGCCATCAGGTGGCCCTGGCGGGAATGTGCTAGGTACTGACTTTGCCAAGCCATCGTTTACACCTATGGGTGCTTGGGGTATCCCGGCAATCAATACCTTATTACTACTCTCATCCGGGGCAACCGTGACCTGGGCGCATTGGGGTTTGTTGAAAAACAACCGTACTCAGCTGGTTGTCGGGTTGTTCCTGACCGTAGCGCTTGGTTTGGCTTTTATGGCTTTGCAAGCTTTTGAGTATCACCATGCGTATACAGAGCTTGGTCTCACCATGGGTTCCGGGGCATATGGTGCCACGTTCTTTATGCTTACCGGATTCCATGGCTTCCATGTGACGCTGGGTACCATTATGCTGATTGTGATTCTGATACGCGCTATGAAAGGGCACTTCACGCCAGAGCATCATTTTGGTTTTGAGGGTGTTGCCTGGTATTGGCACTTCGTGGATGTGGTGTGGTTGGGTCTGTTCGTATTTGTCTACTGGTTGTGACCTATCAAAATAAAGGACGATGCTTGCATCGTCCTTTATTTTAGTAACAGAGGTTTTCTGATTAAGGTTAAGGGTGTGGTTGCCCAATAACTCCAGTGTAGTAGCCCAGCATCAGCAGTCCAAAGAGTATGATTGATAACGAAATTCTGACAGTGAGTGCTCGCACGGTGCGTTCGCCTGCACCTTTATCCTTGGCTAAGTAAAATAAAGCTGAAAATAGGCTGCCAACGATCAGTACCAGCATGGCAACAATTGCGATTTTGATTAGCATAATAATTTAGAGCGGTGCTCTTCCGGAATGGTTTGTATTGATTATGCGGCGCACATGAGTATTTTGCAATTTCGATTTTCTGATTATCAATTCAGGCCAACCTGGCTCGGTACGCTAGTGACAATCTGCTGTATTCCGTTGTTTATCAAGCTGGGTTTGTGGCAGTACAGCAAGGCGGAACAAAAGCAAATACGGCAGGCAAGCTACGAGAGTTACAGTAAAGCCCCTCCTGCTGCATTGCCGGTCAGCATAGAGAATCCAGAAAGCTGGCGCTACAGGCCAGTTGAAGTGCATGGTGAATATTTACCGCAATACCAAGTGTTTCTTGATAATCAGGTTGAGGGGCAGGTCGCTGGTTATCATGTGATAACCCCCGTACAAATAGAAAATACCAAGCGCATTGTGTTGGTGGATCGTGGCTGGATACCAGCCCCGGATAGTCACAATGTATTGCCGGTTATTAAAACCCCTGCGGGTAAGCAGACTATAGTTGGCAAAGTGTGGATACCCGCAGCTAGGTTTTATACGCTCGAAGCCAGGCAGCCTGCTGATAACCGACAGACGGAGAAGTGGCAGCCCATCTGGCAGAATATGGATATGGCAAAGTACAAGGCAGCGGTGCCATTCGATGTGTTACCGGTTGTGGTTCGATTAGATGCTGAAAGCAAAGCCGGTGGCTTTGTGCGGAACTGGATAATGCCCGCCGATAGAATTGCCACCCATATTGGCTATGCTTACCAGTGGTTTGGTTTTGCTTTTGCCGCGGTAATTATTTATATATTTGTCAGCTTTAAAAAAACCAGTAAGAAAATTAAGGTATAGCGTGCAAGATCAAACTGAACAAACTACACCCAATACCGAGCAAACACGTGGGCGCTGGATATTAGCCTTGTTGTTTGTATTTTTTGCAGTGCCTTTATTGGCGGTGATGCTCATGCATCATTATCAATGGCATCCCAAGGGAGATAGTTACGGTGAGCTGGTCTCCCCACCAATGCAGTTAAAGATTGCTGCTGAGTTGCTGGATAATCAAGGTAAGGCCGTTACCGCCTCTATATGGCATGACAAATGGAGCATGGTTTACGTAACAGGCGAATGCGACGATATTTGTACGGAGCGCCTGCACAGCATGCGTCAGTTACATGTGTCATTTGCGAAGGACATCGAGCGTATCCAGCGCATATTGATTAGCCCAACGCATAAAGCCGCTGAGCTACAACAGCAATATCCGGACTTGCTGATCATAAATCAGCCGGCCTCAGCACTGCCAAATTTAACCTCCCAATTTGATATCGCAGGTGAAGCCGCAATAAGCGGCAACCGGATTTATCTGGTGGATCCGCTAGGTAATTTGATGATGAGTTACCCTTTGTCTATAGCGCCTGCAGAAATTCGTAAGGATATGCAACGGCTGCTTAAGTACTCGTGGGCCGGGTAATGATGGACGGCCTATCTCTTATCTGGTTCAGGCGCATTGCCATGATTGCAACTCTGCTTGCACTGTGCGTGGTGGTGTTGGGTGCGTATGTGCGATTGTCAGATGCGGGGCTTGGCTGTCCGGACTGGCCGGGCTGCTATGGCGCACTGACAGTGCCGCAGAGCGAGGCCGCTATTAGCCATGCGCAAACTGCTTACCCCGATAAGCCTATCGAAGCGCATAAAGCCTGGAAAGAAATGCTGCATCGTTATGTTGCAGGCTCTCTTGGTCTGCTGATACTGGCAATTTTTGTACTGGCATGGCGCGCCAGAAGTGAAATCAGCGTATCACCCTGGTTGCCGGCTTTGCTGCTCTTGCTGGTGATATTCCAGGCTGCCTTGGGGATGTGGACTGTGACCTTGCTGCTCAAGCCGGTAATCGTCACTTCGCACTTGCTGGGAGGCATGAGCACGCTAGGACTGCTCACATGGATTACGCACCGGCACTGGGGTTCAGTCTCAGCGCGCTTCGTGAAATCAGGCCAACTGCGCTTCTGGATACGAGGTGCATTTTTCATCATCCTGGCACAGGTGTTTTTGGGCGGTTGGACAAGCTCCAATTATGCTGCGCTTGCCTGTACCGATTTTCCAACCTGTCATGGCGTGTGGGTGCCTGATATGGATTTTGCTACCGCATTCCACTGGGTGCGAGAGCTTGGGCAGGGTGCCGATGGCAAACCGCTGGAACTGGCAGCTTTTACTGCGATTCAATGGGCGCATCGGATAGGGGCTGTGGTTACTTTTATCTATCTAGGCTGGCTCGGTATATGCCTGCTGCGCTATGCGCCAATGCGAGCAATTGCTGCAATATTGCTGCTATTATTATTGGCACAAGTAAGTATGGGCATTGCCAATCTTGTGCTGCATTTACCCTTGGTATTAGCGGTTGGACATAACCTGGGTGCAGCACTATTAGTGATTACAGTAGTGGTGATGAACTCTAAAATTACAGGCTTGTTAAAAGGAGATTTTCTATGAATGCGATCACAGTAGACCAGCTACACAAAGTGGGCTTAAGTTTCCAAAGCTTTTTGGCGCTATGCAAGCCACGAGTGACAGCGCTCATCGTATTCACGGCCGTTATTGGCATGTTCCTCGCCACGCCTGGCATGGTGCCGCTTACCATATTGCTGGCAGGTACATTGGGTATCGGCATGGCATCAGGAGCCGCCGCTGCCTTTAATTGCCTGATTGAGCAGAAGATAGATGCCAGAATGGCACGCACACGTGGACGTCCTTTGCCGCTTGGCCAAGTTACCTCGAATGAGACTTTTATCTTTGCCAGCATCATGGGCAGTCTGGGCTTGTGCATACTTTATGTATTTGTTAACCCGTTGACCATGTGGCTCACCCTCGCTACATTTGTGGGCTATGCAGTTATATACACGGTATTCCTCAAGCCTGCCACGCCGCTCAATATTGTCATTGGCGGCGCTTCTGGCGCCATGCCGCCAATACTGGGCTGGGCTGCAGTTAATAATGTAGTGTCACCGGAAGCACTGATATTATTTCTCATCATTTTTGCTTGGACGCCACCGCATTTCTGGGCGCTGGCGCTATACCGCCGCGAGGAGTATGCCAAAGTGGGCATGCCCATGCTGCCTGTCACTCATGGCGAAATGTTTACGCGCCAGCACATCTTGCTTTACACCATCATCCTGTTTGCCGTTGCGCTTATGCCGTATGGACATGGCATGAGCGGCGTGATTTACCTCGTAGCCTCTCTGGTCCTGAATATCGGATTTATGGCCTACGCCATTGCCTTGTATCGGCAATACTCGGATGCATTAGCCATGCGCACATTTCGTTACTCAATTGTGTATTTAATGGCGCTTTTTGCGGCATTACTGGTAGATCACTATTGGCGGATTACGCTTTAGGCGAATAAAGCCGCTCTTGCCATGTCATGCAATGGCCAAGCGTAAAAAAAGGCCCGAATGCTCATCGCATTCGGGCCTTTTTTATAGGAGTAACTTATGGAAGCAGGTATCTCTTAAATTAGGGCATAGCCATTACTTACAAGCAAACTGCATTAGCCTTTTTTGAGCGATAACACTCTCTTCCTTGTTGCCCATGTCGTAGCCATTCGGGCAGAGCCTGGAGGCTTTTTCGTGACACTTAGTCCAGTCCGAAAAACCACTACAGCTCACTTCCAGCCATTCACGACCATCCCCCTTCTTGGTGTTCGGCATGCTGCAACCGGCTAAAATAAGGAGGGTAATAAGGGCAAGCGACATACTTTTCATTTTTGAATACACCATCAATATGGATAAGGCTGACATTCTACCTTGCTCCACAAATTAATGCCTACGGTCTGTCTTGAGCGTTACAGGTTGCCAGCGCCAAATAGCCCGATCAATCCAATGATGATTAAGTAAATGGCGACAATAAAATTCAATAGGCGTGGCATCAGCAGAATAAGAATGCCGGCAACGAGTGATACCAGTGGGGTCAGGCTGAGATGCAGGTTCATAGTGATCTTTCTTGGTGAGTTGTTGGCAATGACAAATTAGCTTACTGCGTTCGGAGTGCTTGTCAGTCAATGTCTGATAATTTTGTAGGATGTTTTGAAGTGTGGCTTGATGGTTGGCTACGGCAGCCTGCAAGCCGAGCCATGTGCACTGGATTGGGTGTTGACAGCCACCAATATGGTGATTTCAGCCGCATCCTGCAGATGCATTGACTGCTGAATCTGCTGCCTCAATATTGATAAGTTTATTTTGAACATATGCTTAGCCGAAATGTCTATTTTTTGGCATGCAATCTGCTAGATGAGCTTGCTGCGTAAGGCGCTGTAAGCATTTCCGCAATTGATTCATTTGCGATCCCATTATTTATTTAAGGAATATTATGAAGAAATTATTAGCTGTTTCATTCTTGGCCATGGGCATCTCCACATCTGCAATGGCTGATGATCTGCTAGGTGCACTAGCTGCTGATGGGTCATTCAAAACGTTTTTGAGTGCCATCACAACGGCAGAACTGACCGAGTCATTCAAGGCTGCTGGCCCAGTCACGGTATTTGCCCCTAATGACGCAGCATTTGCCAAGCTTCCCAAGGCCAAGCTGAAAGCGTTGTTAGCTAATAAAGATGAGCTGGCAAAACTCATCAATCATCATCTGGTCGCAGGTAAAATCGGCAAGGCAGATGTTGATGCAGGCAAGGTGAAAACGGTTGAAGGCAGTGATCTTGCGCTCTCAGTGGCTGATGGCGTTAAAGTGAATAACGTAAAAGTGATCGGTAGCGAAATTGATGCTGATAACGGTGTGATTCACGTAGTTGAGAACGTGCTCAAACTTAAAAAATAAGTAATATCAGTCAGGCATATCAAAAAAAGTAAATCAAGATAAAACGGGAGCTCAAGCTCCCGTTTTATTATTTGCGGATTTTGTGAGCATCACCCTGAGATTCTAAAATCATCTGGCGCTTTTTATCCTCAGCCATCTGTGCGGCATTGATCTCGCGCATGACGCCAGCCAGGTCGGCCTTCTTATGCTCACTCCTGAATTTCCCTGTAAGCACAACTTCTGGCGTGAGTACGCCATGCTCATAAAGCTCCCATATTTCTTTGCCATATTGCGTCGTCAGCAACTGTGGGGCAAAGCGCCCAAAGTAGGCAGCCAGATTATCTACATCACGCTCCAGCATGCTCTTGGCATTGTTATTACCTGCGGCATCCACTGCCTGCGGCAAGTCGATAATCACCGGGCCATCACTGCCTACCAGGATGTTGAATTCAGATAAGTCGCCATGAATCACGCCTGCACATAGCATACGCACTACCTGGTTAATCAGGATCGCATGGTATTCCAGCGCCTGTGCCTCAGAGAGCTCAACATCGTTGAGGCGCGGCGCGGCGTTGCCGTCATCACCAGTGACAAGCTCCATCAGCAGGACACCTTCGTAGAAGTTGTACGGCTTGGGTACCCGTATGCCAACAGCGGCCAGACGATGCAGCGTATCTACCTCGTGGCTCTGCCAGGCTTCCTCTTGTACCTTGCGGCCGTATTTACTGCCTTTTTCCATAGCCCGTGCCTGTCGGCTGTTTTTTACCTTGCGGCCTTCCTGGTAAAGCACATTCTGGCGAAAACTGCGTTGATTGGCCTCTTTGTAAACTTTGGCACAGCGTACATCGTCGCCGCAGCGTACGACAAAAACAACGGCTTCTTTGCCGCTCATCAGTTGGCGGATGACTTCATCAACCAAGCCATCTTCAACCAGAGGAGTAAGTCTTTTGGGTATCTTCATGGCGAGTATTTTACGCTGCAAACCGCAATAAAACGCGCCCAAACTGTGTATAAGCGAAATATTCAGCGTTAGAATGTTTCGGGTTAACCTGTAAAGTGAGAACTTGTATATGAGTACAACCAGCGACATCACGCTTTTAGCCAGATATAACGAGTGGATGAATACCAAGCTGTATGACACCGCATCACAGCTCTCAAAGGAAGAGCTGCTTGCCGACCGCAAAGCATTTTTTGGCTCTATTCAGGGTACCCTCAACCATATTCTCATTGCCGATATCATCTGGTTAAAACGTTTCAGCCATCATTCGTCTAATCACCCGGCTTTGCAGGCAATTCAGGCGATGCAGGATCCGCGCTCATTGGACGAGCTGCGGCTTATAGACTTTGCCGAACTCGCCAAGCAACGCCATATGCTTGATAGCATCATCCTTAGCTGGGCAAGCCAGCTCACAAATGAAGATCTGGACTATGTGGTGCATTACCGAAATATGAAAGGCGTACCCGCAGATAAAAAATTAGGTAGTTTGCTATTGCACTTCTTCAATCACCAAACACATCACCGCGGACAGGTGACTACCTTATTAACGCAATGCGGCCTTGATGTCGGAATCACCGACCTGCAGGCATTGATCCCGGATGCCGCAGACTAAAAATGCATGTCATATTTTTTGTCAGACAACTCTTACATTTACTTTCTATTCGGGCCGATAGTTGAAATGATCGATTTTAATTAAATTGATGACCAAGCAATCATTTATTTAATTCAGATAGCCGGCCCATGGGTGCCGATGGAGCCTCGCTGGGTATATGTTTACGAGGGTAATCTGAGAAAAAATAGCCAGTCACCAAGTTAATCAGGGAGTATCGCTTGTTAAATCGCCGTAATCCGCTAAACAATCGCCTGCTTGCCAGATTGAATTCCGAAGTCTTTAACAAGCTTTTGCCTGATTTAGAATTAACGTCTCTGCCCAGGGATTGTGATATTTACCACCATACTGGCAAGATAGATTATGTTTATTTTCCTATTAGCAGCATCATCGCAGTCGTCAATGTCTTGCAAGATGGCGCATCGCCAGAAGTAGCGGCTATAGGAAATGATGGGCTGGTCGGCATAGATGTATTTATGGGTGCGACCTCCATTACCAGCCGGGTGATAGTGCAAAGCGCCGGTTTTGGTTACAGGATCAAAGCTGGCATCATAAAAAAAATATTTGATAATGAACCCGAATTCAGAGCACTCATCATGCGTTACATCCATGTACTGTTTACGCAATCAGCGCAGATCGCTGCATGTAATCGCTACCACAGCATAGAGCAGCAGGTGAGTCGTTTTCTGCTTACCAGCCTGGATAGGTGGAGCTCCAATCGCATCAGTCTTACACATCAGCGCATAGCAGATTTGTTAGGGGTGCGCAGAGCAGGTGTTTCGGAAGTTTCGGCCAAGTTGGCGCAGGCAGAATATATCAAATACCATCGTGGCTGTGTCACTGTGCTCAATAGAGCAGGCATAGAGTCGCAAGCCTGTGAATGCTATCAAGTCATCAAAACCGAGATCGACAATTTATTAGGTTCGTGAAATTCCCGGTCTCTTTATCACAGGAAAAATAGCTTATTTATGCCTATATTTCCCAGCTCTGGCTTTGAGTACATGTTTCATATTTCTGTACGATAGCGGACAGAATCTAATCATCCACTATGTAATTATTTGTTTGGGAAACCCCAACAATAATTTTTAAAGTAGGTGGTGATTACGATGGAAAAAGCAGAGCAAAGCCCTATATCCGGTTGCATCATCTCTATATTGGTAGCTGACGGAGTAGATATTGATGCCATTGTCGCAGTACGCATGGCTCTAAAAGAGTCTGGGGTGTCTACGCTGATTGTGGCATCGCATGCAGGAGCAATTAAAAGCGCTCAAGGCATTCCTATTGTGACTGACTGTAGTTTGCCATTAGATGAATCATTACCTTGCGATGCAGTGTTTATTCCCGGAGGCACCGCAATTGAGCGCTTATGCCTTGATGAAAATGCGCTGTATTTTGTGCGTAAAGCCTATAAAACTGGCAAGGTGATCGCTTCCTCCGACGGCGGTGAGAAGCTTGTTATTAAAGCTGCGCAGTCTGCTAATTTGCCTAATGGGGCTTTCATTGGTGAAGGAGTCGTTAACCACACAGATAATGCCCCCCATTTCTTCAGGCGTTTAGCTGATGCAATCGTAAAACGACATCTTTTATACCGACCAGATGCCGATTTAATATAAGGTTTATTACACCACTTACAGAAACCAACGGTGGTTGTAAACAGCCAAAACCAATTTTTAGCACAGTGCTACTATTTTTTTATCAAAATAAATCAATCAATTAGATTGTAAATGCTGTTTGGCATAGTTGTTGCGAAAGATTCTTAACTACGTTTCTGGGTCTCAACTATGCAAGCAAGCCATGTGCTACAGAACTCATTAGTTCAGGATTTTTACGTTAGCCATAACTCCTGGCTTTATTCGTGGCTGTGCAAAAAGGTAGGCTCAACTTTTGATGCGGCCGATCTGGCTCAGGACACTTTCCTGCGGGTTCTGCTTAAAACTGACTTGGTTTCCATTATTGAACCACGTGCTTACCTCACCAGAATCGCCCATGGCTTGATGGTTAATCATATTCGCCGTCGCGAAATTGAACGATCCTACCTTGAAGAAATCTCCCATCTGCCTGAGTATCACACGCAATCGGCTGAGGCACGCGCCATGGCTTTGGAAGTCCTGGTCAAGATCGACACCATGCTGGATGGCTTGCCGTTAAAAGTACGCTCTGCATTTTTGCTATCGCAACTGGAAGGCCTTACGCATGCCGAGATTGCAGCTGAGCTAGGTGTCTCTATTGCCTCGGTGCGGCTATATATAGCCAAAGGCATCACCCACTGTCTTGAGCTGCAATAACCGGCAGCTTCGCATGAACCAGAACGATATCAATAACTCCTCCAAGCTGGCCACCAAGTGGTTTGTACAGCTTAGCTCGGGCAGTGCTAGCCAGAAAGACTACGAGGCATGGCAAGAGTGGCGGGAGTCCCACCCGGAAAACGAAAAAGCCTGGCAAAAAATAGAGCAGGTGACTAATAAGCTCAAAGGTTTTTCAACGGGGCTAGGCGTGGTGGGTACATTGCGCCGTCTATATGATAAGCCCCATGTCGAAGGCCGGCGGCGAGTCCTCAAGCAACTGGCAGTATTGATGGCTGTCGGCTCCGCCAGCTACCTCACCTATAAGCAACAACCATGGCAAGAGCTGGTAGCCGATTACTCTACCGGCACCGGCGAGCGCCGCGAAGTTGCCTTATCGGACGGCACACGGCTGTTCATGAACACATCCACAGCCGTCGATATTGCTTTTGATGAAGCCCAGCGCACATTGACCTTACTAGAGGGCGAAGTGCTGATCGAAACCGGACATGAGCAAGGTGTGGCATATCGGCCATTCAAGGTAAAAACTCAGCACGGCGAGGTAACAGCGCTAGGTACCCGCTTTAGCGTGCGGGATCATGGTGATTTCAGCAAGGTCAGCGTATTTGATGGCGCGGTGAAGGTGATGCCAAAAAATAGTGAATGGGCTGCAATGACGCTGCAAGCTGGCGAGGCGGTTAATTTCAGCATTGCTGCGGTTACTGAAAAAGGTGTCGCCGACTATGCCGCCGTTTCATGGACTCAAGGCTTTATTATCGTAGATCAACTTACCCTGGCCGAGTTTGTGGCGGAGCTTTCCCGCTATCGGCACGGCCTGCTTCAGTGTGACCCGCACATTGCAAATATATTGGTATCAGGCTCCTTCCCCACCGATACCGATTTAGCGCTCGATATTCTGTCCCGTAAATTCCCCATACAAATTAAAACTTTCACCCGTTACTGGACCAAAGTAACTCCAGCATAGTCCTGCAGTAGTAGCCCTCACAAAAAATAATTCAAAAAAAGTTAGCACTTTTTCATTCTCGATTGGCGTAAGGAGAAACAGCTAAAAAATAAAAAAGTACATCAGGGAGAAGGCATGTTGTTGCAGCGATTCAAAATCCACTTTCATCATAAAGCGCTATTCAGCTATTTATACAAGATCAATATCCTCCTGATATTGGCTTTGATGGTGCTTATCGCCGGCTTGTTTTTTATTAGCGATAGTTTTGCAGCCGGCTTTTCGCTTAATACCAGCATTCCTAGAAAAGCTTACAACATTCCCTCAGGTAATCTCGGTAAGGCACTCGCAACGTATTCCGCACAAGCTGGGGTCGTGTTGGTGTTTGACCCACTCTTGACGGAGGGCAAACAGTCGCCCGGATTAAAAGGTGAGTACGGGCTAAATGAAGGTTTTTCCACCCTGCTAAAAGGCAGTGGTTTGGAAGTTGCCGGTGACGGCAATGGCGAATATTCGCTTAAAAGGGCGAAAGTTGTCGTAGACGACAGCAAAAACCTCCCTGAGGAAATCAGTCTTAAAGAAATTGCTGTCCGTGCTCAGCGTTTCTACGAAGTTGGCCCATTGCCAGGCTTGGGACTTACCCTGGAACAAATCCCCGGCAACGTACAAAGCATTAGCGCCAAGGATATCAAAGAGGCACATTCCTTATCTATTACTGACCTGATGAACCGCAAGCTGCAATCCGTTAACGTCAATGACTACCAAGGTAACCCGTTCCAGATGGATGTGACCTATCGGGGATTCACAGCAGGCCCCCAGATCGGTACCCCGCAGGGGTTGTCGGTATTTCTGGATGGCATCCGCGTCAATGAGCCTTTTGGTGACGTAGTGAACTGGGACATGATTCCTATGAATGCACTGGCTGGTGTTGATGTGTTTCCCGGGTCTAATCCCATTTTTGGACTGAACACTCTGGGTGGCGCTTTTTCCATGAAAACTAAGGATGGGTTTAACAATACTGGGGTTGATGCTGACATTCTCACAGGATCGTTCGGTCGTAAACAACTGCAAGTATCCGGCGGATGGAATAATGGAACAGTAGGTTTATTCGGGGCAGGCAACTTCTTTCTTGAAGACGGTTGGAGAGTGAATTCGCCAAGTAAGGTAAATCAGGTATTCGGGAAGGCCAGCTACCGTGGCGAAAAGCTGGACCTAAATTTAAGTACATTATTGGTTCAAACTGACTTGGTTGGCAACGGGCTTGTACCAAGTCAAATGTATGAGCAAAACCGGGACAGTACATTTACTTCTGAAGACACAACTAAGAATACTTTAGCCCAATTGCAGTTATCCAGTAGTTATTTTGTAAGCGATACATTCACGATAACAGGGCAAATTTATCGTCGTAACAGTAAGCGTAAGGCATTAGGCGCAGACGCCTATATGGACGGATATGGTCAGGAGCAAAATGTAAAGCGGAATCTTGCAGCAGGTGAACAATATACTTGCCAATACTTGAGCACTAATAAATATGGGATACCAGATTATTACGTTGTAGATATTCCGGATCCTAATGATAACTTTTCAAGCCCATTTATCGCAGACTATTTTGCAAATGGTGTTCCAGACTTCACATTACTTCCCTCTCAATATGCACCTGGCGACCCTAGGTATGTAGCCGGTGATCTCGCAAAAAACGCGGAGTTAACTTCTGAATATGCTTCTGGAGCCAAGTATTCATTTGAATACTATAAAAACATTTTAAATGAAGTGCTTTTTGCAAATAGTCCACCTCCAGAACTTGGACCAGTTCTCGCAAATGGAGACAACCAATATCGCTTTCCGACATTCGGCGAATGGTTGAATCCAAAAGGCTACGCAAATGATGTGGATGCGATAGAAGTTTTTGGTAATTACTTCTACACACCAGATGGAGTTAAGCATGCAGTTCTAACAATCTCTCCACTCAACAAGGCTGTATGTGACGGCGTTAGTAATTTGGATGTTTTGGATGCTAATGGAAAAGTTTTTGCCCCTGATGGTGCGGGTACCAACTCAGCAGGCGTTGTTGAAGGAACTCCGACCTCTGTATTAACGGATAACAGTATTAACCAGGTTGTGGATGGCGGTTCGCTACAGCTGAATTGGAATTGGGATAAACACAAGTTTATGGTGGGAAGCTCTGTCGATATTGCGCGAGCCGATTACTCCAATACACAGAGGCTCGGTCTGTTAGACGAAAACAGAAAAGCATATTTATCTCCAGAAGGAATACGAGATGAATATGCAGCAGCTGATGTGGATATTTCCAATAATGATTTTAAAGGGACATCAACCACACAAAGCATTTATGCAAGTGAAACCTGGAGCCCGATTGAAACTTTACACTTCACAGGTTCGGCTCGTTACAACCAGACCCATGTAAAAAATCAAGTGGCTACGCGCACTGCCTTCAATTTCTTTGATTTGGCCCAATATCGTGCAGCTCCTGATTCCTTCGATATATGTACAGGAAGTGCTGATAATTGCCCAGCCCAAGGCTACAAGCCAGGCAATGGTAGCTTATTATTGAATCCCGCTGAAACAGAAAAATTCAGTTATTACTCGCTCAATCCATCATTAGGGGCGTCATGGCAAGCCACAAAAAGTCTCAATGTTTATGGCAATTGGTCGCAAGGCACTCGTACCCCATCTGTCATAGAGTTAGGGTGTGCATTTGATAGTAGGCCTTCTGGGAGTTTTGTTTTTGATGCTAGCGGTAAATTAGTCCCTGTCCCCAGAAGCTTGGCGGAGAATCGTTCCTGCACATTACCTACAACTCTCTCAGGAGATCCATATTTGCCACAAATCAAAGCTCAAACTTTTGATCTGGGAATGCGGGGTACTTGGGGAGACAAAATTAAATGGAACCTCGGTGCTTATCGTACTGATTTAAAAGACGATGTTTACTTGGTATCAGTAGGGGCGGCAAGCAGCTATTTTGACAGCATAGGCCAAACTCGTCGGCAAGGCATTGAAGCTGGTTTTTCTGGTGAGTTGGATAAAGTCAGGTTTGGGATGAACTACGCGCTTACTGACGCAACATTTCAAGATACCTTCGATATGGTAAATGAAAACAACAGTAGTTCCATTCAAGTCCCCCGTACAAGCGTGAGTGACCCATTTCGCTATATCACAGTCAAGCCAGGCAATCGCATGCCGGGCGTACCCTTGCATAATTTAAATGCCAGAATAAGTTATGACGTCACTGATAAATGGACAGTAGGATTGAATGCAGTAATGCACTCGGAAAGCTTTGTTCGCGGTAATGAAAATAACCAACATCAGGAAGGTGTAACACAATTCGTACAAGTCACCATTCCAGATGGTGCAGGTGGTTTTCAAGTCGTTAACCAGCCGCGGCAGCCATTTAACAATCCTGGGAAAGTGGCTGGATACACTGTGTTCAATTTCCAGACTAGCTACAAACTCTCCGCAGAATGGACTGCAACACTACTCATCAATAACGTTTTTGATCGAGAGTATTTTAGTGCAGGGCGTTTAGGAAGAAATCCATTCTCGCCTTCAATCAATGGTGCCATCGGTCCTGGTGGCTATAACTACAATTCAAATGACTGGCTGGCAACAAATTTTATTGCCCCAGGGGCACCAAGGGGCATTTGGTTTAGCCTTAACTACCAGTTTGATGTGAGGAAATAAAATGAAGTTATGGGGCATTTGTAGCTGCCCATTGAAGCATTCATCCGCAACCCGCTTAGAACTTACGAGGGACTAAAGAGTTGTGGTGAGTTGGTGACGTAGGCAGCCACAAATGCCTGCTTATTGTAACTCTTAGGAGAAGATAATGAAAAACGTTACATTGAAATTAGCAGTTTTAAGTGCATTAGGATACTCGGCTTATGCTTTAGCTACACCTGTTTCAGTTCCTACAACGGGATTTGCAACAAGCGCATATACATCTTGCAATACCACAGGTAACTTTGGCTCAGGCAGTGTTGGTAATGGCAATCCAACTGTTGCACCCTCTTCATCGACAGATGCTTGCGTTTACTATCCTGCCCCTGCAAGTGACGTCACTTCTCCCGAGACAGGATATACGATAGCTGCTTCGGCGGTACGCACTATTACCGTAAATAATATTTATACGGGTGGTACTGGTGTAAATGTGGGTAGTGTGAATGAGTACGTATGGCGTAAACCAGCAGCTACAGCCCCTGTAACCTCTACACCTATGTGTATTTATGGAGCAAAAATTACGCTTTCAAACATTGACTACAATTCTGTTGAAGCTGGAAAACAGACGTTTGAGGTAAATGATTTGGCGCGTGGCGGGTTCGATGGGTTGGCTGTTGATGCAGCTTATGCAGTAATTCTTTCTACTGCATCCCCGGTTTACAGAGTAGGCCGTACATATACTTCCGTACAGCATCGCGCTGAAGCGTTATCGCCAAACTACGGTGATTTTGGCGGTGCAAACCCAGGTACTAATTATTTAGCTTTACCTGGTTTAACTGGTAGTACGGCTGCTATCAATGGTGTTAATCGTTATACAGGAACAACACCCAACACCTTGCCTTTGGCAAATCCAACATTGCCAGGTGAACAGGCTGCCAATGTAAATGATAGCTGGGTGAACTTTACATTTGATGCTAATGCAGTGGACGATGATGGTAGTACCAATGCCGTTTCGTCGATGACTTATGTAAAGGCAGCATGCACAACAGCAGCCCCGGTGACACGTACTGATGCGATTCGTTTACGTCAAACTGCACAAGAAAAAAGTCCATTTATCTCAGTTAGTGTAACGGGTTATGTGCCTCCGTCTGCACCCGCAACTCTAGCGCCAGCTGCAACAGCTCCCTTTTAATAAAAAGGTAGTTATTCCAAACTGGTATTTGAAAGTTTGATATTGCGGTGGGCTATAAGCTCACCGCACAACAACTCTTAAAGGATTATTAAAATGGCTATTAAAATTTTTAATGCGACAGAAACTGAATACACAGGCACATCAAGCTCTGATTTTGTGGTGGGTAACAATCTAGATAATCAGATTTTTGGTGCTGGTGGTAACGATATAATTTTGGGTGAAGGTGGAAATGATTTCATCTTCGGTGAGGATGGTAATGATGTTATCGAAGGTGGTGATGGCGATGATATTTTAATCGGCGACGCGGGTAACGATATAGTTTTTGGTGGCTCAGGTAATGATGTTATCGACCTTGGTGAAGGCAATGACATCGCTGATGGTGGCAGTGGAGTCGATAATATATTCGGCGGTGCAGGCAATGACATACTCTCAGGTGGGGATGGCGATGATGCGATTTTTGGCGGAGAGGGTGATGACATTTTAACTGGTGGCGACGGTTTTGATGCTATCTACGGTGAGGGTAGTTCGCAGGGTAATGAAACGGTTACAGGCGATCTTTATCTGGTGACTTCAGACGATATTATTTTAGGTAGTGATGGAAATGATACTTTCAGGATTGGGGCCGAAGCTGAAAATGTTGTTATTGAGGCTGGAGTTTCAGAGTTTGACAATGCGGGGAATGAGGCTCGGTATATTGAGGTTGAGGAAAACGAAGAAACTGAAGAGCTGTATGTAATAGATACGGTAACCGGTGAAATCATCGAGTTGGATGATCAGGAAATTGCTGAGCAATCAGAAACTGATGTGCGGTTAAATATAGTTACTCGCCCAGGTTCCAGTGCTATCAGCACATTTGCCACTACTATCGCTGGTTATAATGCGGTTGATACCATCGAATTTACAGCATCCGGTGAGTTCGAAGATATAGCATTCTCAGGTATTGAACGTATTGAGCTAGCTAGCGGTGTCAACATTACCCTTTCCGCAGAACAACTGGAAAATAATGGTGAGTCTTTAGATCGTGAGTTTCTGAACCCAGGTACCCATATCTACGGTGTTGCTGGCGGCCCTGCCGAAACAGTTACTGTCGAGTTGGAGTATGAAGAAACCGAGTTTGAGCCTGATGAAGACATCGTCGGTGCAACTGAAGTTACTTATGAAGCAGCTGCGTTAGAGTTCGACGATTATTCAGTCGCTAATCTGTTCCACAACGTCGACATGATCTACGACGGCAGTGAAGGTGAAGCAGGCAGTTTTACTCGTATCGACGGCGCGAATGAGAGTGCCGGTGCCAGCGAAACTGTGCATGGTAGCGAGGGTGTTGATTACGGCACTATGCGCTTGGGTGACGATACCTACTATGGCAATGGCGGTAACGATTTACTAGTCGGCCATGGCGGTGCGGATCACTTGGATGGTGGCGAAGGCGACGATATTTTCCTGATAGGTGGCTTCGGCAGTGGTGTGCAAGGCACTACCTCCAAGGCTGATGACGGTAATAAGGAGTGGATCGCTACCGGTGCCAAGCATGATGTAATTGTCGGCGGCGATGGCGTGGATACCCTTCGTGTTACTACCGGCATTGGTGCAAATAACACCACCAACGGCACTGTCGTATTGAATGATGCTAACTTCCAGGATATGGAAGTGGTGCAGGTGGGTGGCACAGTCGGTCGCCTCAATGTTGAAGACTCTGCCCTGCAACTGCTCAACGATCATTACTATTTCCGCGCTAATGGCAGCGTTGCTAATTTGTCCAATACCCTGGGCAATAACGGCGGCACTATCAACAACGTGGTAATCGATGCTTCTGGCGTAACTGCTAACGGCCTGTTGTTCGAAGGTAATGCCAACACCCAGACCTTTATCGGTACGACTCAGGACGACAGGTTTGTGGGCAATAGCGGCAATGACACCTTAACCGGCGGATCAGGTTCTGACACCTTCGTCTTCGGCAAGGTGCATGAGCAGGTGGTGACAGGCTCTGCCACGACAGTGCAAACCTATGTGGATACCGCCTTCAACCTGACAGGGTTCGATACCATCACCGACTTCCTGCATGGCACTGATAAGCTTGAGCTGAATACCGACCAATACTCTGCATTGGCTGGGTTTACAACTGCCAATTTTGTAGTGGGTGCCGGTGCAACTGCAGGTGATATTAATGACTACCTGATTTTTGATACCACCTCACATACGCTGAAATACGATGCGGATGGTAGTGGTGCAGGTGCTGCAGTCAATATCGCCGTGTTGACAGGTGTTTCGACCCTGACAACTGCTGATATCGTTGTTGTGTAACTAGTGTTGAATGGGCAGGCGCAATGCCTGCCCACTTTCATTTCATGACAATATCCACGAACAAAAACAGCTTAAAAAAAGCCCTGTGGGAGCTTGCGCCCTATTATCGCCAAGTCGTCCTCTTCGGGTTTTTTACCAATTTCATGGTGCTGGCGCCTTCCTGGTACATGCTGGAAGTCTATGACCGGGTGATCTACAGCCGTAATGCCACCACACTGGGCATGCTCACCGCCATGGTGGTGTTTATTTACCTGGTGATGGAATCTCTGGAGTGGGTGCGCCGCAAGATGATGTATCAGGCATCGCAGCAGATTGAAGAGGCGTTACAGCAAAAAGTTTTTAATACCGCTTTCCAGGCAAAGCTGAAGACGATGGATTTTCCTATCCATCAGGTGTTTTCCGACTTCAAGATGATCAAGGAAAGCCTGTCATCGCAAGCGTTGGTAAGCCTGATTGATATCCCCTATGTGCTGATCTTTGTGGTCGCAATCTTTCTTATTCACCCGGCCTTAGGTTGCCTGACGCTGGTTGGGCTGACGTTGCAGGTGGGTATTGCTTTATTCAACCAATACCGTATCCATCCGCGTATGCAAGAGGCGAACCGATACGCTCTCGAAGCCCACGCTTACTTTAGCGCTGTAGGCAAGAAGGCCGAGGTGATACAGGCCATGGGCATGCTGCCTAGCTTGCAGGGGCGCTGGCTGACAAAGCAGCAGTCCTTTCTGTTGCATCAGGCCCAGGCCTCCGAAATAGCAGGCATGAACTCAGCCAACTCTCGGCTGTTACAGGTGATGCAGGCCTCGCTGGTGCTGGGGCTGGGTTGTTACCTGGTTGTCCATGACTCATTGCCGTATGGCGCAGCTGGGATGATTATCGCCTCCATACTCGCGGCACGCGTACTTTCGCCGTTTATCCAGCTGGTTGGGCAATGGCGTACGCTGGACAATGCCCAGGATGCCTACACTCGGCTAGACCGGCTGTTCAGCAACATACCCCAGCAGGAAAAAGGTATGGCATTGCCACCACCCACCGGTGAAATCGTTGTGGAGAACCTGAGTTTTTCCATGACTGAGCAGGACAAGCCCAATGCCAGGGAACTGTTCCTGAAAAATATCCATTTCAAGTTGAGCCCAGGCGAGGTGCTGCTGGTGGCTGGCCCCTCGGCATCGGGCAAGTCAACTCTATCCCGCTTGCTGGCAGGGTTGCTACAGCCGAGTAGCGGCAAGGTCAGGTTCAATGGGGTCGATGCCTACCAGTGGAGCAAGGAGGAGCTTGGCCAACACATAGGCTACCTGTCGCAGACTATTGAGCTACTGGATGGCACGGTTGCGGAAAACATCACCCGTTTTGGCAGGGTAGATGAACAGAGCCTAAAAACTGTTATTGAACTGCTGGATATGCAGCGCTTTATTGATGCTCTGCCAGCTGGTCTGGATACGCCCATCGGCAATGATGGCGAGTTTCTTTCCGGCGGCGGCAGGCAGTTGATCGGCTTGGCAAGGGCCATTTACGATAACCCCAGGATCGTGATCCTGGATGAACCTAATGCCAATCTGGATGAGGCGGGCGACCAGACCTTGCAGCGTATGGTGAAGACACTCAAGCAGCAGGGTACTACCTTTATTATCATCAGCCATCTGCAAGGTATCAAGGCTATTGCAGACCATCTGCTAGTGCTGATGAACGGGCAGGTTCTCCGCTACGGCAAGCCGGATGAAGTCATGGCATCGTTACAGCAGCCCAGGCCAGTTGCAGAATCCAGGGCCGGTGTCAGTTATGAATAGCCTTAGGATGCACAAACCACTGCGCAAATATCTTGCCCTGTTCAAGGGGGATTTGATGGTGGTCGCGATGTTCAGCCTGGCTACCAATGTGCTGATGTTGGCGCCGACGCTATATATGCTGCAGCTTTATGATCGGGTGCTGATCAGCAAGAACGAGCTGACCCTCTATGCCATTACCTTGATTACCTGCTTTCTGTTCCTTGTGATGGCATTTTGTGAGTGGATGCGCTCTGTGATTGTTATCAAGGCTGGAGTCAGGTTCGACCAGTTATTGAGTAGCAAGGTATTTAAGCTGGGTTTTGCCCATGTTCTGGGTTTGGAGAATGCCAGAGCTTCAGTGAAAACAGGGCCTTCACACAAAACCATGGCGAATGAGGCCATGCAGGACCTGACATATATCCGTCAGTTCATCACTGGAAACGGCCTGTTTGCATTTTTTGATATGCCCTGGACACTGCTTTATATAGCGGTACTTTTCATCCTCCATCCCATGCTGGGCATGCTTGCCATCGTGTTCTGCATGGTCCAGCTCGGCTTGGGCATCTGGAACCAGCGCAGTAGTGAATTCCCTCTGGAGCAAGTCAGCCTTGCCGGCAGGGCAAACCAGCGGTTTCTTGATAGCAAAGCCAGGAACATCGAAACCCTGCATGTCATGGGCATGATTCCCAACCTGTACAAGCGCTGGCAACTGATGCAGCAGCGCTGGAACCAGCTGGATGGCGACGCGATTCGCATCCAGACCCGCAACCAGTTGATCAACAAGTTCATACGCTACACCATGCAGTCGCTGATGCTGGCCGCTGCTGCCTTGCTGGCGATTCAAGGCAAGTTATCCATAGGGGCCATGATCGCCTCTAATGTATTAATTGCCAGGGCATTGCAACCGTTTGATGTGATTGTTGGTACCTGGAAGCAGTTTGTAATGGCGCAGCAATCAATGACTCGCCTCGACCAATTGCTTGCCTCGGAACAGCCGGAGGTAAAAACTACAAAGGTAAGCCAGATCCAGGGCCACATTACCTTAAAAGACCTGAATGTCACCCTTGGCAATACTGACAGGCCAATTCTCAAGCGCATCAACCTGGAGATTCATCCAGGCCAGATACTGACAGTGATGGGGCCTTCCGGCTCTGGCAAAACCACCTTGGCACGTTGCCTGGCGGGCATATGTCCCTGGCAGGGTGGTGAGTTGCTGATCGACGGTATTTCGGCCTCCAGCATTCCGCATGCGCAGTGGGCGGCAGCGCTGGGGTACCTGCCTCAAGATGTAGAGCTGATAGAGGGCAGTATTGCCGATAACATCGCCCGTTTTTCCGAACCGTCACCCGCCGATGTCATTGCCGCAGCGGAATCTGCTGGCATACACGACAGCATATTGCGTCTGCCGCAGGGTTATGACAGCCGGATAAATGAGTCGGCTGCCCTTTTGTCTGGTGGCCAGCGCCAGTTGTTGGGTTTGGCACGTGCCATCTACCGTCAGCCCGCCTTGCTGCTACTGGACGAGCCTAACTCGCACCTGGACGAACATGGCGAGGCCAATCTACTAACGACGCTGCTCCGTCTTAAGCATGAGGGTAAGGCGATTGTGCTGGTGTCGCATCGCTCCAGCATCCTCAAAATTACTGACCAATTGCTCATTTTGCAGAACGGTGAGGTCGCGCATTACGGCACACGTGATGTCGTGGTAGCAGAACTGAATCACGCCCGGCAATTACTGGCAGCACAGGCAGCCTGAGAACACATGATGAAACTGACAACGCAAACTATCACCCCCATACCGGAAACAATATCCGACTCGCCCCAGGTGGTTGCCCTACATGGATATGCCAACAATAAGCGTGCTGGGCGCATGGGCATACTGGTACTGCTGGTCGGCTTGGGCGGCTTTATGGTGTGGGCAGCCTTGGCACCGCTGGATGAAGGTGTGCCCACTGAGGGTGTGGTGAATGTCGAAGGTAGCCATAAGGTGATCCAGCATTTCACTGGCGGCATCGTCAGCAAGATGCTGGTGCACGAAGGCCAGCATGTGCAGGCGGGCGATGTGCTGATCAACCTGGATGACACCTCCATACAGGCACGGGCAGATGAGATTAAACAGCACTACATGGGGTTGCGTGCGCAGGAAAGCCGCCTGCTGGCGGAGAAGCGAGGTGCCCGGACTATCGCGTTTCACCCTGATGTACTGCACAGCCAGGATGACCCCTATGTACGGCAGCACATGCTCAACCAGACGCAGTTGCTACAGGCCAGGCAAGAGGCATTGACGGCAGACATCGCTGGCCTTAACGAATCCATTCAGGGGCAGAGGGCGCTCATTGAGGGTTACCAAGGTGTGCTCGTGAGTTATCGCGCTCAACTGGCACTGCTTAATGATCAGCTCAGTGGTATCCGCCAATTGGTGATAGAGGGCTTTGCTCCACGGAATCAGCAGAACGAGCTGGAGCAGAAGGTGGCTCAGGTCTATGGCGAGATTGCTAATACCGAATCCAACTTACTGCGTAGCCGCAAATCTATCCTGGAGCTGACGCAACGGATCAGTTCGCGGCAACAGATGGAAAAGAAAGATATCGACACCGAGATGGCGCAGGTGACGCTGGCTGTGCAGTCTGATGCAGAGCGCTACAAGCCGATCAAGGAAGAGCTGCGCCGCATCGCCATTACTTCGCCTGCGTCCGGGCAGGTGGTGGGTTTGCAGGTGCATACGCTAGGTGCCGTGATCCAGCCTGGGCAGAAGATCATGGATATCGTGCCGGTCGGCGAACCACTGATTCTGGATGCCAAGATCCCGCCGCATCTCATCGACAAGATCCACGCCGGGCAGGAAGCCGACGTGCGCTTCTCTACTTTTTCTAACTCTCCACAATTGTTGTTGGAAGGCAAGGTAAAGACGGTTTCCAGTGATCTGCTGACTGAGCAAGCCGCTGGCGGCCAGCTGCCTTCCAGCTATTACCTGGCCAGGGTGGTGATCACCGACAAGGGTCTGAAGGCGTTAGGCCATCGAATACTACAACCTGGCATGCCGGTGCAGATCGTGATCAAGACGGGTGAGCGCACCTTGCTGACTTACCTGATGCATCCGCTGGTCAAGCGCATCGCCGCATCTATGAAAGAAGAGTAAGCGCAGTGAGTTGTCATCCTAAAACATACAGAATTTTTCTGCTGATGGCCGCATCTGTTTTCTGTTCTACCACCCAGGCTGCAGAAAACCTGCTGAGCTTATATCAGAAGGCATTGCAATACGATGCCCAGTACCGGGGTGCTGTGGCTAATACCGAAGCTGAGCGAGAAGAAATTAACAAAGCCAAGTCGCTTTTTCTACCTAAGGTCCAGCTATCTGCCAATGTGGGTAAAGGCGTTACTGACCGTACCGCGCAGAGCCAGTTTGGGCCAGTTGAAACCAACTATGACTACAGCCTGAAAAACTATGCATTGAGCATTAAGCAGCCGCTCTTTAATAAAGAGTCGGTCGCTTCATATCGTGGCACTGAGGCCAGTATCAAGAGTAAGGAGGCATTGCTGGAGAAGGAAAACTCCACCCTGATTACACGTATTGCCACTGCTTATTTTGAAGTGTTGTACGCACAGGAAAGGATACTGGTCACTAAAAACAAGATAGACGCCGTACAGCAGCAGCTTAACCAGGCGCAGCGTCGCTACGAGCATGGACAGGGCACCATCACCGAGATTAGCGAGGGTCAAGCCAACCTTGACCTGGCGCAGGCGGAGCTGATCGATGCTGAGAATTCCCTGGAACTCTATAAACAGGTGCTAGGGGATATTGCCGGCCAGCCAGTGGAAGAAGTAGCGGCCCTGAACCCGGATAGTTTGCCTACCAGCATGCCTGATTTTGATCGCCTGGAAGATTGGCTGAAGGATGCGGAGAGTAGTAATCCTGATATTGCTTTTGCCAAATACGCACTGGAAGCTGCGCGCCAGGATGTACTACGCAAGCAGGCCGGCCATTACCCCACGCTGGACCTGGTTGGTGTGCGCTCTTATAGCGAAAATGATAATAACAACACCATAGGTCTGCGCTTCGATACCACCACGGTAGCCTTGCAGCTCCAGATGCCTTTGTACGCCGGCGGATTAGTCAATGCCAGCGTCAGGCAGGCGCTGGATCGTGTGGAAGCGGCAGAAGAACAGCTCAACCTGAGAACCCGGAATACCAGCGCCGCCATCAAACGATATTTCAATAGTATCCATAGCGGCTTGCTCTCCATCCAGGCTTATCGCCAGGCCGTTAAATCGGGCGAGATGGCGCTTGAAGGCACCCAAAAAGGTTTTTCCGCTGGCCTGCGCACCAATATTGAAGCGCTTAATGCTCAACAAAAGCTTTACTCCAGCAAACTTAACCTGAGCAAAGCGCAATACATGCTGGTCAACGATATCGTCAACATCAAGCAGACTGCCGGGCTGCTCAATGAAGCACAACTGCAGTCTTTAAATCGTTATTTTTCGGTGAACTGACATGGTGTTGGATCAAGTTTGGCGCAATCATAAAAATCAGGAGAGCTTAGGCATGGGTAAGTTTGTTTATAAATTTCAGCATGGTTTTACCTTACTGGAGTTGCTAGTCGTGATGGTGATCATCGGCCTGCTCGCCGGCTATGTCGGCCCCAAGTATTTCGCCCAGATCGGTAAATCCGAAGTGAAAACAGCTCGTGCGCAGATTGATGCACTGGGTAAGGCGCTGGACCAGTATCGCCTTGATACCGGCCATTATCCAGGCACTGAGCAAGGGTTGTCCGCTTTGAATAGTGCGCCTGCCAATGAAGGCAAATGGGCTGGGCCTTATTTACAGAAAACAGTGCCAGCCGACCCGTGGGGTAAGCCTTACCAATACAAAATGCCGGGAGAGCATGGTGAATATGATCTATGGTCATTCGGCAAGGATGAGCAGCAGGGTGGTACGGAAGAGTCTGCGGATATTGTGAACTGGTGATGATGACGCGGCCCTTTATGCCAGCTCATCATCGGGGAGCTATGACGCTGTGAAGTTTGAGATGAAAGTTGCCCGTGGGCACGATATCCAATCACTCACGTTGCAGGCAAATGATGCAGTGCAGGCACAGCTATTGGCTGAGGCGCAGGGCTATAGCGTGTTGGCGGCACGCGCTTTGGAAAGCTTGCCCGGCAAGGGCTTGTTTGGTCGCTCCAGCTTTAACCTCATGCTGTTCAGCCAGGAGCTTTTATCCCTGCTGGATTCCGGTCTGAGCCTGGTGGAGGCGATAGAGGCGCTGGCGGAAAAAGAGGCCAACCCCGAAACCCGCAGCGTGCTGGACCAGGTGATGGCGGGCTTGTATGAAGGCCTGCCCTTGTCGAATTCGCTGGAGCGTTTTCCGCAGGTGTTTCCTGCCTTATATGTCGCCTTGATACGAGCCTCCGAGCGCACCGGTGACATGGTGCAGGCGCTGGGGCGGCATGTCACCTATCAGTCGCAGATTGATGCGGTACGCAAAAAAATCGTGACGGCCTCTATTTATCCCGTGCTGCTGATTATTGTCGGCGGGCTGGTGATGCTGTTCCTGCTGGGTTATGTGGTGCCCCGCTTCAGCACTATCTACGAGAGCGCCGGTACTAGCCTGCCCTGGATGTCGCAGGTGCTGCTGGCGTGGGGGCGGCTGGCGCTGGAACATGGCAGCGAGGTGCTGATGGGCTTTATCGCTTTTGTCGCCGGACTTGGCTACATCATCAGCCTGCCACGGGTGAGGCGGGCATTTATGGACCAGGTATGGAAAATCCCGGCGTTAGGAGAAACCTTGCGTATCTACCAGTTGGCAAGGTTTTACCGCACGCTCGGCATGTTGCTGCGCGGTGGTATTCCGCTGGTGACGGCCATGCAGATGGTGGCTTCGCTATTACAACCTGCGCTGAAAAACAGTCTGCTGCTGGTAGAGCAGGATGTGCGCGAAGGCAAGACATTATCCAATGCAATGGAAGAGCACGGTATGACAACCTCTATCGCCATGCGCATGCTGCGCGTTGGTGAGCGCACCGGCCAGATGGGGGAAATGATGGAGCGTATCGGCATGTTTTACGACGAAGAGATTGCGCGTGCGGTGGATTGGTTCACGCGCCTGCTGGAGCCCTTACTGATGGTGGTGATCGGGCTGGTGATCGGGGTGGTTGTGGTGCTGATGTATATGCCTATTTTTGAGTTGGCCGGGAGTATTCAATGATGTTGGCGATGGACGATATTCAGTATTCCGAACTGGAAACGAGATCTACACTATTGCTCCACCACGTAGAGTCCGCGCGGGTTCTTGCGGCCACTAGCGGCAAGCACTTGCTGGACGTGCTGGAAGATGTATCAGGCTTATCCTCTGATGCATTTGTTTCTGCATTAGGCGAGTTACTGCATTACCCGACAGTGGACATTGTGCTGCTGCATCAAATGACACCGGATTTCGAGAAACTGCCTTTCCAGCAAGCCAGTCGGTTGGAGTGCCTGCTGGTACGCAATCTGCAATCTCAACTGTGCCTGGTATGTGCAAACCCGTTTGATTCATTTTTACCCGGAAAAATCGAACTCCTGCTCAATGGTGAACCCGCCATCTGGATGATCGCGCATCGCAACGATCTTGCGGCATTCCTTAGCAAGTATGAAGAAAGCATGCGCGCCATGGATGGCCTGTTGCCAGACCAGTCCGCCACTGGCGCTGAGTCGCATGGCATTGAGGATATTTCATTAAAAACCATTTCAGAGGACACCAGCCCGGTGGTGAAGCTAGTGCGTTCTACCTTGTACGATGCGCTCAAGGCCGGTGCCAGCGATATCCACATGGAGACCGACCCCAATGGGCTTACCATCAAATATCGCATTGATGGCGTGCTCAATACCGTGGCCAGCGTGCAGTCTGCCTTACAGGCAGAGCAGGCGATTTCACGCATCAAGGTGATGTCGGAGCTGGATATCGCCGAGCGCCGCATTCCGCAGGATGGCCGTTTCAAGGTGCTGGTGCAGGGGCGCGAAGTGGATCTGCGCGTCTCCATTATGCCTAGCGTGTTTGGCGAGGATGCGGTATTGCGTATTCTCGACCGGAAGGCGGTGACCGACCAGGCCAAGGGCCTGAGCATGGAGGTGCTCGGTTTCGAAGAGTCCATCATGGCGCGTTTTCGCCTGCTGGCGGAAGAACCTTACGGCATGCTGCTGGTGACCGGGCCTACCGGTTCGGGCAAGACCACTACGCTGTACGGCATTATCTCCGAGATCAACAACGGGCAGGACAAGATCGTCACCATTGAAGACCCGGTGGAATACCAGTTGCCCGGCGTGCTGCAGATTCCGGTCAACGAGAAAAAGGGCCTGACCTTTGCGCGAGGGCTGCGCTCTATCCTGCGGCATGACCCGGACAAGATCATGGTGGGCGAAATTCGTGATGCGGAAACGGCACAGATCGCAGTACAGTCGGCGCTGACAGGCCATCTTGTGCTGACGACAGTGCATGCCAACAACGTGTTTGACGTGATCGGCCGCTTTACCAATATGGATGTCGACCCCTACAGCTTTGTTTCTGCCATCAACGGCATCATGGCACAGCGCCTGGTACGCATTATCTGCCCGCACTGCGCGGTGGATGACCAACCGGATGAGGCACTGATTACCAAATCCGGGCTGCAAGCCGATGCCCTGGGTGATTACCGCTTTCGTATCGGGCAAGGTTGCGGCCAATGCCACGGTACCGGCTATCGCGGGCGCAAGGCCATTGCCGAGCTGCTGTGCTTTACCGACGAGATACGCGAGCTGATCGTGACTCGCGAGCCGGTACGCAAAGTGAAAGAGGTGGCCCGCGCCAACGGCACCCGCAGTATGCGCGAGGCCGTGCTGGATATGGTGAAACGCGGTGAAACTACATTGCTGGAGGCTAATCGTGTTACTTCGCTTACCTGATTTACCCCTGCCCGGGTTCCCCATGCAAGACAGGCTGCGCATATTCATGCACCCGCACCAGCTGGTATTGCTGCGCATCAAGCGTGGTAATGCCCAGCATATTATTAGCAAACAAGTGGTCGCCTGCCATGCGGGCGAGCCAGGAACGAGCAAGGCAGAGGCTAGCTGGATGCCTGCGGTCAGCACGCTGGCTACGGTGCTGCGCGATAAAAGCTGGCATGGCGCTAAGCCGCAGTTGGTGCTTGCCAACCACTTTGTACGTTATGCACTGATTCCCTGGCATGACAGTCTCGGCAATCACGCGGAACGGCAGGCTTACCTGCGGCACAGCTTCCAGTTGGCGTATGGCGACAGTGCCAAGGGCTGGGATTTACGCATGAGCGATAACGGCGTGCAGCGTGCCGCAGTGGCTAGCGGCATCGAGCAAAGCCTATTGCAGCATGTGCAGCAAGCGTTTGAAGCAGCCGGGCTCAGTACGAGCGAAATCTATCCGCACCTGATGGTGGCGATTAATCAGGTGCGGCAGCAAACCGACCATGCAGCCTACTGGTTCGCGCTGGTGGAAAGCGGCAGGCTATGCATTTCACTGATACAGAATGGACATTGGCGTTCGGTGAAGACCTGTGCAGCAGCAGAAGATATAGCCGGCCAGATTGCCGATCTGATTGAGCGGGAGTCCGTTATCTGCGGCATCAACACCACTGGCTGGCCGCTATTGATGTATTGGCCGGGACATGTTGCAGGCAGCGAAATGCAAATATCCAATCGCCAATTACCTAATCGCCCACCACTCAATCGTCAGGTGGAGTGGATCCGGCCGCTAAATCTGGGCCGCCTGGAAGCCGATGTGTTGAGTGGCGACAGGCTTGATGCTATCAACCAGCTAGCAGGCGCAAGCAGCAGCCTTGAGCTGGCAATGTGGGCATGAACCGGGTACGCGGTATGTCGGTACGCAAGGTGGTGCTCAACCATGCTGCATCACGCGACAGGCAAGTTCTCGCAGGCCGGGTTTTGCTGGCGATGGGTGTTATCGCCATATGCCTGGTGCTGCATCAATTGCGGCAGTTGGGCATGGAAAAGCGAGCACTGGAATCTGAGATCGCCAGCTTGCAACATCCAAAGGCAATCCCCCGGCCCAAAGCCTTGCCGGCCAGCGAGGAGGCAGGCAAACGCGAGGAACTTGCGGCCGTCAGCAAGGTGATGCAGGAACTGGTGCTGCCATGGGAGCCCTTGTTCACGGCGCTGGAAAATATCAGGCTGCCGCAAATCAGGTTAGTTGCGGTGGAGCCCAATCCCCGACAGCACAAGCTCAGGTTGACGGTAGAGTCTGAAAGCAAGGAAGCCATGCTGGAGTATGTGCGCATGCTGGGCCAGCTGCCCATGCTGAAAGAGGCGTTATTGCAGACACACGAACAGAGTAATGACGGGCGTGCCATGCCCATCAGTTTTGTGGTTGAGGCGATATGGCAGCTTTAAATCTCCTTAAGAACTTGCAACTACCTTGGCTGATAGCGCGATTGAAAAATGAATGGCTCAACAGGCAGCTTGCGGAAATCCGCTACCGCTTGCGCCTGCAGCCATGGCCACTCTCACTGGGAGCCGCATTGCTGGGGATCAGCCTGCTGGCATTGCTGGCGATGGTTGTGCGACAAAAGCTCGAGTTGGATCAGCTGCAGCAAAGCGTGGTGCAAATGCGCCAACAGATGCCGCCTCATCAAGACTCGAGCGTAGAGCAGACCCCGCAGGCTGCGCTCAACAGCTTTTATCAACTCTTGCCGCCAGAAGCCGATGCACCGCGTCTGGTCGGCATTGTGCTCAAGGCTGCCACCGATCAGGGCATAACGCCTGACAAGGTGGAATATCAGCTATCCCGCAACACCAATGCAGCTTTCAGTCGCTACCAGCTTACCTTGCCTATGCATGCTGATTATGTCGCCGTGCGCAAATTCTCCATCCAGGTACTGAACACGCTACCTAACGCAGCGCTTAGTGAAATGAGCTTTCGGCGCGATGACTCAGGCGAGGGCATGGTAGAGGCACGTCTGCGCATCACGCTTTATATGGGGCTTGCACAGCGATGAAGAAAAACAGCGCTTTATGGATTGCGCTTGCCGCTACGCTAGGGGCTACGGCTTGGATATCCATGAATGAGGAGCCCGAGCCGGAGTTGCTGGTAACTAGAACGCGACAGGCACCCGCGACCACAGCCCGCTCTGCGCAGCCTGGCTTAGCTAGTGACAAAGCTACTTCACATGCCGTGACGCAAGATGGTTTGGACTTATCTGGATGGCAACGAACTCGGATAACGCGCGAGCCTCAACCATTATTTGAGGTGAGCACTAAGACGGCTGCCGACACTCAGGCAAAGCAAAGTGCGACAGCAGCGGAGATGCCGGCTCTGCCATTTACTTATGCCGGCAAGCTGTTGGATGACGGCAAGTACACGGTATTTCTGCTATTTGGTGAACGTAGTCTGGCGGTGCACCGAGGAGATTTGCTGGAGGGAGTGTGGCGCGTGAAAGAAATACATCCTCCGAAAATGACTTTTAAATATTTGCCTTTGAAACTGGAAGTGGTTATGGATATTGGAGAAAGTAAGTGAACAGTTTGCGCAGGTGTTTCAGGGGCAGGCTGCTAGTACTGCTTATCGGGTTATCCGCATGCTCAACACAGCCCGAGCTATATAAATATGCTGACCAGGCTTTTAATGAGGCTAAGGCCAGGATAAGCGCGGGCGAAGTGAAGCAGGGGATGACTAGGATGGAGCAACTTATGGCTGAATATCCGGATAGGCTGCAGTACCGCACTTACTACCAGTATCAGCAGGATCTGCAAATGGCAGGCAAGTTGCAGCAGGCAGACCAGTTGCGGCAGCAACAACATTGGGCCGAGGCCGAGGCGATATATCGAGAGGTGCTGGCCACCCATCCACAAAACCAGCGGGCACAGGATGGTTTGGGCCAACTCAGCCAGGCACAGAAAAACGGTGCGATATTGGTTACCGCCAACAAGCTGCTTGTCGGGAATGACCTCGATGGCGCGCAGGATGTCGTGCGCGGCTTGCTGGCCGAGGATGGCAATAACCTTGCGGCACGCACTTTGTACGAGGATATTGAGCGACGGCGCATCGATAAGGCAACAGCTACGCCGCAGATTAAAACTGCCTTCAGGAAGCCGATTACGCTGGAGTTCAAGGACGTGCCCATCAAAAGCCTGTTCGAGCTTATTACGCGTGTATCTAATATCAATTTCGTGTTCGACCAGGACTTTCAGCAAGACAAGCGCGTGAGTATTTTCGTCAGGAATACCAGCATAGAGGAAGCGATCAAGCTCATCCTCACCACTAACCAGCTGGATAAAAAAGTACTCAACAACAATACGCTGCTGATCTACCACAATAACCGCAGCAAGGAATACCAGGAGCAGTTTGTACGCAGCTTTTACCTGGGTAACACCGATGCCAAGAAAATGATGAATATGCTCAAAACCGTGCTCAAGAGTAAAGACATCTATATAGATGAGAAACTGAACACGCTGGTGATGCGAGATACGCCCGAGGCCATCCATACTGCAGAAAAGCTGATTGCCTCGCAGGACATCGCCGAGCCGGAAGTGATGCTGGAAGTCGAAGTCATGGAGATCAACCGCAGGAGCCTGGAAGCCATCGGTATTCGTTACCCCACCCAGGTGAGTGTGGGCGTGCAGGGCAAGCTGGATAATGGCAGTGGCGGCTTTACCAACACGCCAGGCCAGCTCAGCCTCACCGAACTGAAAAACTTTAACTCGGGCCTGGGCGTGTTCTCCATCACCGATCCGGTGCTGGCACTCAACCTGCTGCACCAGGATACCGATACTAACTTGCTGGCCAACCCGCATATCCGCGTCAAGAACCGCGAAAAAGCCAAAGTACACATCGGTGACCGCATTCCCGTGCTGACCAGTATCGCTAATGCCACCGGCTTTGTTTCGCAGTCGGTCAGCTATATCGAGGTTGGTATCAAGCTGGATGTGGAGCCTACGATATTGCTGCAGGATCAGGTCTCCATCAAGGTGGGGCTGGAGGTAAGCAACCAGACGGATCAGGTGAGGACAACCTCAGGGACCTTGACCTATACCATCGGCACCCGCAACGCCAATACCGTGCTGCGTTTGAAGGATGGCGAGACCCAGGTACTGGCAGGTCTGTTCCGCGACGATACTCAGAACGTCAACAACCGGGTGCCGGGGCTGGCCAGCCTGCCGTTTATAGGTAAGTTGTTTAACGACAGAAATAATGACCGACGCAAGAAGGAAATTGTACTGCTCATCACGCCACGCATCCTCAGCAATATCCGGCCACCGGATTCCGTATATACCTCATTTCCGGCAGGCATAGATGACACGCGGGGGTCGTCCACCAAAGGTGGGCGCCAGCAGGATAATCCTCCGGCCGCTGCTTCGACACCAGTGCAGACGCCGGAAGAGGTGCAGAAGGAGCGTGCACAAAACGACAAGAGTTTTGCCGATTCTGTGACCATGCAGCCTGTCGAAGATGTGGCTAATCCTGCCAATGTGCCTGCCAGGCCCCAGTAGCATGCCTGGTATTTCGCATAAGGGCTTTACCCTGATCGAGCTGCTGGTCACGCTGGTGCTGCTTGCATTGGTGCTGACCTCGGCTGCGCCGGTGATGCAGCTCACGGCGCAGCGCAGCAAGGAGCAGGAGCTACGGCGCGCGCTGTGGCAGATTCGGGATGCTATTGATGCCTACAAGCAGGCCAGCGATGATGGCCTGATCAAGCGCAATATTGATGCGACGGGTTATCCGCCATCGTTGCAGGTGTTGGTGAAGGGCGTAGAAAACAGCCGTGACGCAAAAAAGCGCAAGATTTACTTCCTGCGACAAATACCGCGTGACCCTTTTGCCAGCGACCCGGCACTGCGCGCGGAAGAAACCTGGCTAAAGCGTAGCTATAGCAGTTCATTTGAGGAGCCAGCGGAAGGCAATGATGTGTATGACGTGCATTCCATGTCGAATATCAAAGGGCTGGATGGCCGCCCATATAGCGAGTGGTGATGAGACCAGGCAAAGGCTTTACGTTGATTGAAGTGCTGGTGGTGATGGTGATTATTGCCACACTGCTGAGTCTGGTGGCGCCACGCTACTTTGAAACGGTTGAGCGCTCCAAGGAATCCACCCTTAAGCACGACCTGATCATCATGCGTGATGCCATCGACAAGTATTACAGCGACACAGGCACCTATCCTGACTCTATGGAAGACATGGTGCAGCGCAAATACCTGCGGGCCGTGCCGGAAGATCCGGTTACCGGGCGGACTGATACCTGGATTTTCAGTCCGCCTGTCGATATCAATATTCGGGGGGCGATCTACGATATTCACAGCGGGGCGGAAGGTATTGCCTCGGATGGCACCTATTATGCGGATTGGTGAGTTAAAGCAGTCAGGCTATGCCTTGCTTGCCATGCTGGTGCTGATCATTATCATCGGTTTTACGCTGGCGGAGGCTGGTGCCTTATGGAGTGATGCCCGAAGGCGTGACAGGGAGCAGGAGTTGCTGAAGATAGGCGATAAATTCCGTATCGCCATCGGGCAGTATTACAACAATACGCCCGGCCCCATCAAACAGTATCCGCCTACATTGAATGCATTGCTGCGCGATGATCGCACCCCTGTTCCCCGGCGATATCTCAGGGCTATATACATTGATCCTGTCACGGGAAGGGCAGATTGGGGTACGCTTGAGGCCCCGAGCGGCGGCGTGATGGGTATATATAGCCTATCTGGCCAGAGGCCATTCAAGCGCAGCCAATTTCGGCCGATAAACAAAGAGTTGGAAAATAAGAAAATGTATGGCGACTGGATATTTGCTTACTTGCCACAAGTGCATGACACCAGCCCGGCAAATTAAGCATAGCCCGGTAGATTGCCTATATACTGAATTGCAGGTGTGAACATGCAGGTGTGAACATGCAGGTGTGAACATGAAAGTGCAGCTGACATCAGGATTTGAATTGCCAACATTAAAATAATATCGAGGAGATCAGCATGGGAAAACAAAATATAGCCATCGTCGGACTTGGAAGAATTGGTTCGGTATTTCTGGATGGGGTGATGCTTAAGGCTAGCAATGGCATTAACATCTTATGTGCAGCAGAAAAAATGGATACGCCGGGCAAAGCCAAGGCAAGCGCTGCCGGCATCAAGATCGTGAGTCTGGATGATGTCATCAAGCTGGGTGAAGAAGTAGATGTGATCTTTGATTTGACAGGGCTAGTTGCAGTGCGCAAGGAACTGCGGGAAAAGCTGGTCGCCAGTAAAAATCACCATACGGTCATTGCGCCGGAAATCATTGTGCATGTGATCTGGTCGCTGATCAGTGCTGAGGCATTGCCAGTCATTGAGGGCAGGGAAACCGGGTATTAAAGCAAGTTCAACCCTGTTGAGGTTGTCGGTAAAACTTGCTACTCACACTGGAAGTATCGGCTATCTCATGTTGTGAGATAGCCGATACTAGGCTGGCTGCTGAATAACAATCTACAACCAGCTGTGAGTCACTAAGGGCTGACGCGCCACACTGCGTTGCCGACATCATCGGCAACCAGTAATGCGCCGGTATGGTCGACAGCTACGCCCACTGGCCTGCCGTAGGCTTCGCCATTCGCGCTTAAAAATCCAGTCAGCACATCCTCTGGAGGTCCCGAGGGTTGGCCATTGGTAAAGGGAACGAATATTACCTTGTAGCCGCTAGCTGGTTTTCGGTTCCACGAGCCATGCTGGCCGATAAACGCACCATCGGCATACTTGCTTGGTAACAGGCTGCTTGAGTTAAAAGTCAGCCCCAATGATGCTGTATGTGAGCCCAGGGCATAGTCCGGCGCGATGGCTTTAGCTACCAAGTCAGGGCGTTGTGGCTTGACGCGCTCATCCAGATGCTGGCCGTAATAACTATAAGGCCAGCCGTAAAAGCCGCCATCCGTCACCGAGGTAATGTAATCCGGTACCAGGTCATTGCCCAATTCATCACGTTCATTCACTGCGGTCCAGAGCTTACCGGTTTGTGGTTCCCACGCCAGCCCGTTAGGGTTGCGCAAGCCTGATGCAAAGACGCGCGAACGGCCGGTGGCTACTTCGATTTCAAGTATGGCGGCACGTTCAACTTCATTTTCCATGCCGTTTTCACCAATGTTGCTGTTGGATCCGACTGTGGCATATAAAAAAGCCCCATCCTGGCTGGCAATGATATTTTTTGTCCAATGATGATTGATGGTTCCTGCTGGAAGGCTGGCAACCTTGACACCCGGCTCACTGATTTGGGTTGCACCTTCCTGGTACGGAAAACGCATCACCGCATCGGTATTGGCGATGTATAAATCATTGTCAATCAGCGCCATGCCGAATGGCGAGTTCAGGCCATCCATGAAAATAGTACGGGTTTCCGCGATGCCATCACCGTTGCCGTCGCGTAGCAGCATTATACGGTTTGGACTTATTACTCCGGCACCTGCCCGGTTCATGAACCAGGCACTGATGCGGCCGCGCAGGCTGACATTTTCTTTGGGTTGTGCCGGTGAATTGGTCTCTGCTACCAGTACATCGCCATTGGGTAATACATAAAGCCAGCGTGGATGATTAAGGTTGCTCGCGTATGCGTTTACCTGCAACCCTGCAGCCGCTACCGGCTTGGCGTCTGTGGGCCAGCCGATGGCCTTGGCAACATTAACGGTAGGTAGCATGGATTTAGTGGGCGCCGGCAGGCTGGGATTGGGTCCCATGCCCGTAGCAATGGATGCCTTGGAGGTTTCTCCGCAGGCAGCAAGGCCCAGTACGATGACACTGGCTAACAGGTAGGTGCGATTATATTTAAACATTTAGATGCCTTTGCACGAGGTTTAGCGCATGACTTAAGGGGCTCACAGAGTGGTTCTGGTCGATTTCTGTGTTAAATGCCTGGTTAGTTTCTTGACGACAAAGCTGATTACAAAAGTTTTGATAAGAAATCTGATCATGATAGGCTCCTGATGAATATTTACTTAATTTTACGAGAGTCAGCACACTGCCTGTATAGGACATGTCTGATATCCGTGTAGGACAACAAGCCACATTGGCAAAGCTCTATGCCGCAATCTTCTATTGCAGAAACAATATTACTTCTATAACGAGGAAATCCATGGAAGCACCAATGCACAGCCTTAATCATTTGTTCGCACAGCTAGGCCTTGATTCAGATGATGCAGCAATTGCCAAGTTTATTCAGGCACATGGGCCTTTGCAGCATAAAACCGTGCTGTCGGAAGCCAGCTTTTGGACGCCTGCGCAAGCGGCCTTTCTGCGAGAGGAAATTAGCAAGGATGCTGACTGGGCCGAGGTTATTGATGAGCTGAATGCACTCTTGCATACTGATAAAACATAGTAACGCCTGCCAGTAGACGTTCTTGCAGACGCGTTAGTGTTTTTGAGTTTCTTGTTGTGCTCTAAGCTTGTCTGCCAGGGCGCGCGAAGCATCCCTGCGTTGCTGGGCATATTTCAGCGCATTTTCCAGCGCTTTGGCGGAGGGCATGGCGGGGTTGAGTGGCAACTGCGATAGCTGCTCGAAACTTTCTTCATAATGTTCGCTGATGTCAGAATCTATGCGACCTGCCAGTTCATCAAACGTAGCATTGCCTTTTTTGCCTTCGTTAACGATGTCAAGCCAGGAGCGGTTGATAGCCTGGTCATCGCGTAAAAACTCTGTGACTTCCTTGCGCACCAATAGCTCATCACTCCAGCGATAGGCCGGGGTGGGGATGCTACTGATGAGCACAACGAGCGCTAACGTCAGCAAAGTTCCGGCAATGAATCTTGGCGGCAATGAATGCCGTGTGGTGGCCGCAAAGCTTGGCGCCAGTACTATCCCCCACAATATGCCGGCGACAAAGCCGCCGATATGTGCAGAATTATCAATTCCAGGAATGATGAATCCTAAGCTTATCGTTAAAGCTGAAAATGCGACAGCACCCCAAAACAACCAGCGGAACTCATGAGGGTCAAGGCTGTTACGCTCACGCCACAGGAATACGAGCAGGCTGCCGTACACTCCGAAAATGGCGCCAGATGCACCGCCAGAAATGGCTGAGCCGCCCTGAACCACCAGTGACAGCAGGTTGCCCATCAGGCCGCTGGCGAAATAGATACCAATAAACCTGGCATGACCGTACATGCGCTCTACCAGGCGGCCACCATCCCACAGCGCGCCAAGGTTCATTGCCAGGTGGATGGCCCCGAAATGCAGGAAGAGCGCACTCCCCAGCCGCCACCACTCCCCATCCTGGGTCGCCGGCCCGAAATTGGCTCCCCACGCCAACTGTATGCTATTGGGTGAGTGCCAGAAGCCAGCACCGCCTGCCAGCATTGCTACAAATACGATCAGGTTGGTCAGTATCAGCAATTGCGTTACCGGCACTGCAGGCACGCGCTGTTTAAGCTGATCATTAAGTGACGGTCTGGAGATGGGTATATCAGACATATGAGTAACCGGATTGGATTGCCAAGATTACAGGGTTTGATAATTAAGGCAGTTGGCGCGCCCGACAGGAGTCGAACCTGTGACCTTTGGCTTCGGAAACCAACACTCTATCCAACTGAGCTACGGGCGCATATCACTTAATTTGCGCTGAATTATAGCAAATAGGGGGCGGCTTGTCCTTTTACCAAGCATGGCTTGCAAGTATAATCAGGCTATTCGCACGTTTTATTATAGGGATAGATAGTCATGAGTGAGCACGATCACGATTTTCCGGCTACTTCGGTTAGCCAGGTTGTTATAGCAGTTCTGGGCGGGTTGATTGCGCCAACGATAGTGCTTGTTCTTATTGCAAAATTATTCATGGGTGTCGAAGCCACACATATTGCCGATGCTGATCCGGCTATTGCCGATGCACAGGTCGAAGAGCGTATCAAGCCAGTGGCCGTGGTGGAGGTTGCCGCAGTAGAGGCTGGCCCACATGTGGATAAAAGTGGTGAAGAGGTTGTCACGGCAGTATGTGCTGCATGCCACTCTGTTGGTGCTTTGGGTTCACCAAAAGTGGGTGATAAAGCGGCTTGGGGCCCACGTATTGCCCAGGGTTATGAAACCTTGATCAAGCATGCTATTGAAGGCATACGCTCTATGCCTGCACGCGGCGGCAACCCGGCCCTGACGGATGGTGAAATTGCCAATGCTGTTGCGCATATGGCCAATCAAAGCGGCGCAAAGTTTACTCCGCCTGCTGCTCCTTAAATCTTTGATCAGCCCGGCAACCTTGGGTTGTTGGGCTGATGTCTAACATATGGCTACCTATGCAATAGGTGATCTTCAGGGTTGCTATCATGCCTTGCAGGATTTGCTCAAGAACATTCAGTTTGATCCCCGGGCCGATAAACTCTGGCTGGTAGGGGATCTCATCAATCGCGGTTCCGGTTCGCTTGAAGTACTGCGGTGGGTCTACCGCCATCGTGCAAATGTTGTCACTGTGCTGGGCAATCATGATTTGCATACGCTAGTTGTTGCCGAGGGGTTTGTTGCTCCGCACCGTAGTGACACTTTGGATGAGTTGCTGGCAGCACCGGATCGGGATGACTTGCTGACCTGGCTGCGGCATCAAAGACTGGTGCATTACGAGCATGGCTATTTAATGGTGCACGCAGGCTTGCTGCCGCAATGGACAGTACAGCAGGCCATGGAGCTTGGTGCCGAAGTTGAAGCGGCTTTGCGTCATGATAATTACCGTGATTTCCTGGTGAAGATGTATGGTAACCAGCCTGCGCGATGGAGCAACAAGCTTGAAGGCATAGACCGATTGCGCATCATTACCAATGCCTTGACCCGGCTGCGCATTTGTACCGAAAAAGGTGACATGGAATTCAAGTTCAAGGGTGAGCTGGAAGATATCCCCGATGGCTACATGCCGTGGTTTGAAGTGCCGACGCGAAAATCCAAAGACAACACGATTGTTTTCGGCCATTGGTCAGCGCTAGGCCTGCAACAAAGGCCGAATCTATTTGCTCTGGATACCGGGTGTTTATGGGGCGGCAAGCTCAGCGCGTTACGCCTCGAAGATAGGCAGGTTTTCCAGGTAGCGTCTAACCCGCAGGATTCAACAAAATCTATGCATGCAACAGATTGAGTTTCTCAGCAATCTTCTGCCTGACTAAAATAGTCAGCCCGCGGCGATCATGGCCACGCGGGGAAACCGGGGATAAGAACTCCAGCTCTACTACTGGTGAGCGTTGCGATAGTATCAGCCATATCGACTGCAGCATGGTTATTTCCCCATAGTAGCCCATCTCTGTATTGGCGCTACCATCAGCATTCGGGTAGCGCACGGTAAATGGCCAGATCATGGCGTCGGTATTGATGGCGGCCTGCATGATGCTGCCTTTGAAAGGTTTTAGCTCCGTACCATCCGTGGTGGTGCCTTCGGGAAAGTAGCATAGGCAATCACCTGCATTCAGGCTGGCAGTGACTGCTTCCACAATGCGGCCGGCATCCTGCTTTTTTGTGCGGTCAATAAACAGGGTATTGGATTTTTGGGCAAACCAGCCAAATATCGGCCAGTCACGTACCTCTGATTTTGCGATAAACCGCACTGCGCGCACGGTGTTGAGCGCATGAATATCTACCCATGAAATATGGTTGGCAACAAACATGGTGCCGGTGACATCAGCCCCAGGCAAGGTGCCTCGGGTAATGACACGGATATTCATCACCGCCAGTAAGTTGGTTGACCAGCCGCTGATGATGGCGTCACGCTGCCGGGCATTGGCCCGAGGCAATAACAGCGTGGCAATGAGTATGCCGTAAATAGTATGTATCACCATGCGGATGATGCGAAAAGCACGAGTGACGGGGGATGAGTAAGGTTTAGGCAATGTGGCGGCTGCTTTTCAGAGTAAAAATTCAATTAAACCCGGTATCTATACAACCTGGCATAACTACGCAGGCGAAATATTGGAGATTCGCCATGCGTATTTTAATGAATTTTTAGTTTATAACAGTCGGCTTATTTAAAGAAGTGAGCTGCATAGCGCTTGTTCATTCTTGATAACGGCAGCATGACTAGCATGTCGGCACTATTAAAGTCAGGATCCCAGGCCGGCTCTCCACAAATATAAGCACCTAGGCGCAGGTAGCCTTTAATCAATGGCGGGCAGGCTACCTCCATTTCGCTGGATAAAGCCTCCAGCGGCAGCGGGCAGCGTGGAAAAACGCGATATTCAGGCGGGGCCAGGTATTTCTGTTGTAGCTTGTTATACAGGCTGGCTGCCATATGGCCGCCATCTGCCATGCCTACACTGCCACAACCTATCATGTACTCGTAACGGTTGGCCTGCATGTATTTTGCTAATCCAGCCCACAACATGGTGATAGTGCCGCCATTGCGGTAATCCGCATGTACGCAGGCGCGGCCGACTTCTACAGTGCGGTCAAACAGGTGGGTTAAGCGGCTCAGGTCAAATTCGCCGGCAGAGTAATAGCCACCAGCCTCATTCGCCATGGTGGGGTTGAGTATGCGGTAGGTACCTACCACTTTATTATTACTGCTATCGCGTATCAGCAGGTGTTCACAATACACGTCGAAGCCGTCTCTATCATGGCCGTCTGAACTGGTGATATTGGCGCCCATTTCTTCCACGAATACTTTATAGCGCAGGCGCTGAGCCTCTGCGATTTCGGATGGGTTGCGTGCAAAGCTGATGGTTAGCTGGTGGGGCTCTTGCTGTAAGCCCGTATATTCGTCTTGCAGGATGTGCGAGGCGCGCTGATCAAGCATATGGTTTTCCCTGGCTGATTTATGACAAGGAAAACTTTACGAATTTTTTATGAAGGAATTGTGACTTAAGTTTGAAGGTTCAGTGAATCGGGCTTGCTGCGATAGTGGTAAAACTGCACACCCGGCCAGCTTGACCGGGCATGCTTAGGCAATGTTATAAGTTAATGACTTACGCGTGTAGTACCGCCGCTTTCCAGTAAGCGCACTTTTTCACCGGGATGAAACTCCTCGGTTGCCTCTTGCACGATAGCAACCATAGGGCCGCTATCCAGCTTGACGGTAATTTCAACACCATCTTTACGGGTAACACCCTCTTCCAGCGCCGAGCCGGCAAGGCCCCCAGCCACTGCGCCTATGACAGCGGCGATAGTGCTACCTGCACCATGGCCAACAGTGCTACCGGCAACGCCACCAACAACACCGCCCGCTATCGTGCCAATCGGAGTTTTTGAACCTTCAAGCTTGACCTGACGTACGCTCTCCACCACCCCGGTTTTAACGGTTTGTACCTTGCGAGCTTCATCGCGGCTATAGACATTGCCGGAGTTGGAGCTGGCGCAAGCTGCAAGCAAAGAAGCCAAGGATAAGGCAAGAATCAATCGTGTAGTGCGCATGCTAACAACTCCTCAAGTTTAATTTAAGATTAACAATCAATTTAATAACTAAATGCTGGCTGACGCTTCCTTGGAAAATGCTTCGTTTGCCATGGTTTCATTGACCAGCACCTGGCTGTACAGGTACTCAATTTCTGCTCTGGTGGGCTTGTGATTCTGTCCGCCGCGGCTGGCAATCTTGATAGCCCCCATCACCGAAGCCAGTCGCCCGCAGGTTGGCCAATCCCAGCCACGTGCAATGCCATACAGTAAACCTGCGCGATAGGCATCGCCGCAACCTGTCGGGTCAACTATCTCATGAGCTTTAACGCAAGGGATGTCAAAGCGTTGACCATCCGCATAGATCGCTGATCCATTCACGCCCAGCGTCACAATAAGCGCCTTTACTTTAGTTGCCAATTCGGCAATGGTAAGACCTGTTTTTTCCTGTAAAAGTTGCGCTTCGTAATCGTTCACGGCCAGGTAGTCAGCCAGCTCGATAAAGTGCAAGAGCTCCTCCCCATTGAACATGGGCAAGCCTTGGCCGGGGTCGAACAGGAAGGGTATGCCTGCGTCGTGACATTCACGCGCGTGCTGGAACATGCCCTCGCGGCCATCGGGCGCAATAATCGCCAGTGAAACATCCTGCGTGTCTTTTACGCTGTTCTGATGGGATTCATTCATGGCGCCCGGATGGAAGGCGGTAATCTGGTTGTCATCCAGATCGGTGGTGATGAAGGCCTGCGCGGTAAAGCTGCTGTCTATCTTTTTAATATGGGTGGTATTGATGTTATGGCTATTCAGCCATTTGGTGTAGCTGCCAAAGTCGTCGCCTACCGTCGCCATAATCAATGGCTCACCTTCTAGCAACTGCAGGTTATAGGCAATGTTGCCGGCTGTTCCGCCAAATTCACGGCGCATTTCCGGTACCAGAAATGCCACGTTGATCATGTGAATTTTTTCAGGAAGGATATGGTTTTTGAATCTATCCTGAAACACCATGATGGTGTCGAAGGCGAGGGAGCCACAGATAAGGGTTTGCATGTGAAGATCTTTGCAGATGGAAAGCTGCCATTATCGCGAGCAAAAGCCGAAGGAGCAAGCTATGCGCGGGATATCAGTGCATGGACTACCCCTTGATTGCAGATTCAATCAGAATTTTAGAGGCTTTTTTTGCATACTTAATGGCGCCGGAGCCGCGTTTCATCTGCTCTGCCTGCATGGCGCCTTCAATCAGCAGCGAGAGTTGCAGCGCCAGGCTTTCGGTATCCTTGATGCCGGCTTCGCCAGCTAACCCGGCCAGATACTGTTTGAACTGACGCGACTGGTCTGAAGACAGACGATGTACCGCGTTTTCTTCATTGGGGAATTCAGCTGCCGCTTTGATAAATGCCATACCGCGGAAATCAGGGGCGGTGATCCATTCTTCTATGAAGTCAAAAAGTTTTTGCAGTTTTTCGGCTGGTTGTTTTGTGTTCTGGTTTAGTTTGTCGCTCAGCCAGGTTTCGAAATCCTGATGGCCCTTCTGCAGCACTTCCAGTATGAGTTCTTCTTTGCTATGGAAATATTTATACAGCGTCATTTTGGTAGTTCCGGCGACAGCCACGATAGTGTCAACCCCGGTAGAGTTGATGCCGCGCGTCTGGAACAGATCGGAGGCTACGTGCAAAATTTTATCGCGTAGAGTGGACATGGTGATGTCTCGGAATTAGTGACAAAGTAACTTTATCACTAAAGTTATTGCTTCGCTATATTTACTGGTAAGTAATGCTGATGGATGGAGTGCCTAAATAAATCCCCATGATTTTAATCAAGATATTAATTTTTTTGGCAGGGGCTGTATTTTTTAATATGTACACATCGGTATAGTTTTTTGCCAATTCTGACAGGCGAGGCGTTTAGTTGACCGAGTTCTTCATCAGCATAGGGGTGTAGCTGCAGTTGATTTTTTGCATGTAACTTTGTGCTATCGCCATATCTTTCGCATTAGTGGGGGCTTTGCCGCCGACCACATTTTCTATGTAGACTTTTTTGTCTGCATCGGGAATTTGCAATGCTTCGACATAATGGCAATCACCTTGTCGCATCTGCTCAACTAGTGCGTACATCTCCGCAGCGTGCTTGGGGCTGGCGGCGGCCTCTTCCTCAGTTTTGGTGGAGGTGGTTTCTGTGACGGCTGTGGTGATGTTTGATTGCCATGGGTTGTTTTGATACAGCAGCACGCCTCCGGCGATTGCGGCTACCAAGAATATGGCGGCAATGCCGTAAAGCAGGGGTTTGTTTCCGACAGATTCTTTTTCGGTTTGCGCGACTATCAGTGCTTTGGCCGCGAGCTTGGCATGGGTAAAGTGATTGTGATCTGGTGAGCGCAGGCTTTCTTGCAGAGCACTGAGTGCAATGAAGTATATCTGTTGCGCGAGTGCTTCCGGCATTTGTGCGCCACAGGCATGCGCTTCTTCGGTCAGGTAGTCCAGCAAATGGGCAGGCGGCAAGGCGGCTGTATTTTCGCTCAGCAGCATATCGCGCATGTTGGGTGCATCAGCCCAGTCTGCGAGCACGTCAAACACCGCTAAAAGTCTGTCCTGCGGGGATTCCCCGGACTTTTTGAGCATTTTGATTAGCCATGCGGAATCGAGGATATGCATCGTGCGGCTTAAGCTGAAATGAAAGTTTTCAAAATGGTTTTACTTCAACCAGGATGATAATTGCAATGAGCGCAAGCACAGGCAGCTCATTGAACCATCGATAGTACACATGGCTGCGCTGGTTACGGCCATGCTTGAAGTCAGACACCAGCTTGCCACAGTAGATATGATAAACCACCAGCCCCGCCACCAGTGCCAGCTTGGCGTGCAGCCAGCCACCGCTAAAGCCATAACCCAGCATCAGCCACAGCCCGAAAATGATAGTCAGTACCGCGCCTGGCGTCATGATGCCGTAGAACAGTTTGCGCTCCATGATCTTGAAGCGCTCTTTGCTGGCGGCATCGTCAGACATGGTGTGATATACAAACAGGCGCGGCAGATAGAACAGGCCGGCAAACCAGGTCACCATAAAAATAATATGCCAGGCTTTAATCCACAACATCAGGATTTACTCGCCAGTTGCTTGTCCAGCAAAGCGCGTAGCGATGCAAAATCCAGTTCGCCTATTACCTTGCGGATAATGTTGCCTTGCTTGTCGATAATGAAACTGGTCGGCGTCAGGCGCACATCCTCAAACCGCGTGGAGATTTCGCTGAAACCGTCATGCATGACAGGGAATGGCAGGCTGTTTTTCCTAGTGTAGTTGAGCACCTGGCTAGGCGGGTCGTAAGGCATGGCAACGGCGATGACCTCAAAGCCTTTGGGGTGGTATTGCTTATAGGTGTCAATAAGCGCGGGCATTTCCGCAATGCAGCCCGGGCAATCCGTGGCCCAGAAATTCACCAGCACCACTTGGCCTTTGAGGTCTGCCATCTTGATGACCTTGCCTTCGATGGTGGTGAAGGTAACAGCGGGTGCCTGTGATTTATTGCCCAGCGTAAATGCCAGAAATGCCAGCAAGCCTAGAATAGCTAATGGTATGAACAGCTTGCGCGGCGATTTGAATAGTTGCTTCATAAAGTGCTTATGTGCCTGTAGAGGGTTGCTATTGTGGTGTTTTTTCAAAAAAATGTCATCAGACTTGCATAAGATACGTGTTATTCATGGTCGGCATTATCAATACCCACAATCACCCCGCGCTTAATCTGCATACCACCTGCATGATATAATTGAATCTTTGGTTATCGTAAAAATCCATGGCCACCCGCTTACGCGAAATCCCCTATAACTACACCTCATTTTCAGACCGTGAAATCGTCATCCGGTTTCTGGGTGAAGACGTCTGGAATGTCCTTAACGAACTCCGCGGCGAGCGCAAAACCGGCCGTTCCGCGCGCATGCTGTTCGAAGTGCTGGGAGATCTCTGGGTAATAACGCGCAATCCCTATCTGCAGGATGACCTGCTCGACAATAAAAAGCGCAGGCTGGCACTGATTGGGGCGCTGCATCACCGTATCAAGGCGATTGATGAGCGCAGCCAGGGTAATCCGCTGGTGCTCAAGCTGATTGTGGCGGCGAAAAAGGCGGTCACCGAGTTCGAGGCCGAATTCAGGCAGATTTACGACCTGCGTAAAAAATCACTGGCCAAGCTCAGCAAGATTACGCGTAAAGACAATATCCAGTTTGATGGTCTGGCCCGCGTTTCGCATGTGACCGATGCCACCGACTGGCGCGTTGAATACCCCTTCGTCGTCATTAATCCCGATACCGAAGAGGAAATTGCGGCCATCGTTAAAGCCTGTATTGAGTTAGGACTCACGATTATTCCGCGTGGGGGTGGTACCGGCTATACCGGTGGTGCCATTCCGCTCACCAAGCTTTCTGCAGTGATCAATACCGAAAAGCTGGATAACCTTAGCCAGGTCGAGATGCGAACCTTGCCCGGCGTGGGCCGCCAGGTGCCGACTATCCATTGCGGCGCCGGTGTTGTCACTCGCCGTGCCATGGAAGCGGCAACGGCTGCCGGCCTGGAGTTTGCATGCGACCCGACCTCTGCCGATGCTTCATGCATAGGCGGTAACGTCGCCATGAATGCTGGTGGTAAAAAAGCCGTGCTGTGGGGCACCGCGCTGGATAACCTCGCCTCATGGCGCATGGTAACGCCCGACGCCACCTGGTTGGAAGTCGAGCGCCTGGACCATAACCTGGGCAAGATCCACGATATCCCGGTGGCGCGTTTCCGCGTCAGCCGCTATGACATTGACGGCAAGACTTTACAGTCTGAACCCGAGATACTGGAAATCCCCGGCCCCAGCTTCCGCAAGGTGGGCTTGGGTAAGGACGTTACCGACAAGTTCTTGTCTGGCCTGCCCGGTATCCAGAAAGAAGGTTGTGATGGCCTGATCACTTCAGCCACTTTCATCCTGCACCGCATGCCCAAGCATGTACGCACCGTGTGCTTGGAGTTCTTCGGCCATGTGGCGCTGGCTGTGCCTGCAATCGTAGAGATCAAGGATTATCTGGATGCTACGGAAGGCACGCTGCTGGCCGGTCTGGAGCACATGGATGAGCGTTACATCAAGGCCGTAGGCTATGCCACCAAGGCCAACCGTAGCGAACGCCCCAAGATGGTGTTGATTGCGGATATCGCCAGTGATGATGAAAATGCTGTGGGCGAGGCTGCCTCGCACATCGTGCGCGTTGCCAATGCGCGTGGTGGCGAGGGCTTTATTGCCGTGTCTGCCGAAGCCCGCAAGAAATTCTGGCTGGACAGGGCACGCACTGCTGCCATCGCTAAGCATACCAACGCCTTCAAGATCAACGAAGACGTGGTGATTCCATTGCCGCGCCTGGGCGATTACTCGGATGGTATCGAGCGTATCAATATTGAGCTCTCCATTAAGAACAAGCTCAAGCTGGTCGATGCGCTGCAGGAGTTCCTGACCGGCGATCTGCCATTGCAGGAAGACGATGATACGCAAGCCGACCCCGATATGCTGGTTGCCAAGCGCGAGCAATCGCAACAGCTTATCCGTGATGTGCGTAGCCACTGGGTCCAGATACTGGAAAACCTGGATGAGCCTGCTGCCGTCTTGGGCGACGAGTTTGCCAACCTGGCCGTAGAAAATATCTTCCGCGCCGTACAGGAGCATCAGGTGCGCGTGTCATGGAAGCGCGAGCTGAAGAAGCCGCTGCATAATATTTTCACGGGTCGCGAATATCAGAAGATCTTGGAACGTTGCGACGAGATTCATAAGGAAGTACTCAAGTCACGCGTGTTTGTTGCGTTGCATATGCACGCCGGTGACGGCAATGTGCACACCAATATCCCGGTTAACTCCGACAATTACGAGATGATGCAGGAAGCGCACACCGCGGTGGCGCGCATCATGAAATTGGCTGGCGACCTGGATGGCGTGATCTCCGGTGAGCATGGTATCGGCATCACCAAGATGGAATTCCTCGACGAATCCACCATCACCACGTTTGCCAGCTATAAGCAGAAAGTTGACCCGGAAGGCCGCTTTAATAAAGGCAAGCTGATGGCAGGCTCTGGCCTGCACACGGCCTATACGCCAAGCTTCGGCCTGCTGGAACAGGAATCCATCATCATGGAGCAATCTGCGATTGGTGAGATTGCCGACTCCATCAGCGATTGCCTGCGCTGCGGAAAATGTAAACCGGTTTGTACCACCCACGTACCGCGCGCCAATCTGCTGTACAGCCCGCGCAACAAGATCCTCGGTACTTCGCTGCTGATCGAGGCCTTTCTGTACGAGGAACAAACACGGCGCGGCATCTCCATCAAGCACTTCGATGAGTTTAACGACGTGGCCGACCATTGTACGGTCTGCCATAAGTGTCTCAACCCGTGCCCGGTGGATATCGACTTCGGCGATGTCTCGGTGGCCATGCGTAATTTCCTGCGCGAGCAGGGTAAAAAACACTTTAACCCCGGCACTACGCTGGCGATGACTTTCCTGAATATCAAGGATCCTGCCACCATCAAGCTCATGCGTACTGCCATGGTTGGTATGGGCTACAAGGCTCAACGCCTGGGGCATTGGGCATTTAAGAAGCTTGGCCTGCTGAACGCCTTCAAGAAGAGGCCACCCGCCACATTGGGCAAGCCTGAAATCAAGGCGCAGGTGATCCATTTCCTGAATCGGCCCATGCCTAAAAACATGCCGACCAAGACCTCACGCGCTTTGTTGGGCATAGAAGACGACACCATGGTGCCGGTCATCCGCAACCCGCAAAAAACCGGGGAGGATTCGGATGCCGTGTTCTATTTCCCCGGCTGCGGTTCAGAGCGCCTGTTCTCCAATGTAGGCCTGGCTACACAAGCTATGTTGTACGAGGTGGGTGCCATTACGGTATTGCCGCCGGGCTACCTGTGCTGCGGCTATCCGCAGACGGCCAGCGGTAATCACGACAAGGGCAGCCAGATCACGGCGGAAAATCGCGTGCAGTTCCACCGCATCGCCAATACGCTCAATTACCTGGATATCAAGACGGTGATTGTGTCGTGCGGAACATGTATGGATCAACTGCAAAAGTATGAGTTCGAGAAGATATTCCCGGGCTGCCGCCTGCTGGATATCCACGAATACCTGATGGAAAAAGGCCTCAAGATCGAAGGCGTGACCGGGACACGCTATATGTACCATGACCCATGCCACAGCCCGATGAAGACCTATGCGCCGCTCAAGGTGACCAATGCCCTGATGGGGCAGGATGTTGCGCTGAATGAACGTTGCTGCGGCGAATCCGGCACCTTCGCGGTAGCCCGCCCGGATATTGCTACCCAGGTCAAAATGCGCAAGCAGGAAGAGCTGGAAAAAGGCATGGAAAAACTGGGCCTGACGCCAGGTGCACCGGAGCAGGATGTGAAAATCCTGACTTCATGCCCATCATGCCTGCAAGGCTTGTCACGTTATGGGGAAGATACCGGGGTGACGGCGGATTATATTGTGGTGGAAATGGCGAAGCATATTCTTGGTGAGAACTGGATGCAGGATTATGTGGAGAAGGCCAATAATGGAGGAATAGAGAAGGTGTTGTTGTGATTCTTTTTTAAAGTGAGAACTTTATGATTAAGTATTTTTTACTATTAATTGCTTCATTACCCAATGTGGCTTTATCAGATTACTTAGATAGAAGTTATATGGGTCTTGATGACTATGATAAAGATACGGGTCAATACTTTACTTTTGTATCTGAGGTTGCTGAGGAAAAAGGACTGATTTATTCATCTTCAAAAAGCTCGCACAAAAATATATTTATTTATAACCCATCTAAAAAAATAGGTAGGAATGTTTTTTCAAAAGATGTGGGCGAAATTTCCTCAGTTCTTATTGAGTCATCCTACTCTGCAAAAAATGAGAATTTTGATTTAATGGTTTCAGCTGTATCTGTAAAAAACAATAATGCAATTTCACTAAGAAAACCTCATAACTCTTTTTTAATAGAAACATACAATCAGCAAGACAAGCTATTTACTGTATGGCAAGCACCAAAGCTGAATGGTATCCCCACAGCTATATTTAGCTACAAAAAGCCTGGATATTGGCATGTGGATATTAGCCAGCAAGTCATTCGGTATTTTTTGCCAAGTAAAGGTACGATTCAGGTAGCCGAATATTCTTGGTGATCGGTTTACATGAGCCATTCCTTTTCGCCGCTAGGCGAGGTACTTTATTTTGCTTGTCCATACCCGCAAGGGGCATGCCCACCAAGGGCCCGCTGTTTCACAGCGACCTTGGAGTCAAACTAAAGTACCCAACAAAAAGACACCCCGACCACACGGCCTATCGGCTACCTTGTGTTGCTCAACAAAGTACGCGGCTGCGTAGCCCGTAAAGGGCTTCCCCAAGATCACGAATTGCTAAAGCAATTGTTCTGTTGTGAAACTCACCCTAACAGTGCTCGCCGGCACCCATTATTTTGTCTGTGCTACTCAGCGTGAGCTAGGGGATGGTAGGTCAACAGCGTAGTTCAAAAGCAAACCCAAACCTCAAGCCCGTCATTCCCGCGTAGGCGGGAATCCAAGCTATGTATTGATACCATCGTTTTTTAGGAGCAATATTCCAGCAAGTGCTCAAGGGAGAGATGTGATGAGATGGCAATGTGGTAACGAAGATTGCATGTTTATTACCGATGCGGAGCCTGCTGATGTGTTTGAGGAGGATGACCGCATGTATTACAACTGCCCGCATTGTGACGAAAAGACTGAGCTTTTCTTGATCGGTGCCGATAAAGGCAGCCCCAGCTATAAAACCAACACGCGAAAAGTAGCCAGGATATAGGCACTGTCGTCAGGCAATCTGACGTGATGCTGGATTGAGTTAATGGTTGATCCTTGACGCAAATTCTTGCGTCTACTATTTTATATTTCCGCACGAAAACCATGCACAGCATCTAGTCTGATTGCATCGTACATTTTGTAGTAATTGCCACACACACTATTACACCTGCCTGCGAGCCAATATCCATGCGGATCCTGGCGGTATCATCAATGCTGGATGGCGTCCCGCCTGGCTCTGCGCCGTTATCTTGGCACACCTTATGCTGAACACTAGTGGCAAGGGATCGGCGTTCGCCTTGCGGTGTGTTGGCAGTCAAACGCCTTTTACTAGGAGTACATCATGAAAACTATCTTCATGTCTGGGGCAATCATTACGGCGATGACCGTTTCATTTTCAGCGTTGGCAGCAGCGGATGCGGATCAAGAGCTTGCTGCAATCGACTATAGCAAGGGGTCGGTCATGGCGATTACCGAGCGTGGGCCGCATGCAGTAGATGCCGCGCATTTGCTGGCGATACAGGCGATTCTGCATCCTGCGTATAAGCCTGAGTTTATGGCGCTGGAGAATGCCGAGCTGAGCGCTGCGGAGGAGAAATATCACCTGACCAAGACGGATCTGCCGGTGTTTATTTTTGTAGATAAACAGGGAGCTGAGGTTGGCCGCATTGTGGCTGGGCCATTAACCACTGTGGGTCGTTACGTGGCCAATAACTCGGCGATTATTCGATAGTATTTCATATAGCAATGGCTTGCTTAGCAGCCGGTGGGGAATATGCGGTGACAGCTGCGTATTCCCTTTTTGATTGTTAGGCATGCTTTCTATCCTGCCAAGTTGTATAGTGTCTTTATCATATAAATCTGGCATGGGCATATGCGAATATTGATGATAAGCGGGCTGGGCCTGCTGTTGGTGGCACTGGGGGCTGGCGCGGAAGATAGCGATGCCGGCTTGGGCTATAGCTCAGGCCTGGGGGGCGATGTGCCCAACAGTGCGGTGGTATTGCCGCAGGCACCGACGGCAAACGTGCCTAGAGGAGTGCGTCCGCTGATCGTGCTGCCCCCCGAAAGCATGCAGCCGCATACCCTGGTGGTGCCCTTGCCCGGCGAACAAGCGCCGCCCGTGGTATTGCGCAGGGATTCAATCGAGGCGGTGCCGGTAATCCAGCCGCCGCTGCCATCCTCTAAAGTTGGCCCTGCCGGCAACAAGCCGTCGATAAAAACGAAACCGCTGGCCCCTGTCGTGTACTGACCTCGTATCTATTGAATTTATGGTTTAAAAACACAGTTTTAGCGTTTGCGATTATGAGTCGGGGGGGTGGTAGGGTAGAATGCGAGCCTTGAAACCGATTGATGGCAGACCTGTATGTTGCGACTTACCGAAATAAAACTCCCCCTTGACCACACCGAAGCAGCGCTGAAGGATGCAATTCTCAAGCGGCTTGGCATTGCCGAGGCCGATTTACTCAACTTTACCGTGGTGCGCCGCAGTCATGATGCGCGCAAACGCTCTGAGATTATCTTTATCTACAGCGTAGATTTTGAACTGAGCGGCGGCGAGATAGCCGAACAGGCGCTGATCAAAAAGCTGAAAGACGAAAAACACCTCTCGATAGCCCCTGATGTGAGCTATCACCAGGTAGCTGCGGCCCCGGCAGATTTTGCCGTGACTAACCAGGCTGCAAGGCCCGTGGTTATTGGCACCGGGCCATGCGGAATATTTGCCGGGCTGATGCTGGCGAAAATGGGGTTTAACCCGATTATCCTCGAACGCGGAAAAGCCGTGCGCGAGCGCACCAAGGATACCTGGGATATGTGGCGTGGTGCCAAGCTCAATACCGAATCCAATACCCAGTTTGGCGAAGGTGGCGCGGGCACGTTCTCTGACGGCAAGCTCTATAGCCAGATCAAGGATCCAAAGCATTACGGCAAGCATGTCATCCGCGAACTGGTAAAAGCTGGTGCACCGGAAGAAATTCTGTATGTAGCCAAGCCGCACATCGGTACTTTTAAATTAGTCGGTATCGTCGAACATATGCGCGAACAGATCCAGGCGCTGGGCGGCGAATTTCGCTTCAGTACCAAGGTGCAGGATATCGACATCGATAACGGTAAGGTGCGTGGCGTGATACTGGCGGATGGTGGTTATATCGCCAGCGAACATGTGGTGCTGGCGATCGGCCACAGTGCGCGTGATACCTTCGAGATGTTATATAGCAAGGGCGTGCATATTGAGGCCAAGCCTTTCTCCATCGGTTTCCGTATCGAGCATCCGCAATCCATGATAGACCAGGCGCGCTTCGGCAGCCCGGAACCTAATCCCTATCTTGGCGCGGCGGACTACAGCCTGGTGCATCATGCCAAGAACGGCCGCTCAGTTTATAGTTTCTGTATGTGTCCTGGTGGCACCGTGGTAGCGGCGACTTCGGAAGAAGGCTGTGTCGTGACCAACGGTATGAGCCAGTATTCGCGCAATGAACGTAATGCCAATGCCGGCATCGTGGTGGGCATTACGCCTGCGGACTATCCTGGCCATCCGCTTGCGGGGATCGCCTTCCAGCGTCGCTGGGAATCGAACGCCTATGTGATGGGTGGCAGCAATTACAATGCACCAGCACAAATGGTGGGGGATTTTCTTAATAAGCAGCCTTCGACCATGCTGGGCAAGGTCGAGCCTTCCTATACCCCGGGTGTGCTGATGACAGACCTGCGATCAGCTTTGCCGGATTATGCGATCAGCGCGATTCGGGAAGCACTGCCTATGTTCGACAGGCAGCTAAAAGGCTTTGCCAAGTATGATGCAGTGCTGACCGGAGTGGAAACGCGCACTTCATCGCCTGTTCGTATCACCAGGCATGAAGACAGCTTGCAGAGCCTGAATACTGAGGGGTTGTATCCAGCAGGTGAGGGTGCCGGTTATGCCGGTGGCATTCTGTCTGCAGCGATTGATGGCATCAAGGTTGCTGAGGCAGTGGCGCTAAGCCTGAGCAAGTAATTGCGGTGGGGTAGTTGAGCAGGGTGCTGCTGTGTTATGCAGCGTCCAGTTTAAGCGCCAGTTGTTTATGGACGATCCTGGATTTCGGGAACACGACACTAAAGGTGCTGCCCTTGCCGTATTCACTTTCGATTTCCAGCCGTGCCTGATGGCGGCTGAGTATATGCTTGACGATGGACAACCCCAGCCCAGTGCCGCCGGTCTCGCGTGAGCGGCTTCGGTCAACCCGGTAAAAGCGCTCGGTCAGGCGGTCTATGTGTTTTTGTTCTATGCCTATGCCGGTATCGCGCACGCTGTATATCGCCTCTTGCCCGCGCGCGCTCCAGCTAATCACTATCTCACCACCCTCTGGGGTGTAGCGTATGGCATTGCTGACCAGGTTGCCAAACGCGCTATGCAGCTCCTGTGATGCACCCTTGATCGCCAACGTCTGGTCTGCTTGCAGCGATATGCTATGGCGCCCGTTACTCAGGCTTTTGGATTCGTTCAGCACCATATTGAGCAAAGCCGAAACGTCGATCTCGGTATCCTGCGGCAGGGTAGCGCCGCTCTCCAGTTGCGATAATGTCAGCAGGTCTTCAATCAGCAGGCGCATGCGGTTGGTCTGGTCCTGCATCATGGCAAAATAGCCGCGTGAACTCTCAGGCACGGCGCCTTCCATATCCGCCAGGGTTTCCAGAAAACCACCAACAACAGTCAGCGGAGTACGCAGCTCATGTGAAACATTGGCAATAAAGTCACGGCGCATATGTTCCAGTTTTTCCAGCTGGCTGATGTCGCGGCTGACCAATAATTTTTGATTGGCACCGAATGGCACCAGCTGAATTTCCAGGGTCACTTCAGGGTTGATCCAGGAGCGGAGTTTGATGGGCTCGGCATCATGGTAGTTCTGCAGGTATTCGATAAAATCGGTATGGCGAACTAGGTAAATAATGGGCTGCCCGGCATCCTGCTTCATGGTGAGGCCGAGCTGGGTTTCGGCTGGTGGATTACACCATTCAATCAGGTTGTTGCTATCCAGCAGGACGACACCATCGGGCAGGGCGCTGGCGGCATGGCGGAACCTGTCCAGGGCAGAGCTGAGTTGGGTCTGGCTGCGGCTATGGCGGCGCTGCTCGTGGTAGATGGCGGCAAACACATCCTCCCATATCCCTGAGCCTAGCGGCATGGTGGCAAGTTCGGGTTTTTTAAACCACACCATAAGCTTGTGCAGCCAGTACAGGTGTCCGAGCAGGTAGGCGACTACCCCTGCACTAAATACAATCAAGGCGGTTTCAAAGTCTTCGGCAACCCATACCACCAGGCTGACAAAGACCAATAGAAGTGCGAGCCAGAAGGCGCGCCAGCGAATGTCATGCATTCGAAGCCAATCTCAAGATTACGAGCTGCGTATTATGGGCTATTGCGCGGAGAAACGGTAGCCGACGCCACGCACGGTCTGAATTAAATCTTCATGGCCAGTGTCAGCCAAAGCCAGGCGCAAACGGCGGATATGCACATCCACGGTGCGGTCTTCGACGAATACGCGGTCGCCCCATACCCTGTCCAGCACTTGGCTACGTGAATGAACGCGCTCGGGGTTGGACATTAAGTAATGCAGCAGGCGGAACTCGGTCGGGCCTAAATCCAGCGAGGCACCATTGCCGGTGACGCGGTGAGTAGTCGGGTCCAGGCGCAAGCCGCTGGCCTCAATGGGGTCGTCCGTCATTTGTGGGGCGCGGCGACGTAATACTGCCTTGATGCGGGCGTTAAGCTCGCGTGGGCTGAATGGTTTGGTGACATAATCATCAGCGCCGACTTCCAGCCCGCGTACCTTGTCGATCTCTTCCCCGCGTGCCGTCAGCATGATGATGGGAATCGCCTTGGTCATTTCGTCGGATTTCAGTTTGCGTGCAAACTCAATGCCGCTCATGCCTGGCAACATCCAGTCCAGTATGATCAAGTCCGGCAAGGCTTCGCGTATCAACAACTGCGCCTGTTCAACACTCAGGGCACGAATCGGGTTGTGGCCAGCCTGTGTCAGGTTGAGTGCTAGCAGTTCCTGTATTGCTGGTTCATCTTCGACTACCAAGATATTAGCGGGCATGTTTTTTTCCTCTGCATCATATAGTTGCTTTAATCACTGTTGCTCACTATATGACGCTAATGTGACATATTGATGACAGTCCGGGAAACTTTTTTTCATGTGAATTGCCATTTTGCGTGTTTTATACGATTATCCTAGGGTAGCAAGCTAATAATAATATTCAAGATGACGAGTGGCGCCTTAATCGGCTGCGTAAGGGGACTGGGGAAACAAATGTCAGGATTTTTATCAAAAGAAAATATTACCGCTGGCGAACATTTTAACCGCTGGCTGATACCGCCAGCCGCACTGGCGGTGCATCTATGTATAGGCATGGCGTATGGATTTTCCGTGTTCTGGAAACCGCTGGGCAATGCTCTCGTGGACGCAGATGGCAAGCCGGTAGCGGCCTGCGCAGCGGGTGCTGCAACATTTGCCGATAAGCTGGCTGGCACTGCTCGTGCGCTGTTTGCCACTGACTGTAACTGGACCCAGTTTGACCTGGGTTGGATGTATACCCTGTTTTTTGTGCTGCTGGGTTGCTCTGCAGCATTATGGGGCGGCTGGCTGGAGCGGGCTGGCCCGCGCAAGGCCGGCTTGGTGGCCACTTTGTGCTGGTGCGGTGGTCTGCTGATTTCAGCCTACGGCATACACGCGCATCAACTGTGGATGATGTGGCTGGGCTCCGGCGTGATTGGCGGCATAGGTTTGGGCCTGGGTTATATTTCGCCGGTCTCTACCCTCATTAAGTGGTTTCCTGACAAGCGTGGCATGGCCACAGGCATGGCCATTATGGGTTTTGGCGGCGGTGCCATGATAGGTTCGCCGCTGGCAACCAAGCTCATGGCGTTTTTTGCCGCGCCTGGCGAGTTGGGTATCTGGCAGACATTTGTTGCGCTGGCACTGATATATACGGCATTCATGTTGCTTGGTTCGCTTAGCTATCGTGTGCCGCCATCAGGCTGGAAGCCTGCGAACTGGACGCCACCTGCCAATAATGGCAACAGCATGATTGCTCAGCATCACGTGCATCTTAAAAATGCGCATCGCACTCCGCAGTTCTGGCTATTGTGGCTGGTGCTGTGTATGAACGTTTCTGCCAGTATCGGTATTATCGGTGCCGCCGCTCCCATGTTGCAGGAGACATTTGGTGGTGCGCTGATTGATCAGCCGGGGATAGGTTTTGCCGATATCAAGAAGGATGAGGCACTGACTGCCGCCGCGGCAGCGGTGGGTGCCGGTTTTGTCGGGCTGATCTCGCTGTTCAATATTTTCGGACGTATTGCCTGGGCAACTTCGTCAGACAAATTGGGGCGCAAGCAGACCTATTTCATCTTCTTTGTGCTGGGGACGCTGCTGTATACGGCAGTCGCCGTAGTGGCAGGATGGAAGTCGTTGGCCTTGTTTGTGGCTTGTTTCTGCATCATAGCCTCTATGTATGGCGGGGGTTTTGCTACCATTCCCGCGTATCTGGCAGATATGTTCGGTACCCAGTTCGTGGGTGCGATTCATGGGCGCTTACTCACTGCCTGGTCTACAGCCGGCATACTGGGGCCTGTGGTGGTCAACTACATGCATGATGTCAGGCTGGAGGCGGGCGTGCCGTTCGACCAGGTATATGCCTCCATTTTCTATGTGTTGGCAAGCATGCTGGTGATCGGCTTTGTCGCGAATTTATTGGTGCGACCAGTGGCTGAAAAGTATTTCATGTCGCCAGCCGAGCTCGCGGAAGAAAAAAGAATTGCCCATGAAAAAACCGTGGTCACTACAGAAGGCGCATCAGCCGCCGGTACCGGCAACAAGCTGCTGGCTGTCGTGATGTGGCTGCTGGTGCTGATTCCTATCAGTTTTGGCATCTGGAGCACTTTGCAGAAAGCCTGGATTTTGTTTCACTAAGCACATGACGAGCGCACAGCAGGGGACTCTGACGCGGTGCACCTGGGCCAGGACCGCGTTAGACATTGAGTATCATGATACCGAGTGGGGCGTTCCTCTGCATAATGACCGCAGCCTGTTTGAGTTTCTGATACTGGAGGGTGCGCAGGCAGGGTTAAGCTGGAACACTATCCTGCGAAAGCGGGATCACTACAAAGCCGTGTTCGATAACTTCGATGCCAGCAAGGTGGCTCTGTATGGCGAGCAGAAATATGCCAGTCTGCTTGCCGATGCAGGGATAGTCCGCAATCGCCTGAAAATTTCGGCAACAATTAACAATGCAGCCAGGCTTCTCGAAGTGCAGCAACAGTTTGGCAGTTTTGATGCCTATCTATGGCAGTTCGTAGATGGCAAGCCTATCGTCAATCGCTGGCAGGGCAAGGAACTGGTGCCTGCCAAAACGCCAGTTTCCGATCAGCTATCCAAGGACCTGAGCCGCCGTGGTTTTAAGTTTGTTGGCTCGACTATCTGCTATGCCATGATGCAGGCAGTCGGCATGGTGAATGATCACACCACGGATTGTTTCCGGCATGCTGAAATTTGTAGTAAATACTGACTGAGTAAGCTTCGTTATGGTGGATTCTTCTTTTATATCCGATTGAAATAAAAGGAATTGCGTCGTTCTCAATAAGTCCTTGCCGCGCTATAATCCAAGGATTGTCTTGTTTTATTAAATCTGGAGTGTTGCGTGAAAGAGCTAGAAGTTAATTTGAATGGTGCAGGTCTGCGCGTTGGTATTGTTTTATCACGCTTTAACAGCGATATTGGCGAAGGCCTGTTGAGTGCTTGCAAGGCTGAGCTGATCAAGCTTGGCGTTGCGGACGATGCCATCACTATTGCAACAGTGCCTGGCGCACTGGAAACGCCTTTGGTATTGCAGCACATGGCCAATACCCAAAAATTCGATGCCCTGATTGCACTTGGTGCGATTATCCGGGGCGAGACTTATCATTTTGAAGTGGTTTCCAATGAGTCGGCACGCGGTATTTCCGAGGTGCAGTTGCATAGCGGCATTCCTGTTGCTAATGCAGTATTGACGACGGAAGATGATGACCAGGCAATTGCGCGTATGTCAGTCAAGGGTGCCGAGGCGGCAGCTGTGGCGATTGAAATGGTTAACCTGTTGAAACAGTTATGAGTGAGCTAGAAAACAAAGCGGTTCCAGCCAAGCCAGTCAAAACCGGTAAAAATCGTCGCAAATCTCGTGAGTTGGTTCTTAAGGGCATATACCAGCACCTGGTGAGCAACAAGGAATTGCGTCTGATTATCCGTGAACTGGCTGACGATGCCGAGTTTGATAGGGCGGATGAAGCCTATTTCCGCCAGTTGATTGAAGGTGTTTATGACAATCTGGCAGAGCTGGATGATCGCCTGAAGGGCTTTATTGATAGGCCGATAGGCGAGCTGAGCCCGATAGAGCACGCCATACTTTGCCTGTCTGCGTATGAGCTGATCCATGATGCGACGATTCCGTATCGTGTCGCTATCAACGAAGGTGTCGAGCTGGCCAAGATTTATGGCGGTACCGATGGCCACAAGTACGTGAACGGCGTGCTCGACAAGCTGGCTATCGAGGCGCGACCCAACGAGGCGAGGCGGTAAATCAAGACCTAATAGGCTTTTGCGGTTAAACCCGCTGTAAGTGGCGCGGAATTTTGCTGTTGGCTCTTCTGTTTGAAAAAAATCGCGTGTAATATCGTATGCGGTTGAACATACAGCAAAACTAATAACTAGTACCTTGGTACATAAATTCTAAAAATAGTACACAACGAAAAAAGGGGTAAGGGGTTGAAAAAAGCCTTCTGGAAATCCGACTGGTTTGCTGGTTTAGCAATCTCCTTATTCTTCTTGTTTGCCGGTGGTAGCGCACTACTGCAAAGTCTGGAGCGTAAAGCTTACGATATCGGTGTCCAGTCATCCTCGCGCAATGCCGGGGACAGGATCGCGATCATCGCGATTGATGACCAGAGCATCTCCAACATTGGCCGTTGGCCGTGGTCGCGTGAGATACATGCCAAGATGACCGATATGCTGGCCACGGCGCATGCCAAAGTAATCGGCAATACGATTTTCTTTGTTGAGCCGCAACTGGATCCCGGTCTGGCTTATATCAACAAGCTGGCAGGTTTTGTCAGCAACTCAGCAATACCCACTCTGGCACCGGAAGACTCGACACAGCTTGATACCATGATCAAGGAGGCGCAGTCTGAACTTAATCGCGATGCCAAGTTAGCCGAAAGCTTTAAAAAAGCTGGCAATGTGATTTTGGCCATGCCGTTTGTGGTCGGCGAGCCACGCGGTAATCCGGACAATGCGATGCCTGACTATGTGACCAGGAACAGTCTGTCGAAAATAGTTGATCGCATCGGTGCAGAAGAGTCTGGATTATTGCCAATTCCTACCATTTCGGCATTCCCCCCCATACCTGAAATCGGCGAAAGCGTTGCCGCCATTGGTCACTTGAATGCCAACCCTGATGTGGATGGGGCGATACGTTCAGAACCGCTCATCCTCGCTTATTACGATAAGTTCTATCCCTCCCTGTCATTGCAAATCGCGGCAAAATATCTGAATTTACAACCTAAGGATATCGAAGCCAAACTTGGTGAAGGAGTGCGTCTGGGCAAACTGAGTATTGCAACAGATGGTTTCCTGCAGATGAATACCTTTTTCTATGCTAATCGGGATGGGCATCCGGCTTTCCCTGTGGATTCATTTTATGATGTTTACAGCGGTAAAATCCCCGTGGATAAATACCGTGATCGTATCGTGTTGATAGGTGCGACGGCCGGGGGCGTGGGCGATAACCAGATTACTCCTATCTCATCCAGCATGACGCCGATTGAAACGCTGGCACACTCAGTAGCCAGTATCCTCAATGAAGATTTTTTCGTGGTACCGACCTGGGCGTTCTGGGTTGAGCGCGCTACTTTGCTGCTGGTGGCCCTGTATCTCATCCTGCTGCTACCTCGCATGAAGGCGGGTATGGCGGCAGGTGTCAGTCTGGTGCTGGTAATCGTGTTATTTGCGACACACTTCATTTTGATGACGCAAAAAGGCATGTGGCTACAACTGATGTTGCCGGCAGCATTGCTGGTGGTTGGCCATGCTTTGCTTACCACCAAACGCTTCTTGCTGACTGAAAAAGGCAAAGAGAAATCCGAGGCGGACTCAGCAGAAAGTAATCGCAACCTGGCCCTGATGTTCCAGAGCCAGGGGCAGCTGGATATGGCATTCGATCGCCTGCGCAAGTGCCCGATGGAAGACAGCATAATGGATGTGCTGTACAACCTGGCTCTTGATTTTGAGCGCAAGCGCCAGTTCAACAAGGCTGAGTCGGTGTTTTCCTACATGGCTGAATACAATCCTAAGTACAAAGATCTTGAGCAACGTTTGACGCGCTCCAGGGCAATGGCGGAAACGGTTATTCTTGGTGGCTCAGGCGGTGGACGCAGCAATGCCAGCATGCTGAATGACGGCACGGTAGAAAAGCCCATGCTGGGACGCTACCAGATCGAAAAGGAGCTGGGAAAAGGCGCCATGGGTGTGGTCTACCTGGGTAAGGATCCTAAAATCGGTCGCGTGGTTGCCATCAAAACGATGGCTCTGGCACAAGAGTTTGAGCCTGATGAACTGGAAGAGGTCAAAGAACGTTTCTTCCGCGAAGCTGAAACTGCAGGCAGGCTGAATCACCCCAATATCGTCACCATGTACGATGCTGGTGAAGAGCATGACTTGGCCTTTATTGCCATGGAGTTCCTCAAAGGCAAGGATCTCGCCCCCTATACCAAGCCTGATAACCTGCTGCCTTTGGCCAAAGTTATGGATATAGTCGCCAAAACAGCGGATGCGCTGGATTATGCGCATAGCCAGAACGTGGTGCATCGCGACATCAAGCCCGCCAACATTATGTATGAGCCCGATACCAGCAGCGTTAAGGTGACCGACTTCGGGATTGCACGTATTACTGACTCGTCCAAGACCAAGACCGGCATGGTGCTGGGTACTCCCAGTTATATGTCGCCAGAGCAGCTTTCTGGCAAAAAGGTGGATGGGCGTTCCGACCTGTTTTCGCTTGGGGTGATGCTTTATCAGATGGCCACGGGGCAACTGCCGTTTACCGGCGACTCTATGGCTACCTTGATGTTCAAGATTGCCAATGAACCACATGCCGGGGTTAAGACAGTCAATCCCGCACTGCCGCAATGCCTGTCGGATATTATTGATCGTATGCTTGAGAAGGATATCGATAAACGCTATGCGCGAGGTGGTGAAATCTCGGCTGACCTTCGCAGCTGCATGGCTCAGGTAGCCTGATCATGAATTTGACCAATGCACTGGAAATCGTGCGCCTGACAGATGTTGGGCAGAAGCGCGATCATAACGAAGATGCTGTTGCCAGTGATGCCGAGATGGGTTTGCTGGTGCTGGCAGACGGCATGGGTGGCTATAAGGCGGGCGAAGTCGCCAGCGAGATTGCTGTGCTGACCATCGTTGCCGAACTGAAGGAAGCGTTACTGGATTTTGAACCGGGGCAAGTCGATGCCGTATCCGGCATGCAAGCGGAGAGCTTGTTGATCATTGATGCCGTGGCAAAAGCCAACGAGTCTATCTTTACTGTTTCACAATCACAGCCGCAGTGTGCCGGCATGGGAACCACACTGGTAGTCGCCATGTTTACCAATGACAAAGTATTGGTGGGGCATATAGGGGATTCCCGGATGTATCGTTTGCGGGAGGATGAGCTGACCCAGATCACTGAAGACCACTCATTGCTGCAGGAGCAGCTCAAATCAGGATTGATTACCCCCGAGCAAGCCAAGGTTTCCAATAACAAAAATCTGGTGACGCGTGCGGTGGGCATAGATGAAACTGTAGATCTTGAGCTGCATGAGTATGAGGTACAAGTAGGTGATATTTATTTGCTGTGTTCAGACGGACTGACAGATCTGGTCGACGACGATGAAATTAGTATAATTCTTGCTAAATTAAATGCTAATCTAGAGGCGGCGGCTAATCAGTTGATTAAAATGGCAAATGATAACGGTGGCAAAGATAATATATCCGTCATACTGGCGCGCGTGACTAGCCCTTTTGGGGTGGAGCATGGCTGGTATGATAAATTTCTTCATTGGTTAAGATAGCAAGGTAAAAAATGGCAAAGCTAATTTTTTCATTAGATGGGGCCTTTCTTGGGGAGTATCCAATCGACAAGGAGCGCATGACCATAGGTCGGCGCTCAACGAATGATATCCATATAGATAACCTTGCTGTAAGCGGCGAACATGCCAGTATTTTGACTATTGGTAACGACTCGTTTCTTGAGGATCTGGGCAGTACCAATGGCACTATTGTTAATGGTAAGCCTATCAAGAAACATGTCATGCAGCATGCGGATGTGATTGAGTTTGGTAAGTTCCAGCTTAAATACATCAATGAACTGGCCGCCAATATGGGGTCTGGCGGTGTCGGTGCCGATGATTTTGAGAAAACCATGATCATACGTCCCGCAGCCATGAAGGCAGTAGCCCCCGCGTCTAGCGAAGGCATGAAGCCGCAAGCCCCACCTCATGTTGCTTCCCCTGCATTTGCAACGCCTGCGCCTGTCACCCAGGTCGCATTGGGAAGCATACAGGTGTTGAATGGGCCTAGCACCGGCAAGGAGCTGGTTTTAAGTAAGGCGCTAACCACACTGGGTAAGCCTGGGGTGCAAGTTGCGGTTATTACCAAGCGACCGCAAGGCTACTTCATCACTCACGTAGAGGGTCAGAATCACCCTTTGGTGAATGGGGAGTCGGTTGGCGCTCAAGCTTACTCGCTGCAGGATCACGATGTGATTGAGCTGGCAGGCGTCAAGATGGAGTTCTACCTGTCTAAAACCTGAGCAAACTTGAAATGCTTGAGCTCATGCAGCCTGTCTGAATGGGCTAGGCCTTTGTAATAAGGAAGTTTTGCCTGCATGGATAAACAAGAGGAATTACTCAAGCGCCTGGAGCGGCTCAATGCCATCGGTATTGCCCTGTCGGCAGAGCATGATAACAAGCGCTTGATGGAAATGATTTTGCTCGGTGCAAAAGAAATTACCAACGCCGACGCTGGAACTCTGTATACCGTTACTGAAGATCAATGCCTCAAGTTCGAGATTATTTATACTGAAACTTTGGGTGTTGCCATGGGTGGCTCCACCGGCAAGGAAATACCTTTCCCACCTCTGCCTCTTTATCTCAATGATGGTACTCCCAACCTGAATATGGTCGCGGCTTATGCCGTAATCAATAATAAAACGGTCAATATCGACGACGCTTATCAAGCGGACGGGTTTGATTTTTCCGGCACACGCAAGTTTGATGCAAGCACTGGTTACCGTTCTAAGTCCTTTCTGACAGTTCCCATGAAGAATCATGAGAATGAGATTATCGGCGTGTTGCAGCTCATTAATGCAACCGATCCCGAGACCAAGGAAATCGTGGTCTTTTCGCATGAAAACCAGCAGTTGGTCGAGTCCCTGGCATCGCAGGCTGCGGTTGCCCTAACCAACCACAATCTGATTCAGGGTTTGAAGAGCCTGTTTGAGGCTTTTATCGAAATGATCGCAGATGCGATTGACGAGAAGTCACCTTATACCGGTGGCCATTGCCAGCGCGTGCCGGAGCTGACGATGCTGCTGGCGGATGCTGCCATTCGGAACAATGAAGGGCCGCTAAAAGACTTCAAGCTGAGCGAAAAAGAGGTTTACGAGCTGCGGGTAGCAGCATGGCTCCATGACTGTGGCAAAGTGACCACACCAGAAGCCGTGATGGATAAGCCCACCAAATTGACTACGATTTTTGATCGCATCAATCTCATCGACCAGCGCTTTGAGCTGCTGGTAAAGCAGGCTGAATGTGACATGTTATCTCGACAAGTGGAAGCTTTACAGTCGGGAAGAGGTGTAGATGTGGCGAAGCTAGAGGCTAAGTTTGCTGCGTTCCAGCAGCAGGTGGCAGATGACCAAAACTTCTTGCGCATTGCCAATATCGGTGGCGAATTTATGACACCAGAGCATCTGCAGCGTGTGCAGGATATTGCCAAATATTCGTTGATTAACGCAGATGGCCATGCGGTGAATTTTTTGACTGAAGATGAGGTGTACAACCTGAGTATTCAGCGCGGAACCCTCACAGCAGAAGAGCGCACTATTATCAACAACCATATTGTCGTGACGATCAATATGCTGGAGTCCCTGCCATATCCTAAGGGTTTGAAGCGGGTGCCTGAATATGCTGGTGGCCACCATGAGCGCATGGATGGTAACGGCTATCCGCGTGGGTTGAAGCGTGAAGAAATGTCGGTGCCCGCCCGGATTATGGGCATCGCTGATATTTTCGAAGCACTTACTTCACGCGACAGGCCGTACAAAAAGGCAAAAACACTGACTGAGTCTTTGTTTATCCTTGGGAAAATGAAGCTGGAAAATCATATTGATCCCGATTTGTTTGATATTTTTATCCGCGAGAAGATATATTTACGCTATGCAGAGCAATTTCTCGAGCCAGAACAGATTGATGAAGTCGACGAGTCCAAAATTCCCGGGTATGCGTTTTAACTAAGTTATCTGTAGCCATTGCTGATGACAAGAACGCAAAAGATACTTGTGCTGTTGACTATGGTCAATCTCGCCATTATTTTTTCATTCCCGCCATATGACGATAACGCCATTAATCATAATGGCTTAGGCATATTCTCAGGCTTCCTCTTCGCTTTTTCACCAAAGCCAGCAAACTTTGCCATCAACTCCAGCTTCTTGTATTTGGAGGCGGCGGTTGTCATTATCAATCTTTGTATTTTATGGTTGCTCACCGTAGAAAACGCCAGGCGAATCCAGCATCAGAGATTCAATTTCAGGAATGCCGCCATCATATTGGTTGTGCTTAATCTGCTAGGTGTGATCCTGTTTCCACCGTTTGAATACATATCACACATGACAAAGGCAGTGATTCCCTCGTTCGAAGGGTTCTATTTTATATTCATGCACCCGCCTTACCGCGCCATAGTCACGCCATTGCTGTATTTGGAAGTGTTTGTGGTGCTGATTAATGGTTGCTTGATGCTATTGGTGTTCAAGGGGAGGAAGGCAGAGCAATACACCGCGGAAGATGCACTTGCCTATGCCGCAAATATGCAGGCTGAGAAAAAGCGCGCTCAATCCTGATGGGATTGTGCCTTGGTAAACGCCTCAAGTTCTGACAGGACCTCTGACATATCATCAGCTGCTACCCCGTAAAAAAATCGACCATCTGGCGCGAAGCGCAAATTAGGCCCTTTGTGGCAAAACCCAAGGCACTCAAAACGCTGTAAATGGATATCCAGCTTTTTCTGGGTGATGGCGGTTTCTATGATATCTGCGATTTCAGTGCCACCCCTTGCCCCGCATGATGGGTTATTGGGGTTAGCACGGTAATTGATGCACACGATGACTTTTTTCATGGTCACGGCCTAAATGCCATGCACGCTACATCCTGAGCTGTCAAAGCGCAGGCAGCTTCCTTGCTCATACCAGTCACCCAATACCCAGCGCTGGCAGCTATGCCCATCAACTGTGAGTAGATGCCTAGCCGGTCTGTGTGTATGGCCGTGGATGAAAAGCTGTGGGTAGTGGTGCTCACGGATAATGGCAGTGACTGCCTCGGTGTTCACATCCATAATCGCCAGTGATTTCTGCGATTTTTCATTCTCGCTACGCTGGCGCAACGCTTCAATCTGCGCTTTACGCGCAGATAATGGCTGTTCCAGGAAGGACTTTTGCCACGCGGGATTCCTGACCTGCTGACGGAATTGCTGATAGCTAGTATCGTCCGTGCACAGTGCATCGCCATGACTAAGAAGTACCTGGCGACCATAAAGCGTTAGCAGCGTCGGGTCGTTCAGTATCTGCATGCCAGCTGCCTGTGCAAACACTTGGGCAATCAGAAAGTCACGGTTGCCATGCATGAAGTAGATGGCTGTGCCCGTGTTTTTGAGCGCTTTGAACGCTGTAACAACTGCCTGATGATGTGTATCGTCGAGGTCATCATCGCCAGCCCAATACTCGAAGAGGTCACCCAGCACATACAAAGCCTCGGCTTGAGTGGCGGTGGTGCTTAAAAAAGTAAGAAACTGCTGCGTAATTGCAGGTCGGGAGCTGCAAAGGTGCAGGTCGGAAATGAACAGGCTGTGGCTTGAAGCATTTCCGACGCTAGTCATAGGGTGTTCTTGAAGTAAGGATGACAGAGTCAGTCACTAATCAGCAAACTTCTGCACGCTCAATGATCACTGGCTCTACTGGTACATCCTGATGTCCGCTGCTGCTGCCAGTCTTTACTTTGGCGATTTTATCAATCACGTCAGTGCCCGCGATCACTTTGCCAAATACACAGTAACCCCAACCCTGCGAGGTGGGTGAGGTGAAGTTGAGGAAATCATTGTCTGCGATATTAATGAAGAACTGGCTGCTGGCAGAGTCAGGGCTGGGAGTGCGTGCCATGGCAATGGTGTATTTGTCATTTGTCAGCCCGTTATTGGCCTCGTTCTTGATGGAGGCATTAGCAGACTTTTGTTTCATGCTGGTGTCGAATCCGCCACCCTGAATCATGAAGTCTGCAATAACGCGATGAAAGATCAGGTTGCTGTAAAAACCACTTTCTACATACTGCAAAAAGTTAGCGACAGTAATCGGTGCTTTCTCAGCATCGAGTTCCAGGGTGATTTCACCAAAGTTGGTATGTAATTTAACCACGAGAATTTTCCTTTAAGTGCGGGTTTAGAAGATTAGGTTGTGAGGCAACTACTCAAATAACTCAAGCAGCACCTTCGTAAATAATTTTCCAGTGCTGGTTTTCAAATATCCAGTATTGGCGCTTACGCATTTGGCTATCCAGGTAAGGACTCTTGTATGACTGATCAAATGTGACCACGGCCATAGGTGTTGAGCTACCGGGGTAGCTGAACATGCTGATGTTAGACAGGCTGATGTCTACTTTGGGTTTGCTGGCCTGAATGCGGCGCTTTTCAACTGCCCAGTTTTCATAGTCCATGGATTTTGAACCTGCAGCATCGCTGGAAAACTGTTGGGAATAATGTGATAGGTAGTTATCCGTATCTTGCGACTGCCAATCCTTACGCCAGCGCTCCAGCGCTTTCTTCAGGCTGTCCTTCTTGCCGAGTTCCTGCTGGGCTTTCAGCCATTGCAGATTGTTGGCAATGATAAAGGGTACGTTCCCACTCTGTAAAATTGGTGCCAGTGATTTTAAGTCCGGGTTGGCGATGACCACGCAGCCGTCACTTGCCCTGGGTGCGCGGCTATAAGTGGTGGGAGGTGTGCCATGCAGCCAGATGCCGCTGCCACTTTTACCTTGGCGCTTGTCCCACTCATTAGGGTAGCTGAGCGGGTAGGCGGCATCCCCATAAAAAGCATCCAGCTTTCTGGAAAGTTTGCTGCCTGCAAAATAGACCCCGATCGGGGTACGCTTGTCACCCTCACTTTTTTTCTCGCTACCATTCTTGCCTATGGTCACATAGTAGTCTGCAACATACTTTGGCTCACCGTCCTCGTTGCGATAAAGATACAAGCGTGATTTTTCCGTATCGACAACAATTGCGTACTGCTGTTTGGGATCCAGTTGCCATAACGGTTCCGGCAGATTGCCCGGAGATTGTTGTGCCAGATGGCGCTCTATGCGCTTACGCGCTTCATCCTGGAAGTCGGCAATGGTCGCTGTCGAATCAGCCGCAGGATTACCAAAGGATTGAAACTGCTGCGCACGTGCCATCAGCAGGTCGCCGCGCACCAGGTAGGCCAGCTTGAAGTTGGGTGCCGCTTCCAGTAGCTGGTTGATGGTGTCCAGTGCATCCTGCAACTGCCCTTGGGTGACTTCAAGCAAGCTCTTCACCAGCAGCTCTTCAGGCAGGTTGTCGCTTAGCATCTTCGTGCCCGGCTTGCCATGACCTAACAATGAGGCAAAATCAGCACGATTGATTGCCGTTGCGTTCCAGGGCAGGAGCGCACTTGCTATCAGGGTCGATAGTAATAAGGCTTTCAATGTTTTCATGTACTAATTAAATGGATCATACTTGTGATTGATCGTGCTATGCGTTAATTATTCAGTATAAGCATTAGCGGCCTGCCAGTTCCTGCTCAATCAGCCATTTGCCGTTGTTTTTCACCATCACCAGCGTTTTAGAAGTGCTTTGTGCCAGGCTACCTGCGCGGTAGCTTTGCCTGAAGCTGGCTTTTGCGTGGCTGCTATCGCTCATGATAACGCGCAGATTTGAGATGTCTATATGGATATTCACCGGCTTGTTAATACGTTGGCGTCGGTTTTGCTCCCATTCTTTGCGACTTTCGCCTTTAGGGGGCTGGAAGCTGTTCGCATAACTGGCAAGGTAGGCGTCAACGTCTTTAGAGGACCAGGCCTTGGCCCACTGCGTTACTACACGGCTAACATTTTTGCTGTCATCGGCATCTTTGGCGGGGGCTGTTTCCATTTCAGCAGGCTTCTCTGCCACGGTTGGTTTCGTGTCAGCCGGCTTGCTGGCCTGCACAGGAGCTGTGGGCTCGACCTTGGGTGGTCCTGGCTTGGCAGTGTCTTTACCGGTGTCCGGCAGCTTGTTGGTGAGCGCGGGCGGTTTGTTGCCGGCAATGAATATATCTTTAATCAACGATAGCTTGCCTTGGGCACGGGTATTGCTCGTGTCCAGCTGTAAAGCCTTGTCATAGGCTTCTGAAGCCATCTTGGCATAGATGTCGCCCAGGTTTTCATGGGCTGTAGCGTAGCTGGGGTGCGTCTTGATGGCGCTTTCCAATGCCTTCTTGGCCTTATCGTACTGGCCCTGTTCTGCATACAGCACCGCCAGGTTGTTGAAAGGCTCAGGCAGGTTAGGGTATTTCTCCGTGATCTCGGTGAATGCCTTGATCGCTTCGTCTCGACGGTTCTGTTCTGCCAGCATCACGGCACGGATGAACATGGCTTGCAGGTCTTTGGGGTTGGCGTTCAGGTGCGCATTGATGCGGTCGAACGCGGTAGCTTGTTGTACCTGAGCGGGTTGTTGCGTGACATCCTTGAGGTCTTCAGCATTGGCCTTGGGAAACGAAATTGAAACTACTAGTATCGAGACAGCCAGGAGGACATTGATGGAGAAAGTGCGCGGTAGGGGCATTATGATATACTTTTCATCTATGTGTCTTAAGCCCCTGATTCTATCAAAAAGCCCATTCAATCACCAATAGCTCATGCTGCTTTCACCATATATATTTGGGATAGTGTTCAATCCGGGAACATTATTGTGGATAATGCCTGGCAGATAATCTGCGATAACTCTTCAATACCTCTATGTTAAAAATCTATAACTCCATCGCTCGTGAAAAGCAAACCTTTGCCCCTATCGTCGCAGGCAAGGTCAGCATGTATGTCTGCGGCATGACCGTCTATGACTTTTGTCATCTTGGTCACGCCCGGGTGATGGTGGTATTTGATATGGTCAATCGCTGGCTGCGTGCCTCGGGCCTAGATGTCACCTATGTGCGCAATATTACCGATATTGACGACAAGATTATCAAGCGTGCTAACGAGAACAACGAGTCTATCGAAGCACTGACGCACCGTTATATACAGGCCATGGACGAAGATTCCGCCAAGCTTGGTGTGATGCGCCCGGATATTGAGCCACGTGCTACTACCCATATCGTCGGCATGGTGGATATGATCAGTACGCTGATTGCCAAGGGCCACGCTTATGCTGCTGATAACGGGGATGTGTTCTATTCCGTTAGTAGTTTTGCTGATTACGGCAAACTTTCTGGTAAATCGGTGGATGACCTGCGCGCCGGTGAGCGTGTGGAAATTGATACCCACAAGCGCGATCCCATGGACTTCGTGCTGTGGAAGGCCGCAAAGCCGAATGAGCCAAGCTGGGATTCGCCCTGGGGTAAAGGCCGTCCCGGTTGGCATATCGAATGCTCGGTGATGGGGGCCTGCCACTTGGGCAAGCATTTTGATATCCATGGTGGTGGGCAGGATTTGCAGTTCCCGCATCATGAGAACGAGATTGCACAGTCAGAAGCAACGCATGATTGCACCTTTGTGAACTACTGGATGCATAACGGTTTTGTGCGGGTGGACGATGAAAAGATGTCCAAATCCCTGGGTAATTTTTTCACCATACGCGAAGTGCTCAAAAAGTACGATGCGGAAGTTGTACGCTTTTTTATCCTGCGTGCGCATTATCGCAGCCCGCTCAACTACTCTGACCAGCACCTGGATGATGCTAGGCAGGCCCTGTCTCGCTTGTATACCGCGTTACGTGGCATACAACTTGCTGATATTTTTCAAGGCAATGAGCCAGGAATTGATTGGCAGCAGCCACAGGCGGCAAGGTTTAAAGCCGCGATGGATGACGATTTCAATACCCCGGAAGCTTTTGCCGTGTTGTTTGAGCTGGTGAATGAAGTCAATAAAAGTGGCGCGCAGGAAGCGGCATTAATGCTCAGGAGTTTGGCCGGTATCTTAGGGCTGTTGCAACGCCAGCCGGAAACTTTTCTGCAGGGCGAAGTGTCTGCTGATGGGTATACGCCGGATAAAATAGAACAAATGATTGCATTGCGCCTGGATGCCCGTCGCACAAAAAACTTTGCAGAGGCCGACAGGGTGAGGCAGGAACTCATGCAGAATGGTATTGTGCTTGAAGATTCCCCGCAGGGTACTACCTGGCGACGTGCCTGAGTTCTAATTACATAATAAATAATAGAGACATGTACTTAAAAAGAACCATAATTGTCATGCTAAGCCTGTTTATGTGCTTATGCGTGCTGTCCAAGCAAGCGCATGCCAGCTATGGGATGGATTTCGATATTCCAACTTATGTCGATATGCCTCAGGTTGAGGCTTACGGCGACCATGATTCCAACGAGCCTACCACGTTGGTGGTACCTTACTCCCTTCCCCAAGTGATGGCTTCTATTCAGCCCATCATCTCTGACGACACCTATCGTCAACCTGCTCAAAATCCTCTGCTAAGACCTCCCGCTATTTAGTTTTTAGGCCTACCATGATGGTTGGCGTGACCTTTGCTATGTGTAATCGGACCAATAGATTATTAGCTTAGTGATAGCTAGTTATGCTAAACATCGGTGGCTCACCTTGTTTTATCGATCTCGCTAAGCCCCTTTAAGCATAGGTCTTGGCGAGAATGTATGAATAACCAAGCTGGATGATATGAATATACGCAAAAAGAGAAATGAGCACCAACGTGGTGCAAAAAGCCATGCTTTGATGGATATGCGCAAGTTTGGCGCATTGCACTACCTGGTTTTATTAACACTGCTGGTGTGTAGCCTGAGCCTACAGGCGGCACCGACTTTTACCCTGCAGCAAGTCATCGATAATGCTGTGCAATATAACCCAACGATTAACATCGCTCGCGCCCAGGAAGATGCGGCAATCGCTTCCGTCACCACGGCCAAGGCTTATATCAACCCGGAAATTGAGGTTGGCGCAGGCCCAAGCCGTTATCGTAGCGGTAGTAATGAGGTGAAAAATAACTGGGGTGTGGGACTATCGCAACCACTGGAATTCTCTGGTGTACGTGGTGCCCGTCAAAGCATCGCCGAATCTAACGTCAAGGTAGCCGGTGTCGGACGTGAACTCACCCGTCTGGAATTGCGCTCCCGCGTCAAGGATGCTTTTTACAACGTGTTACAGCGACAGGCTGTGCTCAAGCTGGTGGAAGAAGACCGTACCTTGCTGCAACAAATACGTGATCGTGTGAAGCTGCGCTCTGATGTCGGTGAGGCACCACGCTATGAGCTGATTAAGGCCGATACCGAGTCTTTGGCCGCCGAGCGCGACTACCAGGCTGCGCTGGTGCGCGTCATAGAGGCCAAGGCTTATCTGCATGGCTTGATAGGCCCTTCCATGCCCACTAATTATGATGTGGTCGGCGAGTTACCGCTTTCCGATAGCTTACCTACCCTGGCGTCATTGCGAGCACAAATCGAGCAAAGCCCACAGCTGCAACAAATACGTGCTGCATCAGAAGCGGCAGAAGCTAAGCTAAGGCTGGAGGAGCGTTTGCGTAACCCCGGGGTGACTTTGAAGGCGGGTGTAGACCAAGACCCCGATTTGACCAGTATGCGTTTTGGGGTGGCCATCCCTCTGCCATTATGGAGCCAGCGCCAGGGCCAGATTGCCGAAGCTGCGGCCGGCGTTCGCCAGGTTCAAGCCATACTGAGTGATCGTGAGCTTGCCTTGAACCGCGAGCTGGAATCCGCGTATCAGCGCTACCTGATTGCCCAGCAGCAAGTCGTTGCTTTTGAAAATGGCTTGCTTAGCCAGTCAGAAGCCGTATTGAAGACCGCTGAGGCCGCTTACCGCTTTGGTGAGCGCGGCATACTGGATTACCTGGATGCGCAGCGTACTTTCCGCATTGTACGTAAGGACTACCTGGCCGCGCGCTATGACTATGTCAGCGCCATGCTGGAAATTGAGCGTTTGCTCGGTACTGAGCTGTTGCCGAATACATAAATTAAAAGGAAAACCCAATGGCTGTTCATTCTATGTTTTTTGCTACAACCACCCCGCAAAAAATACGTGCATTAAAAGTAGTAGCGTTAAGTGTATTGGTTGCCCTGAGCCTGGCAGGCTGCAAGGCAAAAGAAGAAGCTGCGCCAGCGGCGACTGAAGTAGTTGACCCTAATGTGGTGGAGATTACCCCGCAACTGCAGCAACAAATCAAGCTGGCTACGGTGAGCAAGTCGAATATACGCGAAATTCTGCGAGTGCCTGGCAGTATTCAGGTTGATGAGCAGCGTGTAGCCCGTCTGGGCGCATCGGTCACTGGCCGTATCCATGATATTGATGCGGTACTCGGGCAGCACGTTAAGCAAGGGCAGGTTCTGGCAACTTTAAACAGTACCGAGCTGGCGCAGAACCAGCTCTCGTATATCAAGGCCTTGCAGCAGATCAGCTTGCAGACCAAAGCTGTGGAACGTGCGCGCCTGTTGCTGGAGTCTGACGTAATCAGTGCTGCTGAACTGCAACGACGTGAAGCTGAGCTGGCTGCAGCCCAAGCTGATTTATTTGCAGCACGTGATCAACTGCTGGTGCTAGGTATGTCCGAAAAGGCCATCAAGCAGCTCACTAACTCTGGCCAGATGCGCTCGTTTAGCAGCGTGGTTGCGCGTGTTTCAGGCACTGTGATTAGCCGCAAGGTGAATCTCGGGCAGGTGGTGCAACCGGCAGAAGAGCTGTTTATTGTGGCGGATTTGTCGCATGTCTGGGCCGTCGCAGAAGTGCCTGAGCAGCAAATTGAGCTGATCCAGGAAGGTGAGGAGGTCAACATTGAGATTCCGGCGCTGGGAGACAGGCACATTACCGGCAAGTTGATCTATGTGGGCGATGTTGTTAATCCACAAACACGTACCGTCACGGTGCGTACCGATATTGAAAATGCCAATGGCGCCATCAAGCCGGATATGCTGGTTTCCATGCTGGTGCAGTCCAAGCCAACACCCAAGGTGGCTATCCCGGTGCAAGGGATAGTGCGTGAAAACGATAAAGACCATGTGTTCGTGCAGATTGCCCCTAACAAGTATCGGTTACGTGAAGTGGTATTGGGGACGCAGTATGACGGCTTGGTGGCCGTTACCAGTGGCGTTGTTGAAGGTGAAATCGTGGTTAGTGAAGGCGCATTTCATCTCAATAACGAGCGCAAGCGCAAAGAACTGGAGTAAGCCATGATTGAATCCCTGATACGTGGGGCGCTGCAACAGCGCCTCATAGTGATAGTTTTAGCCATCGCATTGATGATTGCCGGTGTCTTCGCCGTTAAAAATCTCTCGGTGGATGCGTTTCCGGATGTGACCAACATCCAGGTGCAGATCGCCACCCAGTCAACAGGCCGCTCACCGGAGGAGGTCGAGCGCTTTATTACCGTGCCCCTGGAAATGTCGATGACCGGCTTGCCAGGCCTTACGGAGATGCGCTCCCTGAATAAAAACGGCCTCTCTATCATTACCCTGGTGTTTACCGACAGTACCGATGTGTATTTCGCCCGGCAGTTGGTGATGGAGCGCCTGATGGAAGTGATGGAACGTATGCCGGAAGGGGTGACGCCGGTGCTCGGGCCAGTATCTACCGGTTTGGGTGAGGTCTATCAATATACGCTGGATCGCGACGATGACGGCAAGCGAGAGTTGTCGGTCGAAGAGTTGAAAGAACGTCGCGCCGTGCAGGATTGGGTAGTACGTCCCTTATTGCGCGGTATTCCCGGTGTGGCAGAAATCAACTCGCAGGGTGGCTATGTCAAGCAGTACCAGGCATTGGTCAACCCTGACCGCATGAACCACTACGGCCTTAAGCTGCAGGAGATCTACACAGCGCTGGAACGCAATAACGCCAACAGCGGCGGCGGTATATTGCGGCATTACTCGGAGCAGTATTTGATACGCGGCGTAGGCCTGGTAAAGAGCGCGGCTGACATCAGCAATATTGTGCTGAAAGAGCAGAATGGTGTGCCGGTGTATATGCGTGATGTGGCCGAGGTCAATATCGGGCATGAGGTTCGTGTGGGCGCCGTGATCAAGAATGGTGACACCGAGTCGGTAGGTGGCATCGTGATGATGATACGTGGCGGTAACGCCAAGGAAGTGGTGAGCCGCATCAAAGAACGCGTCAAGGAAATCAATGATAAGGGTATGTTGCCCAGCGGCTTGAAGATCGTTCCGTTCTATGACCGTAGCGAGTTGGTGGATGCTGCCTTGCATACCGTGGTCAAGGTGCTGATCGAAGGCATTATCCTGGTAATCGTTATCCTGTTCCTGTTCCTGGGGGATGTGCGCTCCAGCCTGATTGTGGTTGGTACGCTTATCCTGACGCCAGCCATTACCTTCATGGCCATGAACTACTATGGCATCTCCGCTAACCTGATGTCGCTGGGTGGTTTGGCCATAGCGATTGGCCTGATGGTCGACGGTTCTGTAGTGGTGGTCGAGAATGCCTTCCACCATCTTGGGCACCGAAAAGGTGAAAGCCGCGTGCGGGTTGTGTTTGAGGCCGCCTCGGAAGTGGCTACACCGGTATTGTTCGGGGTCGGCATCATCATCCTGGTATTCCTGCCATTGATGACCTTGCAAGGCATGGAAGGCAAGATGTTTGCCCCCATGGCCTACACTATTGCGATTGCCCTGTTCGTTTCGCTGGTGCTGTCACTGACATTAACACCCGCACTAAGCTCTTACCTGCTCAAGGGCGGCAGTGGTGAAGATACCCGGTTTATCCGCGTCATGAAGACGCCATACCTCAAGTTGCTGAATGCCGCTGTAGGGAACCCCAAAAAGACGGTGTCAATTGCTGGGCTGGTATTTTTGGGGACGATTATGCTGTTTCCGTTCCTAGGCACCGCTTTTATCCCTGAAATGCGAGAAGGTTCTATCGTGCCGAGTATTGTGCGTACGCCTAATATTTCGATAGAAGAGTCGATAGCGCTTGAAACGGTTGCCATGAAAGCCATTACTGAAGTCCCCGGTGTAAAAACGGTGGTTTCAGGTTTGGGGCGTGGCGAAAGTCCGGCTGACCCGCAAGGTCAGAATGAGTCCACCCCTATCGTCAGTCTGTTGCCGCGTGCCGAGTGGCCCAAGGGTTGGAACCAGGACAGCATTGCCGATGCCATCCGCGAAAAAATCAAGGGCATACCCGGTATTCAGGTGGTGATGTCGCAGCCGATTGCGGCGCGGGTAGCCGAGCTGGTCACCGGGGTCAAATCCGATGTTGCAGTGAAAATCTTTGGTTCCGATATTTCGGTGCTCAAGGCCAAGGCAGATGAGATTGCAAAGATTGCGATTGGCATCAAAGGCGCATCCGATATGCGCGTCGAAAAAGTCACTGGGCAGCAGTATCTGGTGATTGATATTGACCGCGATGCTATCGCCCGTCACGGCATTAATGTGGCCGATGTGCACGATGTCATTGAGACAGCTATCGGCGGTAAGGTGGCTACGGAAATCTTTGAGGGTGAGCGTAGATTTGGTGCTGCGGTGCGCTTCCCGGAGGAGTTCCGTAACGATGAGGATGCTATCAGTCATATTTTCATGACCTCATCCAACGGGTCCAAGGTTGCGCTTACCGATCTGGCCAATATTCAGGTGCTGGACGGCCCCTCGCAAATCAGCCGCGAGTCTGCAAAGCGCCGCATCGTGGTTGGGGTCAACGTAAAAGACCGAGATCTGGGTGGTTTTGTGGGTGAGTTGCAACAAGCGGTGGAAAGCAAGGTCAAATTACCAGAGGGATATTATCTGGTATGGGGCGGGCAATTCCAGAACATGGAGCGCGCCATGAGCCACTTGATGGTGATTATTCCCATCACCATTGCTGCGATTTTCTTCCTCTTGTTCTTGCTGTTTAAATCAGTACGTTTTGCGGGATTGATTATCCTGGTGTTGCCGTTTGCCTCTATCGGCGGCGTGATAGCCTTGTTCGTGACTGGCGAATACCTTTCGGTGCCGGCTTCAGTCGGGTTTATTGCGCTGTGGGGGATAGCCGTTTTAAACGGGGTAGTGCTGGTTTCCTACATCCGCAGCTTGCGAGATGAAGGCAGGTCGCAGCTTGAAGCCATTGCGGAGGGCTGTGCTCAGCGTTTCCGGCCGGTGATGATGACGGCGACAGTGGCCATGCTTGGCTTGGTGCCATTCCTGTTTGCTACTGGCCCGGGATCGGAAGTACAGCGGCCCTTGGCGATTGTGGTGATAGGTGGCTTGATTACTTCTACAATTTTAACGCTGGTCGTTCTTCCTACGCTTTATCGCTGGTTTGAGGAAGAAAGAGTCGAAGCCTAATATGGAGTGCAGACATGAAAGAGATTAAAGCGGTAATACAACCTCATCGACTCGCAAAGGTCCGCTCGGCGCTGCGCAATATCAAGGGGTTTCCCGGCATGACGATCAGCAAGGTGGAGGGGTGCGGGCACCATGTGGCCAAGCCCATGCATGGGGTGCGCGAAGAGCTGACTGATTACAGCCCCAAGGTCAGGATAGAGATTGTTGCGCCCGATGAACTGGTTGAAGGCCTGTTGCAGATACTGGTAGAAGTCGGGCATACCGGGCAGGTGGGTGATGGTATTGTCTGGGTCAGCCAAGCAGAGCGGCTTATCCGGCTTTCCGAGCAGATTACCGTGATCGATTGCAAATAGGCTCTTAGTAAAGGTGTTCTTACCCTGAAAACAAAAGCTCCCGAAAGGGGGCTTTTGTTTTTTTACCTTTACAATCTTTTATGCCCCACATTGAGGCATTGAACTGCATTGTGGTGCTGATGTTTGTTATGATGGGGAGTATGGTTGCCGGTTTAAGCTTACTCACATGCTAGCTTGCATAGACTTAAGTGCTGGATAAAAAAACATGAAAATCTCAACGCTCAATAAGCTGGATTGCAACACATCAACACTCTTCATTACTGGAAATTTCTATGATTGAATCCCTGATTCGTAGCGCTCTGCGCCAACGTATTGTCGTTGTAGTGATTGCCCTAGCCCTGATGGTTGCTGGTCTTTTTGCGGTACAAAGATTGTCAGTTGATGCATTCCCTGACGTGACTAACGTGCAGGTGTTAATCGCCACCCAGGCAACAGGGCGCTCGCCTGAGGAGGTCGAGCGCTTCATTACAGTGCCTCTGGAAATTTCCATGACCGGCTTGCCGGGGCTCACCGAGATGCGGTCGCTGAACAAGAATGGCCTGTCACTGATTACCCTGGTCTTTACCGAAAGCACCGATGTCTATTTCGCCAGGCAGCTCGTCATGGAGCGCTTGATGGAAGTGGCAGACCGCATGCCTGAAGGCGTAACGCCTATTCTTGGGCCGGTTTCCACCGGCTTGGGTGAGGTGTACCAATTCACTCTGGATAAGCCAGGCGATGGCAATAAAAGGCTAAGCGAGGAAGACCTGACCGACAGGCGCTCTATCCAGGACTGGATAGTCCGGCCTATGTTGCGCGGCATCCCCGGCGTGGCAGAAATCAACTCACAAGGTGGTTATGTCAAACAGTACCAGGCCTTAGTTAACCCTGACCGCATGAGCCATTACGGTTTGAAGCTGCAGGATATTTACATGGCACTGGCACGTAACAATGCCAATAGCGGCGGTGGCATACTGCCGCAGAATGCAGAGCAATACCTGGTACGCGGTGTCAGCCTTATCCAGAGCCTGGATGATATTAGAAGCATTGTGCTGAAAGAACAGAACGGCACTCCGGTATACATGCGCGATGTCGCTGAAGTACAGCTGGGCCATGAAGTGCGCGTAGGCGCATTGATTAAAAACGGCGACACCGAGTCGGTCGGCGGCATAGTCATGATGATGCGAGGCGGCAATGCCAAGGAGGTGGTGAGCCGCATCAAGGCGCGGGTAAAGGAAATCAATGCAAAAGGCATGTTGCCCAGCGGCTTGCAGATCGTGCCGTTCTATGACCGTAGCGAGCTCGTCGATGCAGCACTATATACCGTGGTCAAGGTGCTGATCGAAGGCATTATCCTGGTGATTGTCATTCTCTTCCTGTTCCTGGGCGATGTGCGCTCCAGCCTGATCGTTGTCGGCACGCTGATACTGACCCCGTTGATCACCTTCATGGCCATGAACTATTACGGCATCTCCGCTAACCTGATGTCACTGGGCGGCCTGGCCATTGCCATAGGCTTGATGGTGGATGGTTCGGTGGTCGTGGTTGAAAACACCTTCCATCAACTCGGGCACCGCAAAGATGAAAGCAAGATACGCGTGGTGTTTGAAGCGGCCTCAGAAGTCGCCACTCCCGTGCTGTTCGGGGTAGGGATCATTATTCTGGTGTTCCTGCCGTTGATGACCCTGCAGGGCATGGAAGGCAAGATGTTTGCCCCGTTGGCGCTAACCATCGCTATTGCGTTGTTTGTATCACTGATACTTTCGCTGACACTTTCGCCCGTCATGTGCTCTTACATGCTCAAAGGGGGTAGTGGGGACGACACCAGGCTGATACAGGCCATCAAGCGGCCTTATGTTTCCATGCTTAACTGGGCACTGCAAAATGAGAAGAAAACCATACTGACTGCGGTAGCCGTATTCGTCGCGGCTATCCTGACGGTACCCCTGCTTGGCACCTCCTTCATCCCCGAGATGAAGGAAGGCTCTATTGTGCCGAACGTGATTCGTGTGCCTAACATTTCGCTGGAAGAGTCCATCAAGATGGAAATGGAGGCGATGAAAATCATCTCAAAAATACCAGGGGTAAAGTCAGCGATCTCTGGCCTTGGCCGTGGTGAAAGTCCGGCTGACCCACAAAGCCAGAATGAGTCGTCACCCATCGTTAGTCTTAAGCCGCGCAAAGAGTGGCCTGAGGGCTGGACGCAAGACACCATTGCTGCCGAGATACAGAAAGAGTTGCGGGTGTTGCCTGGCGCACAAGTGGTGATGGCGCAACCGATTTCAGACCGTGTGGATGAACTGTTGACTGGCGTGCGTTCTGATGTGGCGGTCAAGGTGTTTGGCGAGGACATGGTTGCGTTGAAAGCCAAAGCTGAAGAAATTGCCAAGCTGGCCGGTGAAATTCGTGGCGCTACCGATATGCGCGTGGAGAAAGTCTCAGGCCAGCAGTACCTGAATATGGTGGTGGATAGACAGGCCATTGCCCGTCAAGGCATCAATGCATCCGATATTCACGATGTGATTGAAACGGCAATTGGTGGTAAAGTAGCGACCGAAATTTTCGAGGGCCAACGCCGCTTCAGTGCAGCGATCCGGTATCCGGAAAGTTTCCGTAATAATGTTGAAGCCATCAGCAATATCCTGATCACCTCTCCTAATGGCTCTAGAGTTGCATTGCGTGACTTAGGCAAAATCGAAGTCAGGGATGGCCCGGCACAGATCAGCCGTGAGCTGGCCAAGCGCCGCATCGTGGTGGGAATCAACGTGAAAGATCGAGATCTTGGCGGTTTTGTTGCCGAGTTACAGCAAGTGCTGGATAAAAAGCTCAAGCTGCCTGATGGCTATTATCTGGAGTACGGTGGCCAGTTCCAGAACATGGAGCGTGCGTTGGGGCATCTGTCGGTGATTATACCTATCACCATAGGCGCCATCTTCTTCCTGCTGTTCCTGCTGTTCAACTCGGTGCGTTATGCCACCATGATTATCATGGTGCTGCCGTTTGCCTCTATAGGCGGGATATTTGCCCTGTTTGTCACTGGCGAATACCTGTCTGTGCCGGCCTCGGTAGGCTTTATCGCGTTGTGGGGTATCGCTGTGCTCAACGGCGTGGTGCTGGTGTCGTATATCCGCAGCCTGCGCGATGAAGGCATGAGCCAGATGGAAGCAATTGTGCAGGGCTGCAAGCAGCGTTTCAGGCCGGTGATGATGACAGCAACGGTCGCGATGCTGGCGCTGGTGCCGTTCCTGTTTGCTACCGGCCCCGGCTCTGAAATCCAGCGGCCGCTGGCGATTGTGGTGATTGGCGGCCTGATTACCTCTACCTTGTTAACCCTGGTGGTGGTGCCGACGTTATATCGTAAGTTCGAAGAAGCCAGGATAGAGGCTTAAGTCTACACAGACTTTAATAGGGAAAATTATGAAAGAAATTAAAGCAGTCATTCAACCAGGCAGATTAGCTAAAGTTCGCTCTGCGCTGCGTAACATCAAGGGTTTCCCCGGCATGACGGTGAGCAAGGTAGAGGGTTGCGGCCATCATCTGGCAAAACCTGCACTGGGTATTCGTGAGGAGCTGACCGATTACAGTCCCAAAGTGCGCATCGAGATGGTCACGCCTGATGATTTGGTCGAGGGGGTACTGCAGATACTGGTAGAAGTTGGCCATACCGGCCAGGTGGGCGATGGCATCGTGTGGGTGACTCCGGCAGAGCGCATGATCCGGTTGTCGGAGAAAATCACCGTGCTGGATTGCTAGGGTTTTAGTAAGAAACTAGTGGTTTAGTGGGAAATCAGTAACAAAAAGAGGCGTCTTCTGACGCCTCTTTTTTTGTTTGCAGATATGGCAACAGTTACAAATTTTACTATTCTCATCCACAAAAAATAGGCATATACTGCTCTGTATACAAATATGGTGTTTCCAATAAATCTAGAGCAAATTAGATAGCGTACCGTTGATTGAAACAATAGAGGAGGATCAGCATGAATCAAGTCGCAGAGGCAGTTAAAACAACTTTCCACGGTGGTTGCCCGCATGATTGCCCGGATACCTGCTCCATGGTCTACACGGTCCAAGAGGGCAAACTCATCAGTGTTAAAGGCAATACTGAACATCCCATGACGCGGGGCGGCTTGTGCGTCAAACTCAAGGATTACGAAAAACGCCATTACCATCCGGATCGCCTGCTTTATCCAATGAAGCGTACCGGCCCCAAAGGCAGCAAACAGTTCAAACGCATCACTTGGGATGAAGCGCTGGATGAAATCACCAGTAAATGGAAAGCCATCATTGCCACTGATGGCCCCCATGCCATTATGCCGAATAGCTATCTCGGCAATCAGGGCCTGGTACATGGCCTGAATGGCGGTGATGCTTTCTTTAACCGCATGGGTGCCACGGTGTGTGAGCGCACATTTTGCGGTGAAGGCTCCTGTACTGCATGGTTGCTCACTGTTGGGCCAACCGCAGGTGTAGACCCGGAAAGCTTTAGTCACTCCAAATACATCGTGATCTGGGCTTGTAACTCCGTCAGTACCAACTTGCATCACTGGCACATCATCCACGAAGCGCAAAAGAGGGGTGCCAAGGTGGTGGTGATAGATTCCTACGCTTCCAAAACCGCGAAAGAAGCCGACTGGCACATTGCGCCCAAGCCTGGCACTGATGGCGCACTGGCGATGGCGATGATGAACGTGATTATCAGTGAAGGCCTTGTTGACCAGGACTATGTAGATAATTACACCGTAGGCTACAAAGAGCTGGCCGAGCGCGCCAAAACCAGAACCCCGGAATGGGCAGAAAAGATCACAGGCATTGCTGCCGATGATATTCGCAAATTCGCACGCGAGTACGCCACCACGCCTCCAGCCGCTATCCGCCTGGGCGTGGCGCTAGAGCGCAATTATGGCGGCAGCCAGGCCATACGTGCGGTTACTTGTTTGCCGGCCCTGATTGGCGCCTGGCGCCATGTGGGTGGTGGTGCCTTGCAGTTCCCGGTGTGGGAGCATCCTTATAAGTTCGATGTGATTTCCCGTCCCGACCTGATCCCGGAAGGCACACCGGTCGTGAATAACTTGCAACTGGGCCGTGCGCTTACTGGCGAGCTGAATCTCAAGACACCAATTAAATCCATGATGGTGTGGAATACCAACCCCCTCACGCAAGCGCCAGAGACCGACAAGATCGTTAAAGGCCTTGAGCGCGAAGACTTGTTCCTGGTGGTGGCCGAACACTTCATCTCAGATACTGCCGCCTATGCCGATATCGTCCTCCCGGCCGCGATGGGTGCCGAGATGGAAGATATGATCCTGTCATGGGGTCACCTCTACCTGACCTATAACGAGAAATGCATAGACCCACCCGGCGAGGCGATTCCCAATAACGAAATCTTCCGGCAGCTCGCTAAGCGCATGGGGTATGAAGATGAAAACTTCAAGTGGAACGATACCGAGTGCCTGGAAAACTACGTGGATTGGAGTTCACCGACCTGTGACGGCATCGACCTGGATTACCTTCGTAAACACGGCTTCGCGCGCCTCAAAGCTTTTGGCGATAAAGACACGCGTGCGCGCCATGCCAAAGGCGAGTTTCCAACACCCACAGGCAAGTGCCATTTCATGGCGGAAGGCGCCAAGAACTTTGTGGCCGGGCCTTTCCGTCAAATGTACGAAGGCTTCCAACCACTGGAAGACCTAGACCCATTGCCAGATTACGTGGCCTCACGTGAAACGCCGGATACCAATCCGGAGCTGGCTGCCAAATACCCCTTGAATATCATTTCACCCAAGAGCCATGGTTTTTTGAACTCCTGCTACGCCAATGTGGCAGAGAAGATCAAGGGCCAAGGTGAACAGTTTGTGCTGATCAACGTGCTGGATGCACAAGCCCGCAGTATCAAAGAAGGCGCAGTGGTTAAAGTGTTTAACGACCGTGGCGCGTTTGAAGGCGTGGCTAAAATTTCAGAGGATGTGAATGCGGGGATAGTGGTGGCGACGCTGGGTTATTGGAGGCAGTTGAATAATGGTACGGTGAATTGTATTAGTTCAGCGGAGTTTGGGGATATGGGGCATTCGACTACATTTTCGGATAATTTGGTGGAGGTGGCATTGGGTTAGGTTTGATTTTGAGGCGGGCTTTTTATAGTTGATGAGAAAGTCCGCTTATTATTTTGTCTGAATCCAGATATCACCGTCTTTGCCGATACTGTTGTCTGGTAGCTCAGTAGAAACACGTATTTTGGGAGTGTTGCTTAGGTCGTCCTTAATTTTATCAATGTCATCACCGTGTTCTTGAAGAAGCTTAATTAGTTCGTCTTTGTTATTTTTTAAGCGAGCTATTTCGTCATTTGCGGCTCCAAGACGTTCTCTTGATGCTTCTAAACTAGCCCCTAGCAATTGGTTGGTGAATACGTAAACGATGGGAATTATGATTCCAGCAAATACAATAAAAGTTAGCGGATTTGCCGCAATGATATCCCAATGTTTTTCAAGAAACTCAACCATAAGACCCCCCCTAGTATTTATTTAACATTGATTCCTAGATTCAACTCTACCACTACTTTTCTTTTCGCCCCTAGGCGAGGTACTTTATTTTGCTTGTCCAAAATAAAGTACCCAAACAAAAAGACACCCCGACCTCACGGCCTGCGGCTGCCTAGCGTTGCTCGACAAAATAAGCGGCTGCGCAACTCGCCCTAACAGCTAGCAAACTACGCTAGCCGCTGTGGAGCTCAGACAGTGCTCGCCGAAATCCCTTATTTTGTCTGTGCTACTCAGCGTGAGCTAGGGGATTGAAAGTCAAAATCTTGCCCCATTCCGGCATAAGCCGGAATGGGGCTTCACCGAGGTTTGCTTTACCTTCCCCTTATGACGCGCCGAGGATGTGAATTTAAGTCAGGGGGTGTCGGCAATCGCCTGTTTGAGTTCCGCGGTGGCTTGTGGTTTTTGCAAGCCACTAGGGCGAGTTCGAGGGCCGCCTGACTTAAGTTTGCAGCCTCGGAAACAAGCGGAATCGGGGCTGCCTTTTCTTTCCCCTATTTCTTTTGGCTGAGCAAAAGAAATAGGGTCGCATGCCGGGCGACACCGGCCAGGAACAAACCTAACCAACGCATCAACAGAAAACCCGCGGAAGCACTGCCCTGCAAGCCAATACCAATGAGCCTCCCAGACCATCTACTTTCACAACATTTAACCAATATCCCACCCCCCTCCCCAACACCGCATTCCAACGTCCTACCTCATTTTCAAGTAAAATCCCCCGCATGGATATCTACTCACTCACAAAACCTTTCCTCTTCCAGCTTGATGCTGAAAAAGCCCATGACCTCACATTAAAAAGCCTCAAGCTTGCGCAAAAAACCGGCCTGCTGAGCCTGCTGCCCAAGCCCGCGGAATGCATCCCTCGCCAGGTCATGGGCCTGACTTTCCCTAACCCGGTTGGCTTGGCTGCCGGCTTGGACAAGAACGGGGCTTATATTGATGGCTTGGCAGGGCTGGGTTTTGGCTTTATCGAGGTGGGTACGGTAACGCCGCGCCCGCAGCCGGGCAACCCCAGGCCGCGCCTGTTCCGGTTGCCTGAGGCGCAGGGCATTATCAATCGCTTTGGTTTTAATAACCAGGGGGTGGATGCGCTGATTGAGAACGTGAAGGCCACACGCTACCGCGGCATTATCGGTATCAATATCGGCAAGAATTTCGATACGCCCAATGAGAGTGCGGTGGATGATTACCTGATCTGCATGCGCAAGGTGTACCCACATGCCAGTTACATCACGGTGAATATTTCATCCCCCAATACCAAGAACCTGCGCCAGCTACAGGAGAAAGACGCCTTGGCGGGCTTGCTGGCAGCTTTGAAGGTGGAGCAGAGCATGCTCGCAGACCAGTATGGGCGTTATGTGCCGGTGGCGTTGAAAATTGCGCCGGATCTGGACGAAGCACAAATCACCGAGATTGCTGGTTTGCTCAAGCGCCACCACATTGATGGCGTTATTGCGACCAATACTACATTGGCGCGGGATGCTGTGCAGGGCTTGCCCAATGCCGCAGAAACCGGCGGGCTTTCGGGCGCACCGGTGCGCGATAAATCGACTTTGGTGATCCAGCAGCTTTCACGGCAATTGGACGGGGAGCTGCCTATCATAGGCGTGGGCGGCATATTGAGCAGTGCGGATGCGGTGGAAAAGATAGCTGCTGGTGCCAGTTTGGTGCAGGTGTATAGTGGCCTGATATACAGGGGCCCGGCACTGGTGCGGGATATCTGCAAAGTCGTTGGTTAATGGCGTTGGGTGGTTGTCGAGGAGAGCGCTATGAAAACAAATGTTGGTAAATTGGATCGTATTTTCAGGTTGCTGGCAGGTGTGGCGTTGTTGAGCCTGCTATTTCTGCTGGAGCCGCCACTGAAGTGGCTGGGTTTGCTGGGCCTTGTGTATATCGCGACGGCATTGGCGCGTTGGTGTCCGGCATATAGCCTCATGGGCATCAATACCTGTGAAGTGAACAAGCCCGAATAGCCGTGGATTTGGTTTGGGGCATGCTGAGCCTGGGCTTGAATCAGCAACAGCATATCAACACAGTGATCGCCATGCATGGCGACCTCACTTACGCGATTCTTTTCCTTATTGTATTTTGCGAAATGGGCTTGCTGCCCTTGTTCTTTTTGCCGGGCGATCCGCTGCTGTTTTTCTGCGGCGCCTTGTGTGCCGTTGGCGTGTTGAATCTCTGGATACTGATCCCCATGCTGGTGGTTGCCGCAATTCTGGGTAGCCTGCTGAACTACTGGATAGGCAGGCAGATGCTGCGTAAATTTGGCCAGCAGATATTCTCGCATCAGCACAAATGGCTGGATCGCACGGCGTTGAAAAAATCGCACGCCTTCTACGAAAAATACGGCCGCATTACGTTTATCCTCTCGCCCTTTATTGCCGTGGTGCGCACCTTTGCGCCATTTGTTGGCGGGATATCCGCCATGACTTTCAGCAAGTTTCTGTACTCCATGACGACAGGTGCCGTCATCTGGGTGGGTTCGCTGGTGGTAGGCGGCTATTTCTTCGGCAATACCCCGATAATACGCGACCATGTCAGTGCCATTGTGTTATTGGGGCTGGGCCTTGGGCTTGGTTCGCTGGTGGTGAGTGCTTTGTTAAAAGCCTACAAAGGCCGATAGTTACATCCTTGATTTCTGTATTAAGCGGCCACTAAGGGTTGAGTACTACATACTTTTAATTCCCGAGAATTTACCCCCTCCATAATAAATTAGTTCTTATGGACTATTGATATTATCAATACTTAAAGGATAATTCACATCGCTTTACTTCGTAAAAAAATCAGGGATAAAAGAATGAAAAAAATCACCGCAATCTTAGTGTTATTGATTCTGTCTACGGCCGCGCATGCGAATGGTTATGCAACCGCATCACTTAGTAATTTTTCTTTTACGGTCCTTTCAGGGAACACCACAATTCCAGATTTAAGCTTATTAGGTGTCAATGTAAATACTTTAATTGTGGATGACCTAGTAACTCCAGTGTCTGATTACTCTTTCAGTTATGGATCCCCAATTAATACATCACTCACTGTTTCTGAGGGCGGCACTACTGCAATAGGCACAGCAAACTCTACTAACACATCCCTGAACATGTTTTCATCAAGCAGCAGCTCAGGTGGCTATGCACAATCAAGTGTTTCAAGTGACTTTTTCTTCAATTATCAAGCCAACTCTTTAATGCTGTTTTCAGCCACAGCAACGGTTACAGGGGGAGGAAGTGTTATTGATGGTGTTCAAGCCGATTCTTTTGCAACTATGAACCTATATAGTACTTCATTCGACTTGGGGTTTTCCGGTACTACACTTAACACTTACCTGAGCTCATCGAATGTATTTGGTGATCCATACTCAATAACCAAGACTATTAAATTTTACTTCTATGATGATGTTGATTCGGCACTTCAATTTAATGCCGCTGTAAACTCACGTATTTATGTACCAACACTATCAGCAGTACCCGAGCCAGATTCCTATGCCATGCTGATGGCAGGTCTTGCACTTATAGGTTTTGTGGTACATCGTAGAAACACTTAGTTTTATTTAAGTTGTAAGTTGCTTAGCCATTTCGAGAATGGTCTAAAATATTCTCGTGCGCAGTGTTTCAATGCTCTTGAATAGCTGCTTGTGGTTTGCTGCGTTCATTGTAAAGCTGGGACGTAACTGACTGCATATAATACAGTTATGTCAGCGTTAAGCCCACGTCAAAACTGGCGCTATAGCCCTCTGCAGTTTTGGTCGGCTTGAGCGTTAGTTGAACGCCACCATCTTCATAAATGCCGTCATTGCGATTAAGCGTGGTGCGCTGGCCTTTTTTGGCATAGGGCTCTGCGGCAAAAACCTGGTCGCTCAAGGCATCATCAAAATAGAGTTGCGAGCTGAATTCATGTGTTTTGCCCTGGGTGTCCGTAGTGCGGATTTTAAAGTGGATATGCACGGTGCGGCCATCATACCAGCCAGGATAAATGGTAAAAAACTTCACGCTGCCCTGGTCATCCGTCTGCTTGTAACCGCGCAGGAATTTCCTGCCTCTGGTATCAAAACTTCTGTCTTTGGCATCCGAATACACTCCCTCGGCATTGCAATGCCAGATGTCCACGATGGCATCCTTAAGCGGCAGGCAGTTGGTGATGCCCACCGAATACACATTGATAGCGAGCGTTAGTGGCAGGCCGTCTTGTATTGAGCCATCGGTAGGGTCAAAGCGGATATCTGAGCGCACCAGCTTCTCATCAACAAAATAAGGCCCTTCGGTTTGCTCTGGCGTCACTATGCATGCCAGGTTGGCGGGCGAGGTTTTTCCCCGACTGGGGAGCAGGTCTGTGCCACAGCCGGTGAGCAGGCTGGCGCTAGCGGCTGCCAGCAGCTGCAACATATTGCGACGGGTAAAAGGCGGGTGCTTATCGTTATGCATAAATCTTTCCAGGTAGCTCTTTATGTGCCATTGAATGTTGGTGGATAGCGTTTATTGCAACATAGACCGACAGTTGGCATCAACCAACTTTACCCAACTTTTCAGTCGTCTTTCTATGTTAACGCTATCTTGGAAGTCTCTGGCTCAGAAGGCAGGCCCGGCCCCCTACGGCCAGCAGGCGTATGGGAAATTAGGGCAGATGCAGCTCAAAAACGGCGCCTTGGTCATTGCCCAGCACCACCTGCCCATGCTCACCTTTACTGGTATGCAGGTTGGCAATCGCAGATGCCAGCACCAGACCCAGGCCGGTACCCCTGCGGGAGACATCGGCTAGCTGATGTTGACCGTGGCGTGCCAGCATGTCGTTACTAAACCCTGCACCATCATCGCGGACGACTAGCACAAGCTTGCCATCAAGCTCTGCTGCCAATAGCTGAACCTTTTCCTTGGCGAAGTGGCAGGCATTATGCAGGGCATTGACCAGGGCAAGGCGGATATAGGTTTCATCATAAAACCAGAAAGCAGGGGCGTTGCCGGCATCGCTTTCTATGGTGAGCTTGGGGAATAGCTGCCCGAACTCGATGGTCATCTCCTCCAGCAAATCTGCCGGCGATGCCGAATCTATGCGGATGGACATTGTTCCTTCTTGCTGCCGGTGCCATAGCAGCACGTTGGTGAGGCGGTTGGAGGTGTGTAATAGTGATTCGATTTCGGCAGCAAGTCCACCGCGCGCTTCCAGGCGAAACACCAGCTCCCCCAGGCTGTTTTTTGCATCGTGGATTACGGCTAGTATCAGCTCGTTCATGCGGCGTTTTTCGCTTTCTTAAGCATGACATCGATCTGGGCCAGTTTGGGATGGGAGGGATTTTTATTCATCACCTTCTGGCGGTATTGCAGGCACAACTGCAACTCGTCTTTGCTGGCACTGTTGGCGATGGAAACAGCCAGAATCAGCGCCGCGTTGCTGAGTATATTGAGGTTGTTGGGCAGGCGCTCGGCTGCAGCGACAATCAACGCAATCGCCTCCTTGTATTCACCGGCCTGCGCCTTACGCACACCGTCATTATTGATTTTGATGATTTCCTTGGCGCTTTCCTGAATCAGGCTGGAGGATTCATCCATATCCTTACCCGCCATGGCACACACCATTTTCACCTTGTTTTGCAGCCGCAGGTCATCCGGGTTGTTTTGCAGAATCTGCTTCAGCAGGTCGTTGGCAGTGTCTTCACGCCCTGCGGCGAAACAGGCTTCCGCCAGGGTGGCTGCCACGGATGGCGGCAATAAGCGCGTATCTCCCGCCAGCGCTTCGGTAAGGGCCGCTTCGGCCGCTTGTGCGTTGCCGTCCTTGAGGTGGGCGATGCTGCTGCTGGCTGCCAGCACAATCAGGCTGTTGGCATCACTAAACTGGCTGCTGGCCGCTTTCAGGGTGGATAGCGCCTCCTTGGTTTTACCTTGCTCAGTCATAGCGCGAGACAGCAGAGCAAAGTCTGCTGCTTCGCGTACGGGTGAGTGCCTGTGCTTCTTGATGATTTCCGTCATCAGTTGCTCTGCCGTGGCATGGTCGCCATTGGCCATCGCCAGGGCAGTTACCTGGCGCGTGCGATTCAGGTTGCCCGGGAATGCGGCGGCAGCTTGCTTGAGAATTTCCAGCGCCTGCTCTGGTTTGTTGTCCTGCATCATGACTTCGCTGGCAAAGTCGAAGCCTGCGATAAACTGCGGGTTGGTTTGCATCAGCTTGCTGCTGATCTCGTCCGAAGCCTGCTTGTTGCCGAGTTTGGCCTGCGCGCGCGCCAAGCCCAATTGCGCCCAAGGTAGATCCCTTAATTGCAGCACCTCCTTATATAGCTGGATGGCATCGTCAATGCGCTCCATGCGCAACAGTGCTGCGGCCTTGATTTTGCAGATATCGACGTAGTATTTGTTTTTAAGCGTGAGTATGGTGTCGCACTCGGCAATCACCTTGTGCCAGTTTTTCTTGTCATGCGCCTGGTCTATCGGTTCAAGCACCTTTTGGCGCTCAAGCAGGCGCTCAAATCTTGCCAGGAACTGACCAGCGGTAAAGGGCTTAAGCAGGTAATCATCCGGCATGCACTCAGCGGCGGTTAATACGCTTTCGTAGGAGTTTTCGGCGGTGATGATAATGAAGATGCAGTTACGCGGTAACAGGTCATGTGTGCGCAGATATTCCAGAAACTGCTGCCCGTTGGTGCTTTCGCCAAGGTTGTAGTCGGACAGCACTACGTCGAAGCGAATGCTCTCAAACTTCTCCATGGCCTCTTTGATGGTAGCCACGACCACCAGCTTTTCCAGCCCCAGCGAGGACATGGACATTTGCAGCTGATTCCGCACTTCAGGCATATCTTCAACGATAAGCACTTTTTTACTGGATAGGTTGGTTATGGTGGCCATCGGTCCGTGGTTATAGAAATTAATAATTAGTATAGAGCCGGAAGAGCATGCAATGTGAAAAGGGTACCACAACAGCAAAATGGCATTATTGCTGTTGTGGCCCCAATTCCTCTCGGAGATGAGCTGATGCCACAGTCGCGAAATGTGGCAGGCTACAACCCGATAACGGGTGTTTTTCGCAAAGCTTTAGCCGTAGCGGCTGTCAGCCGGGATTACCTGAGTATGCTCCAGCTCAGCGGGTCAAATGGTCGGCTCTGCTTACGCAACTCGTAATACAGGCCTGAGCTTTCATTGCCTCCGCTGTTGCCGACAGAGGCTATGGTGTCGCCGCCCTTGACCGTGTCGCCGACCTTCCTCAGTAAGGCCTGGTTGTTACCGTACAGGCTCATGTAGCCATCGCCATGGTCGATGATGAGCAGGTTACCGAAACCACGCATCCAGTCGGCAAATACTACGCGGCCGCTGGCAACAGATTTCACATCGCTGCCCTCACTGGATTTGATGAACAGGCCTTTCCACGAGACGCCGGTGTCCTCGCGCGCCGCGCCAAAGCGATTGGTGACATCGCCGCGTACCGGCAGGTTGAGCTTGCCGCGCAGGGCCGCAAAGTTGCCGCCATCAAAGGCATTGGTTGGCAGGGTGTTGTTGGTTCCTATCGGGGCCTGCTGGCTGGGGGGAGTTTCTTCCTGGGGCAGGCTGCCGGTGGCGCTGCGCTTGTTGGCTTTGGCCTGCTTTTGTTGTGCCAGTCTTTGTTCCTTCTTCTGCTGGGCGGCTTTCTGTTGTGCAATACGCGCCAGTCGCTCTACCAGTTGTGACAGGCTCTTTTCATCGCGCTTGAGCTTGTCTATCTCACCGCGCTGGGCGCTGATCTTGGAGGCAAGTTTTTTGAGTACCTTGCTGCGCTCATCCTTTTGCGCCTGCAGTTCACGCCGCTCCTGCTCCTGCGCAATTTTGAGGTTGGTGATGGCCTGTAGCGCCTGTGCTGTATCGTCGTTGAGTCTGGTGATCTTGCCGAGGTTGGCTTGCATGGAGGCGATCAGCTTGGCTCTAGCCCGCGACACATAGGAAAAATACTGCAACTGGCGCGCGATGGAGCCTGGGTCCTGCTGTTGCAGCACCACCTGGAGATAACTTTGCTGACCATGCAAATATTGCTGGTATAGCTGGGCACCCAGCAGTTGCTTCTGGTCTTGCAGGGTGTTTTCTATCTCAGATTTTTGCGCTTGCAGGCTTTCCAGCTTGATGCGATTTTCCTGATGCTGTTGATTCAGCTCATACAGCTTGCGGTTGGTGTCGCTGATGGATTTTTCGCTCGCTTTCAGCGCGTCGGTGGCATCGGCATGGGCTTCCTGCGCGATGTTAAGTTCTTTCTTGAGCGATTCGATACGCTCATGGATATCGCTTAATGCGTCCTTGGATTTTTCAATCTTGTCGGCTGCCTGTGCGGCCATCGGCAAAGCGAAGTTGACGATGGTCGCAAAAGCCATTGCCATTGCGGCAAAGTTGCGTGCTCTACCTATCAACATGCTAATGAGATTTGCCCGCAGCTTTTATGTCGCTCGTCTCGTCAAACTGCATCAGTGCGTGCCCTGTCATTTCTGCCGGTTGCGGCAGACCCATCATCTTCAGCAGGCTAGGTGCCAGATCGGATAGCGCGCCCGCGCCCTCCATCAGCGCCGGTCTGCCGATATAGAGCATAGGCACCAGGTTGGTGGTGTGCTGCGTATGTGGTTGGGCATTTGCCACATCCTGCATCATTTCCACATTGCCATGGTCAGCGGTGATCACCACTTCGCCGCCTATGCTTTGCATGGCATCCACCACGCGGCCTACACATATATCCAGGGCTTCTACTGCCTTGATGGCTGCAGGCATGATGCCGGTGTGGCCGACCATGTCGCAATTGGCATAGTTGCAAATGATGGCGCTGTATTTTTTGCTGAGGATGGCTTCCTCTAGCTTATCTGTCAACTCGAATGCACTCATTTCAGGCTTCAGGTCATAAGTGGCGACCTTGGGTGATGGCACCATGATGCGCTCTTCACCGGGAAATACTTTCTCTTCGCCGCCATTAAAGAAGAAGGTTACATGCGGATATTTTTCCGTCTCGGCGATTCTCAACTGGGTTAGCCCCAGGCCGGAGATGTATTCACCAAAGGTATTATTGACATCAGATGGCGGAAAAATGGCCTTGGCATTGATTTCGTTTTTATCGTACATGGTCAGGGTGTAATAACCGCCAAGTTTGGGTAGATAGTCACGATGAAAGCCCGCGAAATCAGGTTCCAGGAAGCATGAAGTCATCTGGCGTGCGCGGTCGGAGCGGAAATTCATGAACACGATGACATCGCCGTCTTCCATGCGTAGCGGCGCCTCGCCCGGTTTGGTGATGGCGGTGGCTTTTACAAACTCATCGTTTTCGCCACGCGCATAAGCGGCTTCCAGTCCGGTCAGTGCGTTGCTTGCGGTGAACTCGCCTATGCCTTCGCTCACCAGTTTGTAGGCCGGGGCAACGCGCTCCCAGCGCTTATCGCGGTCCATCGCATAGTAGCGGCCGCAAATGCTGGCAATCTTGCCTGCGCCTAGCGCTGCGCATTTGTCTTCAAGCGCCTGCAGGTAAGGCTTGGCGCTGATAGGCGGGGTGTCACGACCGTCCAGGAAGGCATGCACATAGACCTTTTTCAGGCCAGCACGCGCGGCCATCTCTACCATGGCATAGATATGCTCCTGGTGGCTATGCACGCCGCCATCGGACAGCAGCCCGAATATATGCACTGCCTTGTCGTTGTTTTTTGCGGTTTGCACGGCCTCGACCAGCGCTGGGTTCTCAAAGAATGTACCGGTCTCAATGGCGTTGTTGATGCGTTCAAATTCCTGGAACACTACGCGCCCCGCGCCAATGTTGAGGTGGCCGACTTCGGAGTTGCCCATTTGGCCTGTCGGTAAGCCGACAAAGCCTTCTGACGCATTGATGAGCGTATGCGGATACTGTTGCCACAACCTGTCCCAGTTCGGCTTGTGAGCCTGGGCGATGGCATTATCGGTAATGTCTTCGCGATAGCCAAAACCATCGAGAATTAACAGGATGACTGGGGTGACATTCATATGGTGTTGATTCCAGGTGTTTGCGATTAAGTAGCTTCGTATTTTAGAGATTTTTGCGCAATAAATCTTCATTATTTGCCCATGGCCAGCCTTGTCTGCGCAGGATAAAGCCGCGATTTTGCGTAGGCACACTTGAATTTGAGCGTTCTGCACGCATATTTGATAAACCCGACAGGTTCTTGGGTACAATTCGAGTCTTATTTAATTTGAAAGGCACGCCGTGAAATTTCTGGTGGACAATGTTTTACTGATAGGGCTGGCGATAGGTTCGGCAGTGATGCTGATTCTACCGACGCTCAAGCGTGGTGCCAGCGGTGTTGCCAATGTCAGCCCGACCGAGGCTGTTATGCTGATTAACCGCAGTAATGCTGTTGTCATCGACGTGCGCGATGATGCCGAATATGCGGCTGGCCATATCACCGATGCTAAACATATCCCTTTGGCGCAATTGCAGGATCGCATCAAGGAGTTGCATAAGCTTAAGGATAAGCCGTTACTGGTGCATTGCCAGGGTGGCGTGCGCTCTGCCAAAGCGTGTGATCTGCTGAAGAAAAATGAATTCACCCAGGTGCATAACCTTGAGGGTGGCTTGAATGCCTGGGTGCAGGCCAAGTTGCCAACAGTGAAAGCGTAAGAGCACGGTATGGCCAATATCGTGATGTATACCACGGCGAGTTGCCCATATTGCATCAATGCCGAGCGCTTGTTGCAGAGCAAGGGTGTCAAAGAGATCAACAAGATCCGTGTTGATCTCCAGCCGGAGTTACGGGTGGAGATGATGGAAAAAACTGGCCGCCGCACGGTGCCGCAAATCTATATAGACGAGCAGCATATCGGCGGCTTTGATGAGCTGCGCAAGCTGGATATGGCTGGCGGCCTGGATCCTCTGCTGGTGTAGTTCTGTTATCCGGCGGGGTCAGAGCGCTGGATAGGTTTTTAAGTGGTTTGAGTTTAGAATATCGCTTTTTTAATACTCCTGAAATTGAAGTATTTTTTATAATTAAAAGCTGTGCGCCCATGGCGTCAGCGTCTCTAGGAATAGTCATGGCAGAAGAACAAGTAGCAGCAGGTCAGGAACAACAACCAGCTTTCGGTATCGAAAAAATTTACATCAAAGACTTGTCTCTTGAGATCCCCAATGCACCACAAATTTTTATGGAACGCACAGCTCCACAAGTGGGTATCGAGCTGAGCAATGCCGTTAACAAGCTGGATGAAGGCATTTATGAAGTAGTGACGACCGTCACCGTGACTTCCAAGATCGAAGATAAAACCGTATTCCTGGTAGAAGTAGCCCAAGCCGGTATTTTTCAGGTGCGTAACGTTCCTGACGAAAATCTGGAAGTGATCCTGAGTGTTACATGCCCGAACATTTTGTTCCCTTATGTGCGCGAAGCCGTGTCTGACACCGTTACCCGTGCCGGTTTCCCGCCTGTGTTGCTGAACCCGATTAATTTCGAAGCGTTGTATGCACAACAAAAACAGCAGCAGGAAACTGATGCAGCCGCGGCAACTACCCATTAAGCATTTCCCCGCAGGCGCTTTCATGAGGGCTGCCATGCTGACTAGCGTATTGCTTGCCTCACTGTTGCCCAATCTGGCAGCAGCGATCGAGTATCGTGCAGTTGCAGTACCTAAAGCCATACTCTACGATGCGCCTTCTGCACAAGGTAAAAAGCTGTATGTGATCGGGCAGGGCTATCCGGTAGAGGTCATCGTCAATCTGGGTGACTGGATCAAGGTGCGCGATAACCAGGGTGGCTTAAGCTGGATAGACAGCAAGCAACTCAGCAATGCGCGTACTTTGCTGGTTACCCAAAGCCAGGTCGAGCTCAGGCAAGCGGCAGATGCAGCATCGACACTGCTGGCCAGGCTGGAAAAAGATGTGGTGGTGGATTATCTGGAGCCTCCGAAAAATGGTTGGGTCAAGGTGAAGCACAAGGATGGTTTAACCGGGTATGTCCAGTCGTCTTCTGTGTGGGGTCTGTAGCCCGAATATCTCAATGTAGGCAATGAAAACCAAGCCATGAAAATAACCGTCCTGGGTGCTGGTGCATGGGGCACCGCGCTTGCCATGCAGATCAGCCAGCAACACCAAGTCACCCTGTGGGCGCGCAATACCGCCCATGTTTCCGGCATGCGTAATGTGCGTGCTAATCCGCTTTATCTGGGTGATTTCAAGTTTAACGATAATCTGCAAGTCGAGTCTGATCTGGCAGTTGCGTTAAAAGGCGCAGATTTCATACTCTCTGTTGTGCCTACTTCCGGCTTTCGTGCCATCCTCAAAGACATCAAGGCCTTAGGCTATAAACTGCCCGTGATCTGGGCCAACAAAGGTCTGGAGCCGGCCACCGCTAAGCTGCCGCATGAAGTGGCGCTGGAAGAGCTCGGTGCCGAACAGGCCTGGGGCGCACTGTCCGGCCCTAGTTTTGCCGCTGAACTGGTGCGTGGGTTGCCCACTGCAGTGACCCTGGCAGCCAATGATGAAGCTTTTGCCATTGAGGCTGGTGCCGTCATGCACGGCGGCAACTTCAGGGTGTATACCAGTACCGATGTAGCGGGTGTAGCGGTGGGCGGCGCACTTAAGAATGTAATGGCAATAGCCGCCGGTATCTCGGATGGCATGCAGTTCGGCAATAATGCGCGTGCAGCCTTAATCACGCGCGGCCTGGCTGAAATGACACGTTTCGGTCTGGCCATCGGCGGCCAAAAAGAAACCTTTATGGGCTTAACCGGCGCCGGCGACTTGATATTGACCTGTACCGGCCAATATTCCCGTAACCGTGAAGTCGGCCTGCAACTCGCCAGCGGCAAGTCGCTGGAAGAAATCCTGCAAAACCTGGGCCATGTCGCAGAGGGCGTCCACACCGCGCGGGAAGTGGTCAAGCGTGCAAAAGAGCTGGGTGTGGATATGCCGATTACCTACGAGGTTGATAAGGTGCTTGCGCATGGCCAATCGCCGCGTGAAGCGGTTGAAAACCTGCTTAACCGAGAGCAGAAGTCAGAAGCGGTTTAAGTAACTCTGGACTGAATTTACTTTCATGCCCTCTGCCTTTGCACATGCAGTTGTTCCAATTGCCACAGCATTTGGTGTTGGCAAAAAATACGTCAATAGCCGATTGCTGATATTGGCAGTGATTTGTACCGCAATGCCAGATATTGATGTGATCGCATTCAAGTTCGGCATTGCCTACGCTTCGCAATGGGGGCATAGAGGCTTTACCCACTCCATAGCCTTTGCCGTGGTAATCGCGTTGATTGCTGCCTGTTTTAGTCGAACATTCAAGAGCCAGCCGTTTACCATCTGGCTCATGGTATTTTTTTCCACAGTCTCCCACCCCTTGCTGGATATGCTTACCAACGGTGGCTTGGGAGTTGCCTTGTATTGGCCATTCTCCAATGAGAGGGTGTTTTTTCCTTATCATCCGATTGCCGTTTCGCCCATAGGCGTGGGGAGATTCTTTACTGAGCGGGGTCTGGCTGTGCTCAAGTCAGAATTTATATGGGTAGTATTGCCTTCAATTGTGTGGTTTTTCTTGCTGCGCGGCCTGCGTCGAAAATAGTCGCTCAGCTATCAAAAAATATTTTCAAACCCCATCCTCAAAGCCAATCTGTCGCCATGCTTCATACAGCAAAATAGCGGCAGAGTTCGATAGATTCAAACTGCGGCTGCTTGCCAACATAGGCAGACGTACCCGATGCTTTGGTGTGAATTCATTGCGTATATCTTCCGGTAAGCCACGTGTTTCCGGGCCAAATACAAAAACATCCTCTGCTTGAAAAGCGATGTCGGTATGCCGCGTGCTGCCCTTCGTGGTTAGCGCGAACATGCGCTTGCCAGCCAGAGCGGCTTTGCAATCGGCCCAATTTTCATGCACTTTCAGGTTGGCATATTCGTGATAATCCAGCCCGGCACGCTTGAGTTGTTTGTCTTCCAGCGTAAATCCTAACGGCTTCACCAGATGTAACTGCGCGCCAGTATTGGCACAGAGGCGGATGATATTCCCAGTGTTGGGGGGGATTTCGGGTTCGAAAAGGACGATGTGAAACATAATTGACTTATCTGGGTAAGGTTCTGGCGACAACCCAGCATTCTACATGACTGGCGCCTGCAGACTTCACCGCTTTAGCCAGTGCATTCAGGCTGGCTCCGGTAGTCATCACGTCATCGAGCAGTGCCACACGCAAGCCATCCAGCCGCGTGGTGCATGAGAATGCGCCTTTCATGTTTTTCACACGCTGTTTTAGTGGCAGGCTGGCTTGGGGCGGGGAGAGTTTGATGCGCTTGCATGCATTTGTCTCCAGCCGAATATTGAGCTGCTGCGCGATGAGGCGCGCAACTTCAAGCGACTGGTTAAAGCCGCGTTCTTGCAGCCGCTGCGGGTGCAGTGGCATTGGGATGATGGTATCGGGTCGGGTGTTGATGGAGGCGGTGAGCAGTGTAGCAAAGGTGTTGGCCATAGTGAGTGATTGCCCGTATTTGTAGCGTTGCAGCATGCTATCCAGCGGGTGTTCGTAACGGAGCAGGGCCATGGTTGCATCGAATTCGGGTGCGGAGGCCAGGCAGTTTCCGCATAGCTGCCCATCATAGGCGACCAATGCGCACTGCGGACATTGCTCGGCATTGTGCCAGGGCATATCTTGCAGGCAGGCGGCACAGATGCCCAGCTCGCCCCCTTTTGCGGCCGCGCAGAGCATGCAGGACTGCGGAAATAACAGCTGATTAAATTTTAACCATCTGTGAATCAATTGTTGTCCTTCTGGTTGACAGGGTATAATTCGGCCACTTATCCGTGCTTAAGGAGTTGTCATGGTGGCTGAAAGTATCACGACTAAAACGATTACCACGAAAACCATTACCCCCCAGCAGCAAATGCGCGCTGCCCAGGGTTTTACGTTTTTCTCCTGCATTGCCGTATTGCTGATGCCGCTGGTGATCCCCATGCTGTTGTGGATAGCCGCGTCCATTTTTGTCTATGCGGCAGCGGCGAATCATCCTAACCCTAAAATCTGCGATTTCATTAAATATGCAGGGTACCGTTTTTATGGACTGGTGGGCACATTGGTCGTGATACTGAATTTTAGCCCGCAAATGGCAAAAGCGGTGGGTGGGTGGCCGCAATTGTTTGGTGTTATTTGGTTGGCGAGTTTGTTAATAGTGGTGCCATTGGGCGTGCGCGATATCATGCGTGCTAAAAATGAGCCGTGGCAGGATATGACTGTGGAGGTTGAAAATGATTGAAGCTGGAGTAGCAGGGGTGGTGGATGCAAGCACGATCAAGAGGAATGTGCCTGTTACTGAAGGACCGGAAGCTGAAAAACGCTGGACCGTGGCGCAGATTGTTGATTTGTTCGAGTTGCCTTTTAGTGATTTGATACACCGTGCTCAAAGCGTGCATCGCGACCATTTTGACCCGAATGCCGTGCAGGTGAGTACGCTGCTTTCCATCAAAACCGGTGGCTGCTCTGAAGACTGTGGCTATTGCCCACAGGCCGCGCGTTACCATACCGATGTTGAAGCCCAGGATTTGATGCAGCTGGAAGAGGTGCTGGCTGCAGCACGTGCCGCCAAGGACAGCGGTGCCAGTCGTTTCTGCATGGGCGCTGCATGGCGCAGCCCTAAGCAGCGCGACCTTGAACCGGTATTGAAAATGGTGGCAGAAGTGAAGGCTATGGGGCTGGAGACTTGCGCTACGCTTGGTATGCTCAAGGAAGGCCAGGCTGAGCAACTGAAAGATGCCGGCCTCGACTATTACAACCATAACCTGGACACTGCGCCCGAGTTTTACGGCGATGTCATCACCACGCGTACCTACCAGGATCGCCTGGATACGCTGGACCGTGTGCGTGAAGCCGACATCAACGTGTGTTGTGGCGGCATCATCGGCATGGGCGAGTCGCGCAACCAGCGTGCCGGGCTGATCGCCCAGCTGGCCAATATGGAGCGCCCACCTGAGAGTGTGCCTATCAACCTGCTCACGCAAGTTGAAGGTACGCCTTTGCATGGCACGGATGAGCTGGACCCAATTGAGTTTGTGCGCACCATTGCCGCCGCCCGCATCACTATGCCCAAGAGCTATGTGCGCCTCTCGGCAGGTCGCCAGAGCATGCATGAGGGCATACAGGCGTTATGCTTCATCGCCGGGGCTAACTCGATTTTCTACGGTGAAAAACTGTTGACGACAGGTAACCCGGAAGCCGAAACCGACAAAAAACTCTTCGCTAAACTTGGTCTCCACCCAGCGTAAGCTGTAATGGAGCCGGGTCAGGAGATAGCAAGCTTGCTGGAAGGATTGTGGGGCGAACTTGGTGCCGAACTTGAGCAACGTGCCAGCGCAGGCCTGACACGTCGTCGGCGCTTGTTGCAAAGCGCCCAGTCTGCCCATGCCCGTGTGGATGGCAGTCACGTACTTTCATTCTGCAGCAATGATTATCTCGGCCTGGCCAACCACCCAGTGCTCATCGTTGCCATGCAGGCAGGCGCAGCCCAGGCCGGTGTCGGCAGTGGCGCCTCGCACCTGATCACCGGCCATCACCAATATCATGAAGATGCAGAGCAGGCGCTGGCAGATTTTGTCGACCAGCCGGCTGCACTGCTGTACTCCACAGGGTATATGGCCAATATGGGCGTAGTGACTGCGTTGATGGGGCGCGATGATGCCATTTTCGCCGATAAGCTCAATCATGCTTCGTTGAACGATGCTGCAGTGTTATCGCGCGCTGCGTTACATCGCTATGCGCATAACGACCTCTCATCACTGGAAAATCTGTTGCAGAAAAGCGATGCCAAACGCAAGCTGGTTGTCGTCGATGCCGTATTCAGCATGGATGGCGACCTCGCCCCTGTGCCGGAATTGTTAGCCTTATGCCAACAATATGATGCCTATTTGCTATTGGACGATGCCCATGGGTTTGGCGTATTGGGGGCGCACGGGCAGGGCATACTTAGCCATTTCTCAGCGAAAATAGCCGCACAGACTTCGAGACAATCGCGCATTATTTACATGGCTACTCTGGGCAAAGCCGCCGGGGTTTCCGGGGCCTTTGTCGCCGGAGAGCCGGTACTCATCAATTACTTGATACAGAACTCACGTACCTATATCTATACCACCGCTACTCCACCTGCAATCTCGGCCGCACTTATTGAGTCGGTGAAACTCATCAAGCAGGATGACTTTAGGCGAACACATTTACAGCACCTGATTACGTTGCTGAAAACAAAACTGCACTTGCAGCGCTGGCATTTGGAAGACTCAAACACGGCGATACAGCCTTTGATTGTGGGCGCTAACGAAGAGGTGCTTGCATTAAGTGAGCACCTGCTAACGTTGGGTATCCTGGTGCCTGCGATACGCCCACCCACCGTTCCCAAAGGGTCTGCGCGGTTGCGCATCACTTTGTCCGCAGCCCATAGCGAGCAGGATGTCATGCGCCTGATTGATGCGCTGCATGCGGCCGAAAATGAGATGGCAGCATGAGTCTTTACATGGAAATCTCTGGCGACGGCCAGCCGTTAGCGCTCATACACGGCTGGGGCATGCATGGCGGCGTGTGGCACCCCATAGTCGCGCAGCTTTCCCAGCACTTTTCGCTCCATATTGTGGATTTACCGGGTATGGGCTTTAGCACCAATGCTAGTTCTGGTGATTTAAGCGCGATTGCTGAGCAAGTGATTGCAACGCTACCCACCAATGAAACTGGATGGAATGTATGTGGCTGGTCACTGGGCGGGCAGGTGGCCATGCGTATGGCATTGCAACGGCCGGATTTAATTGAAAGACTGATTCTGGTGGGCGCTACGCCAAAATTTGTGAATGATGACAGCTGGCAACTGGGTATGGATGCCAGCGTTTTTCAGCAGTTTGCAGATAACATCAGCCAGGATTACACAACCACCCTGATGAAATTCCTCACCTTGCAATGCATGCGTGCCAGTGACGCCAGAAACACCATCAAGCAGTTGCGTGAGAGTTTCGCCAAGCGCCCTGTGCCCAGCATAGCCACCTTGCAAAGTGCGCTGGATATTTTGCTGGCTAGCGATCTGCGGGCAGAAGTTAAGCAGTTGAACCAGGCTACGCTGATTGTGCACGGAGACCGCGATAGTCTTGCACCTGTAGCTGCCGCTCACTGGCTGGCTGAGCACTTGCCATCAGCCCAGCTGGTAGAAATTGCCGGTGCCTCACATGCACCATTTCTTTCACATCCAGAACAATTTATGCAGGCGTTGCTTGCTTTTCTCCAGCCTGAACTCACAGAAACCAAAGCGATATGATCGATCAATACTGGATAGACAAAGCCAGGGTACGCGCTTCATTTGACCGCGCCGCCACCAGCTACGATGCGGCTGCCGTACTGCAGGCAGAAGTGCGCGAACGCATGTTCAGCCGACTCGACCTGGTGAAGATTGTGCCGCAAGCCATACTGGATGCGGGATGTGGTACCGGGCATGGTAGCGCTACGCTGGCTGCACGCTACCCGGCAAGCCGCGTAGTCTCGCTGGATTTGGCCATGGGCATGCTCAAGCAAACACGCAGCAGCCAATCCGGTATCAAGAATAAGGTCATGCAGATGCTGGGCATGAGCCGCCATGACCTGGTTTGTGGCGATATCGAACACCTGCCTCTGGCCAACGGCAGCATGGGCCTGGTGTGGTCCAACCTCGCGGTGCAATGGTGCAATGATCTCGATGCTGCGTTTACGGAAATGCACCGTGTACTGACCCCTGAGGGCTTGATCATGTTCAGCACCTTTGGCCCGGATACGCTTAAAGAACTGCGCCAGGCTACCAACGCCGATCCCGAGCATGTGCATGTCAGTCGCTTTATCGATATGCACGATATCGGCGACGCCCTGGTGCGCGCCGGTTTTACCGCACCGGTGCTGGATGTTGAAAGGTTTGTGCTCACTTACGATGATGTCATTGGCGTGATGCGCGACCTGAAAGCGATAGGCGCACATAATGCTGCCGCTGGCCGCCATCGTGGCCTGCAGGGCAGGGGATTTTTAAAACAGTTGACCGCTAACTACGAACAGTTCAGGGCTGCAGGTAAGCTGCCAGCCACATTCGAAGTGGTCTATGGCCATGCCTGGAAGCCAATGCCCAAGCCGAAGTTCGACGATGGCCTAGCTCCGGTCACGTTTAGGCCAAGAAGCAAAGAAGCCAGATGATATCGCGTATGCAGCCAGGCTACTTTATTACCGGCACCGATACCGGCGTAGGCAAAACCCTGGTTGCCAGCGCGCTGGTATATCAGTTTGCGCAGCGCGGCTACAAATCGGTGGGCATGAAGCCGGTAGCTGCCGGCTGTAATCTGGTGAATGGCGAGCTGGTTTCAGAAGATGTAGTCCAGTTGGTAAGCGCAAGCAATATGGTTGTGCCTGTGCCGCAGATTAATCCCTATGCTTTTGCGCCAGCTATTGCTCCCCATCTTGCTGCGGAAATGGCGGGCGTGGAGATTGAGTTGGGCACAATCCAGCAAGCATATTCGATGCTGGCCACGCAGGCAGATGTAGTGGTTGTTGAAGGCGTGGGCGGTTTTTGTGTGCCTTTGAGCGATAGTGCCGATACTGCAGATCTCGCAACAGCACTGGCGTTGCCCGTGATGATGGTGGTCGGCATGCGTCTCGGGTGTCTGAATCATGCCTTGCTGACAGTAGCTGCGATCAAGGCTCGCGGCCTGACCTTGGCTGGCTGGATTGCCAACAGCATAGATCCCAACATGGCGATGTTTGAAGAGAATCTATCCAGCCTGAAACAGCGCATTGACGCGCAATGCCTGGGTGTCATTCCCTGGCAGCAGGAAGCCGATTTCAGGTTGGCAGCCAGCTATCTTGCCAGTTCGGCGCCTTCTACTACGACCTTGTAATACTGCAGCTCCTGCTGCGTTCTGAGCTGCACACCCCTTACGGCAACACTGGCTTGCTTACCGGCTGCCAACCCTTCATTGATCAGTAGCGGTTGGCTTTGTTCTGCAGGCTGGCGGGTTCTCGCGTCATAACGGATAACACGTATCTGCACACGGCCTACTGCCACGGGGGTAGGGTTGTTGACCACAGCGTACAGATTGCCAAAGTTATCGACGCGTGGCGCCGCCTGTAAGTATTTCCCCGGATTCTTGGGCATGTCGAGGCGTACATAGCGTGCGGTTGAGTTTTTCCCTATTTCAGAGTTGGAGTCAGCGGCTATCTGGTAGTTTTGCAGTGCGCCTGCCAGATCACCGCGCTCTTCTGCAAGCTCACCCAGAAAGAAATGGCCGGGCGCCGTAGGCAATAACTCATTACTGCGGGTCAGGAATTTTTCAGCCTCATCCTTGCGGCCCAGGTTGTATAACGCAATACCGCTTTGTACATGCGGTTTGAAGTAGTTGGGCTGCAACTCAATGGCGCGCTGATAATAGCCCAGGGCCTCCTGCGTCTTAGCTGGCGACAATGGCTTTTGCGAGAGGGCAATGTCCCCCAGCAGCTCCTGGAAATGTGCCTCGCGCGGCTCTATGGCAATCGCCTGCTTGGCCAGCTTGGTGGCTTTGGCAACATCGCCTGCAGATAGCGCCTTAACGCCTTCGTCATAGGCTTGGTAGGCGGGCTGGGTGGCCTTGAGGCGGCTGACCTTTTGTGCATAGATTTCCTTGCCCCATTCACCACCGGCACCTACTATTGCCAGCGTTTGCTTGTTGGCCGCTACCCGCGCATCCGAAGGAGGATGGCTGGCAAATAGGCCTTCGAGGAAATTGGACTTGCGGTCTTTGCTCAGGCGTACAAAAGTTTCCTGTAAGGTGACTGCTGCTGTAGGGTCATACCCCGCTTTTTTCATATACTGCATGCCGTACAAATCGGCTTCGGATTCCGCATCGCGACCGTATTTGGTGGTGGTCAGTTGTGCGCCTAGTTGCGCGCCGCCTACGATCAGGTTGGCATAATTGCTATCTTGTGCTGCTAGCCCAGCTGCCAATACTGCGCCCTGCAGCAGCATGCCGCGTTCCATACCCTGCGCGCCATGGCGAGCCGCCGCATGGACAATTTCATGGCTGAGCACGGCGGCCAGCTCGGCCTCGCTGTTAAGCTCATACAGCAGGCCGCGATTGAAGGCGATCTTGCCTCCCGGCATGGCCCAGGCGTTGGGCACCGAGTCGTTGAGCACCACAAACTCAAACGGTAGCTCGGGCCTATCCGAGGCTGCTGCCAGTTTTTTGCCCACGCTTTGCACATAAGCACTGAGTTCAGGGTCTATGGTGTAATCGCCGCCTTGTGACTGGCGGGCAGGGGCGTAGTTTTTCTGGCCGATAGAGACTTCCTGCTGTTGGGAAACGAACTGAAATTCTCTTTTTTTAGTAACAGGATTGATGCCGCAGCCGACCAGCAATAAGCATAGCGTCGCTATTGTCAGGGTTGATAATGGCTGCTTAAACATTATGGTTTCCTTCCCGGTGTGTCATATATATCTGCTGCGCCAGGATGTAGTCGATGACATTCTGTGGCAGTAAGTAACGCGATGAAGACTGTTGTTTGAATGCGGTTCGAATTTGCGTGGCCGAAATATCCAGCGCGGTGATTGCTTGCATCAGTATGCCCCCTGCAGCTTTGTTCGCTAACTCAGGGGGGGTGCTCACTGCATGCTGCTGCCATAGCTCTTTAAGCGGGCCTTGCAAGTTTTCTGCAGACATAATGAAATTGGGGCGATGCGCTACCACGATGTGACAGTAATCCAATAGCGATTGCCAGCGCTGCCATGAAGTTAAGCCGAGGAAAGCATCGCTGCCCATGAACAGGCAAAGAGCAACCTCCTCACCCAACTCTTTGCGTAAGGAGGTCAAGGTGTCTATGGTGTAAGAAAGACCATCGCGCTCTAATTCTCGTGTGTCCAGTCGAAATCTGGGGTTGTTGGCAATGGCCAGCCGTACCATTTCGGCGCGGTGCTTAGCTGCAGTAACGGTAGTTTTTAGCGGGGGATGGGCTGCCGGGATAAAGCGTATTTCATCCGCGCTAAGTGCATCAGCCAGCTCCTGCGCCATGCGCAAGTGGCCGAAATGGATGGGGTCGAACGTGCCGCCCATGAGGCCGATCAAACGCATGGTGTTTGGCTCAGTTACGCTCTAACCTGGCCATCGCCGAGGACGATATATTTCAACGAGGTCAGGCCATCCAGGCCAACCGGGCCACGTGCATGCAGCTTGTCGGTGGAAATGCCGATCTCGGCCCCCAACCCGTATTCAAAGCCGTCAGCAAAACGAGTGGAAGCATTGACCATGACTGAGCTTGAATCTACTTCACGCAGGAAGCGACGCGCCTTGGTGTAGTTCTCGGTGACGATGGCTTCGGTATGTTGCGAGGAGTGCTCATTGATATGCGCTATCGCTTCATCCAGGCCGGCGACTACTTTTACCGAAATAATGGCAGCCAGGTACTCGGTATAGTGATCTTCAGCCGAGGCCGGCTTGGCTTCTTTTACCAGCGCCATGGTTTCGGCGCAGCCGCGAATCTCGATACCGCTGGCGATGAGCATGCTGGCCAGCGCAGGTAATGCCGTAGCGGCAATGCTGCGGGCTACGACCAGCGACTCGGTAGTGTTGCAGGTACCCAGGCGCTGGGTTTTTGAGTTCTCCACGATGCGCATGGCTTTGTCCATATCCGCTTCATCGTCCACATATACATGGCAATTGCCATCGAGATGCTTGATGACAGGGATGCGCGCTTCGCTGGAAATGCGCTCAATGAGCCCTTTGCCGCCACGTGGCACGATGACGTCTACATACTCCTTCATGGTGATCAGCTCGCCTACGGCAGCACGGTCTGTGGTTTCCACTACTTGCACCGCAGCAGCTGGCAGGCCCGCTGTGGCTAGCCCTTCCTGTACAAGGGCTGCCAGTGCCTGGTTGCAATGGATAGCCTCAGAACCGCCGCGTAAGATGGCAGCGTTGCCGGATTTGATGCATAACCCCGCCGCATCGACGGTCACATTTGGGCGCGCCTCATAAATGATGCCGATAACACCGAGTGGCACACGCATTTTGCCTATCTGGATGCCGGAAGGGCGATATTTCATGTCGCTGATTTCGCCGATAGGGTCGGTCAGTTTAGCAATCTGTTCCAGCCCTTCGATCATGGTGGCTATGGATTTTTCACTGAGTGCCAGCCTGTCCAGCATGGCTTCATCCAGGCCGTTGGCTTTTGCGGCCTGCAAATCCTGCTGATTGGCAGCTAGCAGCTCAGCCTTGTCGCGGCGGATTGCAGCGGCAATCGTCATCAATGCCAGGTTCTTGGTATTGGTATCGGCGCGCGCCATCTCGCGTGAGGCGGCCCTGGCCTTTTGGCCAACTTGCAGCATGTAAGATTTGATGTCCATCATGTGGTTCAACTCATTTTTATCTAATGTATTCATGGTTGTTGCGATACGTTTTTTGTATGCTGCTTAGCCTTGTATGCGACTTCAAATGACCGTTTTGCCCAAACGGTGGCGACTTCCGGGTCATCGTATATTTCTTCAGGCGCCAGGTAATAAGACATTTTAATCAGTTTGTCGCCTTTGTTATAACTAAACTGCGGCAACCCTTTTGCTTCAAAATAATGGGCGATAGCAACATCCGCTTTCAAGTAGAGCATCTCATCCGCCACCAGCCCGAACATGACGCCATCAAAATACAGGCCATAACCGCCAAACATTTTGCGTGCCTGGATCGCCCCGAACTGTGCAAATACCTCTTTCAGAAATTCGACAAATTCAGACATGGTGGTCCTTTGCAGTAAACGCTTTACACAGGCCTTCGCGCGCCGCTGCGGCTACCCACTCTGGAAAGCCCGAAGCACAGCCGGGAAATTTCCAGCCACGCATCGCCGTGTATCAAGCCCTTGGCGGTCTGGTCAATTTCTGCCAGTTTTTGTAACGCTGCCTGCAACTGGCGCAAGCTTAAACGGCTTACCGCGCGCTTGGTCAGTGCCTGCCTGTCGCCAAAAATTTTGACGTGCTGCATGGCGCTAGCCAGGTTTTCTCCACGGGCTTCGGCTTGCTTGATCTTCACCAGCGGCTTGATTGCCCATAGCAGCGGATTCATCACGGCAACCGGTTGCGCGCCTTCATCTTGCAGCCCCTGCAGGATACGGACGGTGCGCTCAACGTCGCCCGACAATACCGCCTCGCCGAGTTGGAACGCATCATAGCGCGATACGTTCAATATTGCTGCACGAGCATCATTGCCGGCAATATTGCCTTCCGGATACAGCAAGCCTAGTTTCTGGATCTCCTGGTGGGCTGCCAGCAGGTTGCCCTCTACCTGATGGGCAATAAATTCCAGCGTGTCGGCATCGGTGGCCTGGTTTTGCATAGCCAGGCGTTTGGCGATCCACTGAGGCAGGTGTGGGGCTTCTACTTCCTGCAAACTCAGGAAAACGCCAGCTTGCTCCAGGGCCATATACCATGCGCTTTTCTGGTCTCGCCAGTCTATCTTGGGCAGGATGATGACCACTACCGTATCCTGCAAAGGCCGCTCTGCAAGTGCCTGTAATGCCTTGCTGCCATCTATGCCTGGCTTGCCTGAGGGGATGTTGATTTCGAGCAGGCGCAGGCTGGCGAACAGTGAAATAGATTGGCCGAACGCAGTGATCTGCTGCCAGTTGAAGTTGCGCTCGACGATCAGGCTGGTACGTTCATCAAAACCAAGCTTGCGCGCAGTTGCACGTATGGCATCCAGGCTCTCGCGCTGCGCCAGTGGTTCGTCACCAGCCAGCACATAGAGAGGCTTGAGGCCTTGCGCTAGATGCTGGGGGAGTTGTTGCGGTGGCAGGCGCATGGGCTAGGCTAATTTGCCGCAGCTTTTTTCGGCTTTTGCACAATCAGGCGACGCATGATTTCACGCACGGCATCATCACGCATGTCCTGATACAAGCGTAGCTCTTCAAACGATTTTGCTAAAACTTCGCTGTCATCATAGGAAAAGTCGCGGCGACCGCTTACTGTTTGCACCTGGCCCCAGAGCTCACTGCTAGGCTCGCGGATACGGAAGCTGGCATGGTAAAGCAACTCGAATTCCCTAACCACACCGACTTTACCGCTCAGTGAGAGAATGCGTTTTTCAGTACCTTCACTCATCATCTCCAGCATCAATTCCGCTTTTTCAGGGTCGTTAACGACAGTCACGCCATTGACGGCTAAGGACCTTTTTAAAGGTTTGCTAATCGTGAGCGTTGGTCCCTGCATATACAAATTGTGAAAAGCGAGATCTGCCATTCCGCGCAGTTCAAAGCCGCAAGCTGCAAGCGCGAGCGTCAGCAACAAAATATACAGTCGGGGCAAACTAAAAAATCGCATGAGGGCTATCCCACCACAATGTTGACGAGTTTATTGGGCACAACGATGATTTTACGCACACTCACGCCATCTTCCAGATATTTCTGCACGCTATGGTGTGTCACTGCAAGCTGCTCGATTGCAGATTTTTCCATGGTGCGCGGCACTGTCATGCTGCCACGCAGCTTGCCATTGACCTGGATAACCAGCTCGATCTCGTCCTGCACCATGGCAGTCTTATCGGCCTGTGGCCAGCCAGCGTCAAGGATGCTGGTTTCTGGCTGTAGCTCTGTCCAGATGGCCTCGCATACGTGCGGCACTATCGGCGACAGCAACAAGGCGACTGCCTCCAGCGCTTCCTGACGGATGGCGCGGGTGGTTGCGTCATTGCCTTCAATTTTTGCCAGCGCATTCATCAATTCCATCACGGAGGAAATAGCCGTGTTGAACGAGTGACGGCGACCATAATCATCGGTAACTTTTTCTATGGTTTGGTGCAACTGGCGGCGCAGGGTCTTGAGCTCGGCGGAGAGCTCGCCTGCGGTATAGGCGGCCACGATACCTTGCTCTACATGGTCAAAAACTGCTTTCCATACCCGTCGCAAGAAGCGGTGAGCACCTTCTACGCCGCTATCCGACCATTCCAGGCTTTGTTCCGGCGGTGCTGCAAACATCATGAACAGGCGTGCAGTATCTGCACCGTAGTTGTCTATCAGATCTTGTGGGTCAACTGTATTGCCCTTGGATTTGGACATTTTGCTACCGTCCTTGAGCACCATGCCCTGCGTGAGCAGGTTGGTGAAAGGCTCGTCATTCTTCAGCAGGCCAGCATCGCGCATCAGCTTGTTGAAGAAGCGGGCATACAGCAAATGCAGAATCGCATGCTCAATGCCGCCTACATACTGGTCAACCGGCAACCAGTAATTAGCGCGTTCGTCCACCATGGCGGTGTTGCAATCAAAGCTGGCATAGCGTGCGAAGTACCAGGATGACTCAAAGAAGGTATCCAGCGTATCGGTTTCACGCGTGGCTTTGCCACCGCAGATCGGGCAGCTAGTTTCGTAGAAGCTTGGGTCTTTCTTGATGGGTGAACCTACGCCATCCATGACTACATCTTCCGGCAATACCACAGGCAACTGCTCTGCAGGCACCGGTACTTCACCACAGCTGGCACAATGAACAATCGGGATAGGGCAGCCCCAGTAGCGCTGACGGGAGATGCCCCAGTCGCGCAGGCGATATTGGGTGCGACGCTTACCCATGTTTTTTGTACTTAATGCAGTAGCAATAGCAGCTGAAGCGGCATCGAAATCAAGGCCATTGAATTCACCAGATTCGAATAACACACCATGTTCGGTGTATGCCGTTTCAAGCGGCAACACGAGTTGCTCTGTAGTTGACTGGATGACGGCTTTGATAGGCAGCTTATATTTCTTGGCAAACTCAAAATCGCGCTCATCATGCGCAGGTACAGCCATCACGGCGCCTTCGCCATAGCTGATCAGCACATAGTTGGCGACCCATACCGGTAACTGTTCGCCATTTAATGGATGAGTGACGAACAGGCCGGTATCCATGCCTTTTTTCTCGGCAGTGGCCACATCAGCCTCGGCCACGCTACCGCGTTTACATTCGGCGATAAAATCAGCTAAAGCGAGATTGTTTTGTGCAGCTAAAGTAGCCAGTGCATGCTCTGCCGCAACTGCGACATAAGTCGCTCCCATCAGCGTATCGGGGCGGGTGGTATAGACTTTGAGTGTGCCTTCCTGACCGACAATCGGGAACTCGACTTCGCAGCCGTAGCTCTTGCCTATCCAGTTGCGCTGCATGGTCTTGACCTGCTCAGGCCAGCCATCAAGCTTGTCCAGGTCGCTCAGTAGTTCATCCGCATAAGCGGTGATCTTCATGAAGTATTGCGGAATATCGCGCTTCTCTACCAGCGCGCCGGAGCGCCAGCCGCGGCCATCGATGACTTGTTCGTTGGCGAGTACGGTCTGGTCGATGGGGTCCCAGTTGACTGTGGAGGTTTTCTTGTAGATCAGGCCCTTTTTGAACAGCTCGGTGAACAGCCATTGCTCCCAGCGGTAATACTCCGGTTTGCAGGTGGCGATCTCACGTTGCCAGTCCACGGCTAAGCCCAGCTGCTTGAGCTGGGTTTTCATGTGCTCGATATTGCTGTAGGTCCACGCCGCTGGTGCAGTTTCGTTCTTGATGGCAGCATTTTCCGCAGGCAGGCCAAAGGCATCCCAGCCCATGGGTTGCATGACGTTAAAGCCCTTCATGCGATGAAAGCGGCTCAGTACATCACCTATGGTGTAGTTGCGCACATGGCCCATATGCAGTCGGCCACTGGGGTAGGGGAACATCGACAGGCAATAATACTTGGGCTTGTCGGAAGTTTCGCTGGCGGCGAAAGTGTTGTTGGTTTCCCAGTGCTGTTGGGCGGTTTGCTCGATCTCGCGGAATGGATACTGCTGTTGCATAGTTGAGTTGTTAGTCTTTAAAAGTGTTAGATTACGAAGATTTTTGGATGCAAAATTATACCTTGAAGCGATGCTGGTTGTTTAAAACAAAAGGCATACTTAAAACAAAAGGCCTGCAAATGCAGGCCTTTTAGTTGGAGCTTAAGTCAATCGGCTATTTCAATGCAGCGAAGATGTTGTCGCGGATTTCATTCATATCGCCCAAGCCATTCACAAACACGTGTTTAGGCGCGCCTTCTACACCACTATTAGCCCAGTCTGAATAGTATTTCACCAGAGGTTTGGTCTGGCTGTGGTAAACCGCCAGGCGGTTTTTAACGACTTCTTCTTTGTCATCATCGCGTTGCACCAGGTCTTCGCCTGTTACATCGTCCTTGCCTGCCACTTTAGGCGGGTTGAATTTGACGTGATAAGTACGGCCCGATGCAGGGTGGGAGCGGCGACCGCTCATGCGCTCTACGATTGCTTCATCAGGCACATCAATCTCCACCACGTAATCAATGCCTACGCCTGCCTGCTTCATGGCTTCAGCTTGCGGTATGGTGCGTGGAAAGCCATCGAACAGAAAGCCTGCTTTGCAGTCATCATCCTTGATGCGCTCTTTCACCAGGCCAATAATCACTTCGTCCGGCACCAGGCCGCCACTATCCATGAAGCGCTTGGCCTCTAGGCCTAGTTGGGTGCCGGCTTTTACCGCAGCACGCAGCATGTCGCCGGTTGAGATTTGGGGGATATTGAATTTTTCTTTAATGAATGTGGCCTGAGTGCCTTTACCGGCTCCTGGAGCACCTAATAATATGATACGCATGTTAAAAATATCTCCCTTGAGTATTCGCTGGTACTTGTATTTTTGAATGTGGTTTAAATCTGATGGTTATTGTTGCTTACGCTAAATTATATCAGGCCAGATGGTTGGCGATGGCGACAAATTGGGCGACGGAAAGATTTTCTGCGCGCAGTTGGGAGTCGATCTCTAATTGCGCAAAACCTGCATCATCCAGCATGCCTTTGAGTGTGTTGCGCAAAGTCTTGCGACGCTGACCGAAGGCACTGGAGACGATACGGGCAAACAGGTTTTCGTCCTTTGCCGGGTAAGGCAGCACGACATGGGGAACAGCACGCACAAAGGCTGATTCGACTTTAGGCGCAGGCTCAAAGGCTTCAGGTGGCACCGTGAACAGATACTCCATCTGCAGACGGTATTGCAGCATGACGGAGAGGCGCCCGTATTCGGAGGTTGACGGTGCGGCGACCATGCGCTCGACCACTTCCTTCTGCAGCATAAAGTGCATGTCCACAATATTTTCTACATTATCGAGCAGGTGGAACAGGATGGGCGTGGAGATGTTGTAAGGCAGGTTACCTACCACCCTTAACTGTGGGCCAAGCGCGGAAAAGTCAAACTTCAGTGCATCGCTATTGTGGATGGTAATAGCGTTTTGTGCATACTGTTTTTCCATCCAGCTGATGATGTCTCTATCCAGCTCCACCACGTGCAAATGCTTGAGTTTCTGCAGCAAAGGCTGGGTAAGTGCGCCCAAGCCTGGGCCGATTTCTACCATGAGGTCATCTGGCTGGGGATGGATGGCTGTTACCAGGCTATTAATTACACCGCTATCGGATAGGAAGTTCTGGCCAAAGCGTTTCTTGGGGACGTGTTTCATTAAGTGCCTAGTTATAAGTGCCTAGCGTTAAGAGCCTGGTGATCTTTATATTATTGAGCAAGCTCGATGGCCAGGTGGATGGCTGCCAGCAAACTGCCGATTTCGATATTGCCTTTTCCAGCCAGGTCCAGTGCGGTGCCATGATCCACCGAGGTGCGTATGATAGGCAGTCCCAGCGTGACGTTAACGCCACCGCCAAAGCTGGCATGCTTGAGTACGGGCAGGCCCTGATCATGGTACATCGCCAGCACGCAGTCGCCTTGTTCCAGGTTGTGCGGGGTAAACAGGGTGTCGGCAGGGAGCGGCCCGATCAACAGCATTCCCTCTGCACGCAGCTTTTCCAGCACGGGGGTGATGGTAGTAATTTCTTCCATGCCCAGGTAACCGCCTTCCCCCGCGTGGGGGTTCAGCCCGGCTACCAGTATGCGAGGGGTGAGAATGCCGAAACGCGTTATGAGGTCGTGATGCAAAATGCGGATAGTTGTTTCCAGGCCGCTTTGCGTGATGGCAGCGCTGACTTCACTCAACGGCAGGTGGCGTGTTGCCAGCGCTACCCGCATGCCGCCGCCTACCAGCATCATGACAACCTCTGCGGTATTGGTATACTCAGCGATAAACTCGGTATGGCCGGTGAAGGCGATGCCATCGTCATTGATGATGCCCTTGTGTACTGGGGCTGTGGTCATGGCATCAAACCGGCCGTCCATGCAGCCATCAACTGCCGCTCTCAGCGTTTGCAACACATATTGACTATTGGCTGCATTCAGTTTGCCGGCAACCACTGATTGTGCAGTCGTAAAATCCATCACTGTCAGTTTGCCAGTGCCTGCATGTTGCTGGTGCAGGCTATCTCCGCCGTAGTTTTGAATATCAATGCTTAAGCCAAGCTGGCTAGCACGCTCAAGTAGCGCGGCTTTGTTGGCAATAACCGTAATCTCGGCTGGCGACGGGCGTGATGCCAGCATGACGCATAGGTCTAAACCTATGCCGGCAGGTTCGCCGGCGGTGATTGCGATAGAAGGCAGGAGCTTGCTCACGACTGAGAGTGTTTAAGGTTTAATATTTGTCTTCAAGACGGAATTCGACGTAGGCACGATCGCGCAGCTCACGCACCCAGTCCTGATAAGCTTCATCCGATTTGCGGGCACGGATTTCCTGGCGAGCCTTGAGTCTTGCCGCTTCCGTGGTCATGTCCTGCTTGCGGCGCTCTAACACCTGGATGATGTGCACGCCAAAGGGAGTGCGCACAATCTCGCTAATGGCATTAGGCTTTAATTCGTTCATGACTTTTTCAAATTGAGGCACTGTATCTCCGGGATTGACCCAGCCCAGGTCGCCGCCGCTGGATGCCGATCCATCTTCCGAATACTGGCGTGCCAGCTCGGCAAAGTCGCCACCATTCTCAAGTCGTTCTTTAATCGTTTCCAGTTTGTGCTTGGCGTCGGTCTCCGAGACAATTTCCGTGAGTTTGACCAGGATATGGCGGACATGTGTTTGCTCAACCACCAGCGGTGACGAGCCGCCACGGCGATTGATCATTTTCAGGATATGAAAGCCATTGGGGCTGCGTAGCACAGCAGATGTTTCACCTGGTTGCATCGGTTTAAGCGCTTCGGCAAATAATGCAGGTAGTTGGGTAGAGGTTTTCCACCCGAGTGCGCCGCCTTCCAGTGCATTCGGGGCATCGGAGAAGCTGGCTGAAACCTGGGCAAAGTCAGTGCCTGATTTTATCTGCTTGAGCGCCTGCTCGGCTTTGTCGCGTAATTTTTGCAACACATCCGGTGAGCTGTCATCAGGGGCGCGAATCAGGATGTGGGCGATTTCATACTCATCCTGGGCCTCATTGCGTGATGACTGCGTAGTCAGGAAGTTATCGATTTCAGCTTCAGTGACATTGATGCGGTTATCCACTTCACGTTCGCGCAGGCGCGCCAGCAGAATTTCATTGCGGATGTCCTCGCGAAATTTGCGGTAACTAATGCCATCTGCGGCAAGGGCTTCGCGAAATTGCTTGATGTCCATCTTATTCTGTTCGGCAATGCGGTCTATCGTTTTATCCAGCTGGTTATCGTCAACACGCAAACCGGTTTGAGCTGCTAATTGCAACTGCAGACGATCGTTAATGAGTCGTTCCAGAATCTGTTTCTCCAGTACATTCTGTGGCGGCAGTTGTGCACCCTGTTTTTCCAGCTGTGCGCTGACCGTGCGTATGCGGTCATTCAACTCATTTTCAGTAATGACTACCTGGTCGACTACCGCGACTATGCGGTCGAGCTTAACCACTTCATGGCTTTCCCTGGTAGCGGCATGGGCTGTAAAAGCAAGGCAGCTAAGAATAATGCCGGCTAGAAAAGTACGGAGAGTTGGGGACATAAATGGCAGGTTACTCATAGTTTTGTTGTCTATAGGATTCAGGAAGTACATTCGTGTTGGTGTAGCCTGGGATGGTGCGGTTGAGTAGTCTCATCGGGTCGGAGCCTATAGAGGCGATTCCACCTAGCTCCAGTTGGAAGAACAATGCATAGTTTGCGTTTGCTGTTGCTGTTGCCACCCGTTGTAACACAGCGCGCGCTTGCCAGCAACCCGCATCATATTCAATCCCAGCCAGACCTTCAATCGGCTGATTCTCGCTTATTGAGTAGTTCCAGCGCCCCAGGCCGTAGTAGCCTTTGCCGAGTGGCCACTGGCCTGAAATGTTAAATTGCTCCAGACGTTCCCGGGTATAGCGATAACTCAGGTTGAGTACCTTGCCTGGCTCTGGGTTATAGCGTGCGCCGATATTGCTTTTAATCGTGCTCGAAGTATCTGTGTTGTACTGCCAGGCCGTATCAATGTTCCAATTATTCATCAGTTTTGCAGTCAGTGCCGCTACGATGTCGGAAGTGTCACTCGTACGCAAGGTCGAGGTGGGGAGTCCTACTTTCTGGTCCGCAAAATAAAAGCGCTGGCCCAAAGTGACGGCCAGGCGTTGCTGGCCTGTTTTTGCATCTATCATACGACTGGTGACGGCCAGGCTTAACTGGTTAGCATTGTTAATGCGGTCATTGCCGGTAAACTGGTTTTCAAGGAACAACGTGCCCAGATTCAAGTCTGCTTCAGCCGTGTCAAATACCGGCAGCATGGACTGATCCTTATAGGGAATGTAGACGTAGTACATTCTGGGTTCTAAGGTCTGTGTGTAGTTGTTTTTCACGACACGTACATTGCGATCAAAAAACAGGCCACTGTCAACGCTGAAAACAGGCAGCGTGCGGTTGCCGGATTCGAACTCCCCATTGACCCCGTTCAGGGTGAAGCCAGGGTCGTTAAGGCTGTAACTGGTATGGCGTATGCCTAGTTTGGGGGTGATGTAGCCATATGGTTGCGCCATCGGCAAACTGATACTTGGGTAAGTGCTAAAACGGTTTCCGGTAACGCCGGTTGTCAGAACATTGCTGGAAGCTATTGTGGTTGTGGTGGTGGACGTATTGTTGAGGATAGGGTTGATGCCCTTACGGTCAAAACTGACCCACTCGTTCTGTATATTAGCATTTAAGGTGATATTGCTATCTTGTATTGCCCAGTCCTTGTTGCCATTCAAAGTGAGTTGGGGCAGGCGCGAGTATGGAAAAGACAATGTGCTCAGCGATTGGTATTTTTGCACGAGTGCGTTGAAGCTCCATACTTCATTGTTGTAAGCAATATTGGCTTGTTGTGGCAAATTAACGCGACTGGTACTGACGATGCGTGAGGTCATTTCCGAAAAGTATTTGTCATCAGAAACTTTTTCAATGTTGTAGCCGCCAGACCAGCCATTGCCAAAATTCTGCGTATGCGACAGCTTGGCGTAATAGCGTGTCTCATTGCTATTGAGGTCGCTTGGTAAATACTCAATATTATTGGTGCCGGAGTATGTTTCACCCAGGTAACGGAACTCTCCCTGTAACTGTAGGCCACGTTTGGTCAGCACTCGTGTAGCAATGGTGGCATCCATGTCCGGTGCGATATTCCAGTAATAGGGCGTTAATACCTCGAAGCCGCTACGGCTGGTGGTTCCCCATGTCGGTGCCAGAAAGCCGGACTGGCGTTGATTAACGAAAGAAAAACTCATCCATGGCGTATACAGTATCGGCACACCTTTAAACTCTATGTATGCATTTTTGGCGGTTGCGTTCTTGGAGTAGTCATCAAGCTCCAGCTCTCCCGCCTTGATATACCAGTCATTTGAATCTGCTTCACATGTCGTATAGCGCGCGCCCTTCAGACGTTTTTTGTCTTCGCCCTCGAAAAATACCGCTTTGGCATCACCGCGTGACATTCCTGATGCTTTGTTCAGGTTAGGCTCTTCCGCGGATGCCCCCTCAATATCCTGGCCTCCGGACTGCTGCTGCGAAATGCTGGTGTTACTTGAGTCGGCCGTGCCATCAGCCTGCAAATCGGCAGGGCGACTCATGCCCAGGTTGGGAAACTGCTTGATCTGATGACTCATGATAAATGAGGCATCCATCATTTCCCCGATACTCTCTCCAAGTTTCATGCGCATAGAAGGGCCAGTGATAGTGACACCTCCGGACTCTATGCGGGTATTGCCTGTCACATGCAGCTCTTCATTTTGTACATCGTATTCCAGGCTGTCGCCGAATATGTTCTGTTTGTCCTTGAGCAGGGCTGCATTGCCGATGGATTTGTATTTTCGGTCAAGATAGACTTGCATGCGGTCACCCTCAATGACAACTGCACCTAGTTGTACATTGGATGCGTCGATCGGCTTTGACAGGTCGATTCCGGGTGTAGTGGTTTCCTGACTTAATACATCGAGATTCTCAATGCTGGTGCTCATTCTCAGCTTCATGCGCAACTCTGGAGCTTTGCCCGTGGCAGTGCTTTGCTTGTTGGCTGTTGAGACATTGCCGGTGGTTTCGAGTTCGCGGTCAAGGTGTAGTTGTACTGCATTGTCATCGGTAGCGGCAGGAGCTTGTTCATTGGTAGCCATACCTGAACCGGATGTTTCACTAGTTGTTCCAGCGGTTTCTTCTGCACGAAGCTGGCCTAGACTTAATGTGATCAAGGCAAAGGTAAGGGGGAGTAGACGAATTTTCAAAGTATATTTTTAGCGAACTTAAATGAGTGAACGCGCGTTTCTTTATATGGGTGATAAAATCGCATAAATTCGCGTTTTAGGCAATCTGTAAATTCCGGACAATAGCGCTTTCTTGTTGAATTTTAAGCGTAATTTATTTACGGCTTATTCTGTGGCATATCCATGTATTTTTGATGGTTATTTTGGTGTGATGGTTTTTGAGGATGAGAGTGTAGTGTTAAGACAGCAGCAATTGAATGACTGGTTACAACAAGTATTGCCTGAGACGTCGTTTTCCCTGACGCCTGCCTCGGCAGATGCAAGCTTCCGTCGCTATTTCAGGGTGCATACGGCCACGCAAACGCTAATCGCCATGGATGCCCCTCCTCCTCAGGAAGATTGCGCTCCGTTTGTGCATGCCGCAAAAGTGTTTGGTGACGCAGGATTGAATGTGCCGCGAGTGCTGGCGCAGAACCTTGAGCAAGGTTTTTTGCTGTTGAAGGATCTGGGCGATACCACCTTTCTTGCTGCGTTAACGCCAGCTATGGCCAATGGCATGTACCGGGATGCGCGTCGAGCGCTGGTGAAAATGCAACTGGCTAGCCGTGAAGGCGTCTTCCCACCTTATGACGAGGCGTTGCTGAACCGTGAAATGCAGCTGTTCCCGGATTGGTATGTAGTGAAGCACAGCAAGGTGGACTTAACGCCATCGCAGCAGGCAGTTTTGCAGAAAACATTTGAGATACTCAATAAAAATATCCTGGCACAGGCGCAGGTCTTCGTGCACCGCGACTATCATTCACGCAACCTGATGGTGTGTGACGATAATCCTGGGGTACTGGATTTTCAGGATGCAGTTTATGGCCCTATCACCTATGACCTGGTGTCGCTGCTCAAAGATGCCTACATCTGCTGGGAAGAAGACCAGGTGCTGGATTGGGTGGTGCGCTTCTGGCAAGAGGCCAGAGATGCCGGCTTGCCGGTTCCAGCCGATATTGCAGATTTTTACCGTGATTTTGAATGGATGGGGGCGCAACGCCATATCAAGATACTAGGCATATTTGCACGGCTCTATCATCGCGACGGCAAGGACGGCTATCTCAAGGATATGCCGCTGGTAATGGATTACCTGCGCCGGGTTTGTGCCCGATATATTGAGCTCCGACCTATGCTGAGATTGCTGGATGAACTGGAAGGTAACGCACCGCAGGCAGGGTACACCTTCTGATGAAGGCGATGATACTGGCTGCCGGGCGCGGTGAGCGCATGCGGCCATTGACTGACCATACGCCTAAACCGTTGCTGGAGGTTGACGGTAAGTCGCTGATTGTATGGCACTTGGAACGTCTGGCTAAAGCCGGATTTTACGAAGTTATCATTAACCATGCGCATCTGGGCAATCAGCTTGAAACTGCCCTGGGTGATGGCAGTCGGTGGGGACTATCTATACAGTACAGCCCTGAAAAAGTAGCATTGGAAACCGCTGGCGGTATAGCCTATGCATTGCCATTGCTGGGCGATGCCCCTTTTCTGGTGATCAATGGCGATGTCTATACCGAAATCGACTTCTCAATATTGAAGCATGTCTTGCAGCCACAGCATCTGGCGCATCTAGTGATGGTCAATAACCCACCACAGCATCCACAAGGTGATTTTGCCTATATGAATGGGAACTTGCTAACGGCAGGCGAAATCAAGCTGACATTCTCAGGGGTCGGGGTTTATCACCCTCGGTTGTTTGCGGAAGTGGTGCGTGGCGAAGCAGCCAAACTCGCTCCTTTGTTGAAGGGCGCAATTAACGAAGGTTTAGTGACGGCGATGCATTACCAAGGTGTTTGGCATGACATTGGAACGCCGGAGCGCTTAATGCAGCTTGATGAGCAACTCAGGAACCGTAAGACACACAGTGCATAAATGGAACCTAATGATCCATTTGCCGACAAAACAGTGCATGGCTAATATGCATGTTGTTAATATCAATCAAGATTAAAGACAGAGAAATCTTACATTGAACATAGATATCACCGAATTTAGTGCAAGGCGGCAAAAGCTTATGGCGCAAATGGGCGAAGGCGTGGCGGTGATACCGACTGCTCCCGAGGCACTGAGAAATCGCGACAGCCATTACCCTTACCGTTTTGACAGTTATTTTTATTACCTTTCCGCTTTCAAGGAGCCAGAAGCCGTCTTGTTTTTAGTGGCGGGTAGTCAACCTAAAACTATTCTGTTTTGCCGCGACAAGGATATGGAGCGTGAAATCTGGGATGGTTTTCGCTACGGTCCTGCGGCGGCGATCGCTGAGTTTGGGGTGGATGAGGCATACTCCCTCAGCCAGATGGACGAGATGGCACTGAAGCTGTTGGCTAACCAGCCTAAGCTGTTTTATAGCCTGGGCGCAGATTCAAGCTGGGATGCCCGTGTCACGGGCTGGCTGAATCAGCTACGTGCGCAAGGCCGCAGCGGCGTGAGTGCCCCCGGCGAAATCGCGGATGTGCGTATCCTGGTGGATGAGCTGCGGCTGTACAAATCGGCCTATGAGGTTGATGTAATGCGGCGCTCAGGGCTGATTGCCGCCGCCGCACACAAACGTGCCATGCAAGTCACTCGTCCCGATAAGATGGAGTATGAAATTGAAGCGGAATTTCTGCACGAATTCTATCGCCACGGCGCGCAAGCGCCAGCCTACACGTCAATTGTTGCGGGTGGGGCCAATGCCTGCACCTTGCACTACAACGCCAATAACGCAAAGCTTAATGACGGTGATTTGCTGTTGATAGATGCAGGCTGCGAGCTGGATGGTTATGCCTCCGACATCACGCGTACTTTCCCTGTGAATGGCAAATTCAGCGCGGCACAAAAAGACCTCTATGAGTTGGTCTTGGCCTCACAGGCAGCGGCCATTGCCCAGGTAAAGCCCGGCAACCATTGGAATGCGCCGCATGAGGCAGCGCTGGATGTACTGATACGTGGCTTTATTGATTTTGGCCTCTGCCAGGGTAGCCCGGAATCTGTGTTGGAGTCTGGCGATTACCGTCGGTTTTATATGCACCGCACCGGACACTGGCTGGGCTTGGATGTGCATGATGCAGGCGAATACAAAACGGCTGGTGAGTGGCGGCAGCTTGAGCCTGGCATGGCCTTGACAGTGGAACCTGGATGTTATGTGCGCCCAGCTGAGAATGTGCCTGAGCATTTCTGGAATATTGGCATTCGCATTGAGGACGATGCCTTAGTGACGACCAATGGCTGCGAAATCATGACAGCATCCGCCCCCAAGACTGTGGCCGAGATCGAGTCGTTGATGGAGCCGGTGTGAGCTCCCAATCTGTATCTTCAAATATTGTGATCGTTGGGGGCGGCCCGGTCGGTGCCACCTTGGCGCTTGCCCTGCAAAGCAAGGGAATTGCAACCACCCTGCTGGAAGCGCGTGAACGTGGCGCAGCGCATGGCGACCAGCGTGCATTGGCACTGTCATATGGTAGCCGCCTGATACTCGAGCGGCTCGGCATCTGGACTGAGCTTGAGCCCAAGGCTACCGCGATCAATACCATTCATATTTCACAGCGTGGAAGTTTTGGCCGCAGCCGCTTGCGCGCGCAAGACCATGACCTGCCGGCTTTAGGCTATGTATTGGCCTACGGCGATTTAAGCGCCGCTCTGGATGGGGCGCTTGCCGGGCAAGGAGATGTAAACATACTGAATGGAGCAGAAGCAACGTCAATTACCCCTGAAACTGAATCGGCAAACGTAGTTTTCAAGCATGACAATACTGAGAAATCCTTGACTAGTAGCCTGGTGGTACTGGCCGACGGCGGCCGCAGTCTTGCCGATATCCCAGCCCTGAAACGCGAGACCAGAGAATATGGGCATGACGCCCTGGTAACCAAAGTCACCAGTGAGTTAGCACATGACAATATTGCCTACGAGCGATTTACTCCTATGGGCCCGGTAGCATTGCTACCGAATGGCACCCGTGAATTTTCCCTGGTATGGACGGGCAAGGCTGCTGAGGTAAGTAAACTGTTGAACCTGACAGATGAGGCATTTTTAGCAAGTCTGCATGAGCATTTTGGTGATCGGGTAGGGCGCTTTCTGACAGTGGGTAAACGCCTGACTTTCCCATTGAAGCTCTCTTATCTTGATCCGGTCACAGCGCCGCATCTTGTTGTCATAGGCAATGCTGCGCAGACCATGCATCCTGTTGCAGGGCAGGGATTCAATGTGGGGTTACGCGACGCTTGGGAGCTGGCGCATCAGATTGCTGCTACACAGCTTGATGATTGGGGTGGCCCGGCTATGCTTAAAGCCTATCAGCAGGGACGCAAAACAGACACCAAGCGTGGCCTGCTGTTTACGGACTTTCTGGTAAATGTATTCTCTAATGATATCGTCGGATTGTCCTCATTGCGAGGAGTCGGCCTGGGTATGCTGGATATGGTGAGGCCTGCAAAGAATCACCTCATCAATAAGATGAGTTTCGGTAGCCGTGGCTAGTATGGATAAAGTGGATTTTGACATCATGGTGGTTGGCGGCGGATTGGTCGGTGCCGCCGCCGCAGTGGCACTTGCGCAGCAAGGCCATCAAGTCGCTTTAGTTGACAGGTCGGCACCCGACTTCTCATCAGTAAGTGCTTCATCTGATATCTGGGACAGCCGGATTTATGCCATTAGCCCAGGCAATGTGCAGTGGCTGGACTCACTAGGCGTGTGGGGCAAGCTGAATCAGGCAAGGATTTGCCCGATTGAGGACATGGAGGTTTGGGGAGACTCCAGCACCGAACCTTTGATATTTGCGTCCTATGAGGCGAATGTCACAAGTCTTGGCTATATTCTGGAGAGTAATCAATTACAACAGGCGCTCTGGTCACGGATGCAGGATGTTGGCGTGCATGTGAAAGTCTCTGATGATTGTGATGGGCTGACGATTGATGCGGAAAAAGCTCTCTTAAAATTCAGCGATGGTACTTTTATCAGCGCCAAACTAGTGGTGGCAGCAGATGGTGGAAACTCATGGGTACGTGCCCAGGCAGGGATAGCAAGTAAGCTATATAGCTATCCGCAAATGGGCGTGGTCGCGAATTTTGAGGCTGAACTTTCACATGGGCAGGTGGCCAGGCAATGGTTCAATGAGGATGGGGTGTTGGCATGGTTACCCCTGCCCGGCAATCGAATCTCCATGGTCTGGTCTACCCCTGGTGCTCAAGGGCTTATGGAGCTAACTCCACAAGCCCTTGCCGATAAAGTCGCCGCAGCTGGTGGTCATGCTTTAGGTAAGATGCATACCATCACAAATGCTACAGCCTATCCATTGGTGAAACAAACAGCACATAGCTTAGTTCAGGCAAGATTAGTTCTGGTAGGCGATGCGGCACATCGGGTTCACCCTCTGGCTGGACAAGGGGTCAATCTTGGGTTTCGAGATGTCATTGCGTTGGAAAAAACGTTATTGCATCGAAACCGGTATCAGGAGATAGGCGACTTAGTTTTACTACGACATTATGAGCGTGCGCGTAAAACCGATATGTTGACGCTAGGTGTTGTGATTCATGGGCTGCAGCAGTTGTTCGACAGCAAACAGCCCATGGTGAAAAAATTACGCAATTTAGGTTTGGCACTCACGGAACATCAACCCGGGTTAAAGCGCCGCCTGATTAAACAAGCAATAATTTAATGGAAGATACTTACAAGGCTTATATGATAAAAAGTTCGGCAGGATTACTACTGGCAGGCTTGTTTGCTTCACATGCGTTAGCTGACGAGGCTGGTTTGCGTAAGGTGATTGAGACAACCTATCCCAAAATGCGGGTGGAAAGCATAGTTAAAACGCCTTATTCAGGGCTCTACGAAGTGTATATGAATGGGCAGATTATCTATACCGACGATAAATTGAATTTCCTGATCGCGGAAGGCCGGTTAGTCGATACGAAAACCAAGCGTGATATCACCAGTGAGCGTATGGAGGAACTGACCAAGATAGATTTCTCTACCTTGCCTTTAGAGCAGGCAATCAAGGTGGTAAAAGGCAATGGCAGCAGAAAGCTGGCTGTATTTTCCGATCCGGACTGTCCATTTTGCAAGCGTCTTGAGCAAAAAGAGCTAGTTAATATCACGGATGTGACCATATATACATTCTTGCTCCCGCTAGAGCAGCTGCACCCTGACGCAGCTAATAAGTCTAAAGCAATATGGTGCGCGCCAGACCGTGCCAAAGCCTGGCAGGATTGGGCGATCAACAATCAGTTGGCAAAAAACGATGCAGCGTGTGATCAACCGCTCGCCAAAGTTGCCGACCTAGCTAAAAAAATAGGGGTGACAAGTACGCCTACCATTTTCTTTGCTGATGGCAGGCGTATGTTGGGAGCTTATCCAGCAAAGGAAATTGAGAAGGGTATGAGTGCCGGACCCTCTGCGAAAAAATAGTTAAACAACCGAGCCCATCTTGAAAATTGGTAGATACATGGCGATTACCAAACCGCCAATTAATACACCAAGCACGACCATGATGATGGGCTCCATCAGGCTGGCCAGAGCATCGACAGCATCATCTACCTCGCCCTCAAAAAAGTCGGCTACCTTAGAAAGCATGGAGTCTAACGCGCCAGACTCCTCACCGATCGCCACCATCTGCAGTACCATATTCGGGAAAACATTGGCATTTTGCATGGCCACGGTCAGGCTGGTACCAGTGCTGACTTCATTCTGGATTTTCTTGGTAGCGTCATAATATACGCGATTGCCAGAGGCACCTGCCACTGAGTCCAGCGCTTCTACCAATGGCACGCCAGCAGCAAACATGGTCGAAAGCGTTCTGGCGAATCGGGCTATGGTAGCAATCCTAATGAGATGACCAAAAACCGGTAACTTTAACAGTAGTCTATCCATGGTGGATTGCATTTTTTCAGAGCGCTTCCATGTGTAGAAGAAGAACCATAAGCCGCCGCCAATGGATCCGAATATTGCCCACCAGTAGCTTACAAAAAAATCAGACATTGCCATCACTATAAGTGTTGGTGCTGGTAGGTCTGCCCCAAAGCTAGAAAATAGTTCTTTAAAAGCTGGAATCACAAAAATCATAATCACTGCTGTAATTACGAAAGCAACCACGATAATTGAGACGGGATAAAACAGGGCAGATTTAATCTTTCTCTTGATAGCTAATATTTTTTCTTTGTAGGTGGCTAATCTATCAAGTAATGTGTCCAGAATACCTGCTTGCTCGCCTGCGCCAATCAAGTTGCAAAATAGTGCATCAAAATACAATGGATACTTACGAAATGATTGGCTCAAGCTACTACCGGTTTCCACATCGGATTTAATATCAAAAAGCAGTTTAGCGACGGCAGGGTTGCTGTGGCCTTTGCCGACGATATCGAATGATTGCAACAATGGCACGCCGGCTTTCATCATAGTGGCCAGCTGTCGGGTAAACAGGGTTACATCTTTATCGGTCACCTTGCCTGACTTCTGAAAGCTACTTTGCTTTTTGACCTTGATGACATTAATGCCCTGGCGTCGCAGTGTGGCATTAACGAAGGCTTCTCCATTTGCGCGCATTTCCCCCCGGATGCGTTTGCCTTTCTTGTCGGTGCCCTCCCAAGCGTAGGTAACCTCTTTGCTGTCTTTTGCTGCCATAACAATTCCCCGTATATATTCCGCTAACGAAATTTATTCATTAGTGACTGCCTCTACTTCGGCAATCGAAGTAAGGCCTTGTTTTACTTTTAGAAGCCCGGACTGCCTTAAATCCTTGACGCCTTCACGTTTTGCCTGGTCTGCGATGTCATGCGCAGTGCCATTTTTCATGATGATGCGACTCATGGCGTCGGTTACCGGCATCACTTGATAAATGCCTACCCGGCCTTTGTAGCCGGCGGTACAGATTTCACAGCCATCCTCATTCGGGCCATACAGTTGCCAGCTACCATCCAGATCGCTCTCATTGAAGCCTACGCCTAGTAAAGCTTCACGGGGGATGTCCAATGGTTTCCTACAGTTTTTACACAAACGCCTTGCCAAACGTTGTGCTGTGATCAACGAGACAGCTGAAGCTATGTTGAATGGCGCGACTCCCATGTTCATTAAGCGCGTCAGCGTGGAAGGGGCATCGTTGGTATGCAGGGTGGAGAGTACCATATGGCCTGTTGAGGCTGCTTTGATCGCCATGTCCGCTGTTTCCAGGTCTCGAATTTCACCAATCATGATAATGTCCGGATCCTGGCGAAGAAAAGACTTTAATGCGGCTGCAAAAGTCAGGCCTTGTTTATCATTCACATTCACCTGATTGATCCCAGGCAGCGGGATCTCTGCAGGATCTTCAGCCGTGGAGATATTGACCCCTGGGTTATTCAGGATATTCAGGCAGGTATATAGGGAAACCGTCTTGCCTGAGCCGGTAGGCCCTGTCACAAGTACCAAGCCATAGGGGCGGCTGACTGCGCTGAGTAAGGCTTCCTTTTGTTCAGGCTCGTAGCCTAAAGCCTCAATCCCCAAGGTGGCGCTACTCGGATCCAGAATCCGCATCACGATTTTCTCACCATTGATCATTGGCAGTGTGCTTACGCGGAAGTCGATCGATCGTGTTTTTGATAGCACCAGTTTCATGCGGCCATCTTGCGGGATGCGCTTTTCAGCAATATCAAGACTGGAAATCACCTTGATACGGGAAGCCATTTTTTCCTTGATGGCTAATGGGGGTTGAGCGATTTCTCGTAATATGCCATCCACACGATAGCGTATGCGGTAGAACTTTTCATACGGTTCGAAGTGAATGTCGGAGGCCCCCATATTGATGGCATCCAGCAGTATTTTTTGAATATATTTAACAACGGGAGCATCATCGACCTCAAGTGTTTGCGCTTCCTGAGCTTGAGTCTGTTCCTCACTTTCGATATCTAGGTCAAATTCATTATCATCGGAAAGCGACTGCATGCTGGTGTCAGAGGCTTCTGCAATCTTATCTATCCACTTGCCCAGTTTGTCATCTTCTACCACCACAGGCGAAAGTGCCATGCCTACCTGAAATTGCACATCATCCAAGGCATGGATATTGGTGGGATCCGATATCGCAACAAAAAGTGTGTTGCTCCGACTTTGCAAAGCCATGACACGGCTACTTTGCATCAGCTTGACGTCTATCGTCTTGGCGGGAATATAGTCAGGGTTTAATGAGTTCAGGTCAAAAATAGGTAAACCGAATGCCCTAGCTGAAGTTTCGGCAACTTTTAATGCCGGAAGTTTTTTGCTTTGAATTAGCTGGGTAATAAATGATATTTTCTGGGTAACAGCGGCAGTTTGAACCGCGATTGCCTCATCTTCAGATAAGAGCTTATCTTGCACCAATAGTCGGGCAAGTCCACCGAGTTTGCTAGGTAGGGTTGTGGAGGCCATTTAACTTTTCAATGAGTTCGGAAGCATTTTAATTAAACTTAATAGTTTCAGCTAAATCATTATTATACGAGTACATACTAATAATGCACGTTAGTATTTTTTTTGTAAAGGTAACCGCTATAAGTCATGCAGAAGTTACCTAACCCATTGAGGGGATTAGGATATGAAAAACAAAAAATAAATCTTGACTTATTTTAATTGTGCAAGTAAAAACGCGTACAGGCGTTTGAATTCGAGCTCATTGTAGCCGGCACTACCGACTTAAGTTCTTGAAATACAAACTTTTGGGGGCGCCTCCCCTTATGTTTAGTAAGGAAGTATGAAATGGCAACTGGTACCGTAAAATGGTTTAATGATTCTAAAGGTTTTGGCTTCATTACCCCGGATGATGGTGGCGACGATTTGTTCGCCCATTTTTCCGCTATCGTAGAAGCCGGCTACAAAAGCTTGAAGGAAGGTCAGCGCGTGAGCTTTGATGTCACCGAAGGTCCCAAGGGCAAGCAAGCCTCGAACATCCAGAAAGCTTAAGCCTTCCCGATGTTAGGTTAGAATCATATAAAACGGCTCGTAGATTTCCTGGTCTGCGAGCCGTTTTATATTGTTAGCTACCAAGCTGTTAGCTCAATGTTTTACATATGACTCACAATTTCATCGCCAAATTGTGCGCTACCCACTTGCGTCGCGCCATCCATTTGAGATGAGAAGTCTATGGTCACACGTTTCGATTCAATAGCCTTCGCTACTCCTTCTAATACCAGGTCTGCAGCCTCTGTCCAGCCGATATGGCGCAACATCATTTCCGCAGAAAGTATCAAGGAGCTGGGGTTGGCAAGGTCTTTGCCGGCGATCTTGGGTGCTGTGCCATGGGTGGCTTCAAACATCGAGGTAGTATCTGAAAGGTTCGCGCCCGGCGCAATGCCTATGCCACCTACTTGAGCAGCTAGGGCATCGGACATGTAGTCGCCGTTCAAGTTAAGTGCCGTCACTACATCGTACTCTTCCGGGTGTAGCAATATTTCTTGGAGAAAGGCATCGGCAATACAGTCTTTTATGACGATGCCATTCGGTAATTTACACCATGGGCCGCCATCAATCTCTATAGCACCAAACTCCTCTTTAGCTAACTCATATCCCCAAGTCTTGAAGCCACCTTCAGTAAACTTCATGATGTTACCCTTGTGGGTAATGGTGACTGATTTGCGGTTGTTATCAATCGCGTATTGAATGGCTTTACGGATCAGCCGCTTGCTGCCATCAATGGAAACAGGTTTGATACCGATTGCGGAAGATTCAGGGAAGCGGATTTTCTTGCGCACGCCCATATCACTTAAAAAGTCGATGACCTTTTTGACTTCGTCCGTACCGGCAGCCCATTCTATCCCGGCGTAAATATCCTCTGTGTTTTCACGGAAAATGACCATGTTGGTTTTTTCTGGTGCTTTAACTGGGCTGGGTACGCCAGTGAAGTACTGGATTGGGCGAAGGCATACATATAAGTCCAGTTCCTGACGCAAGGTCACATTGAGTGAGCGTATGCCGCCGCCGACTGGTGTTGTGAGGGGGCCTTTAATGGAAATGACATAGTCTTTGATTGCTTGCATGGTGTCTTCTGGTAACCAGGTATTTTCGCCATATATTTTGGTGGCTTTCTCGCCAGCATATACCTCCATCCATGCTATCGAACGCTTACCGCTGTAGGCTTTATTTATTGCAGCATCAACCACTTTCATCATGGGCGGGGTAATATCTATACCAATGCCATCGCCTTCGATAAAAGGGATAATCGGATGGTCAGGAACATTCAGCGAGTTATCAGCATTAACAGTGATTTTTTCGCCATTTGTTGGCACAACAATTTTTGTAGACATAGTGTTCATTCCAGTTAAATAAATTGCTAATACTTTTCAACAAGCCTTATGGCGTAGTGTGCCAATTCAGCAAGCATGATACATGCCCAACGCTTAAAGACTTCATTGCGGTGCCCGGAGTGTATGTGGCAGGGCGTCTTGATACGGACAGTGAAGGCCTGCTCATTTTAACCGATGAAGGCAGGCTACAGCACCAGATTGCCCATCCCAAACATAAAGAAATAAAAACCTATTGGGCGCAAGTGGAAGGAAGCCCAGTGGACGCTGATTTGAAGCCTCTTCGGCACGGGGTTGATCTGGGAGATTTTGTAACGCAGCCTGCTGAAGTGCGCGTTTGTGATGAGCCTGAGTGGCTATGGCCGCGCAATCCGCCGATACGTGAGCGTAAGGCGATACCTACCACCTGGCTTGAAATTAAAATAAGCGAGGGCAAAAATCGTCAAGTACGGCGGATGACGGCGAAGGTCGGCTACCCTACCTTACGCTTGGTACGCTACGCTATAGGTAAGCATACGCTGGATGAAATGGCTGTGGGGAGCTGGAAAGAAATTGCCTGGAAATAAAGCCAGCATTAATTGATGGAGTGAGTTCGATGAAACCTGTGGTGATTTTTCGGCACGCATTAACCGAGGGTGCTGGCTATTTATCAAGCTACCTTGAAGAAAACGAAATTCCCTGGGATTTGGTCAAGATAGACCAGGGTGACGCCATGCCTGAATCGGCCGCGGAATTCAGCGGGCTGGTGTTTATGGGCGGCCCAATGAGCGTAAATGATGATTTGCCATGGATACCGCCAGCACTTGGCCTGATACAGGAGGCGGTGGCAAAGGATATCCCGGTGCTTGGGCATTGCCTTGGTGGCCAATTAATCAGTAAAGCGCTGGGCGCGCAGGTCGGGCCCAACCCAGTCAAAGAGATAGGGTGGGGTGAGGTCACGGTGACTGATCATGCCGAGGCAAAGCGCTGGTTCGGCGATGTAAGTAAATTTCAGAGCTTTCATTGGCATGGAGAGACATTTGCATTGCCAGCAGGTGCTACACATCTGCTTTCCAGCGCATATTGCCAAAACCAGGCTTATTCACTGGGCAAGCACCTGGCATTTCAGTGCCATATAGAAATGACAGCAAGCATGGTGAAAAAGTGGTGCGTAGCCGGTGCTGCCGAGATTGCTACTTCAGATAGTGTTGGCGTGCAGCAGCCGCACGAGATGCAGCATGATCTGACAGCCCGTATTGCTGAGCTGAATGACTTGGCGGCCCTTGTCTATAAACAATGGATAGCTGGACTCAAGCGCTAGGCAGAGTTTTTGCCAATGGCCTTATGTTAAACTTTCGCCTTATTAAATGAATTCAGACAAAGAGATTTAAATGTCCGGCAATACGATAGGTACTTTATTTACATTGACCACTTTTGGGGAGTCCCATGGCCCTGCCATTGGTGGGGTGGTGGATGGTTGTCCGCCAGGGTTGGAGCTATGTGCGGCAGACCTGCAGGGGGACCTGGATCGTCGTAAGCCTGGCACCTCAAGGCACGTTACTCAGCGCAAGGAGTCGGATACGGTCGAGATACTGTCTGGTGTTTTTGAAGGAAAAACTACCGGCGCCCCTATAGGTTTATTGATTCGCAACGAAGACCAGCGCAGCCAGGATTACGGCAATATTGCCGAAACTTTTCGCCCTGGACATGCCGATTATACCTACTGGCAAAAATATGGAATCCGCGACTACCGTGGTGGTGGTCGTTCCAGTGCCCGTGAAACTGCGGTCAGGGTGGCTGCTGGTGCAATTGCCAAGAAATGGCTGAAGCAGCGATATAGCGTTACCATTCGTGGCTATATGAGCCAGTTGGGTGAAATCGATATCCCTTTTGAAACTTGGGATGCCGTGGGCGAAAATGCATTTTTTGCACCAAGTCGCAGCATAGTTCCTCAATTAGAGGCATACCTGGACAAAGTGCGCCAGGAGCGTGACTCTGTTGGTGCACGTATTACGGTTGTGGCTGAAGGTGTTCCTGTCGGCTGGGGTGAGCCTGTCTTTGACAGGCTGGATGCAGAGATTGCCTACGCCATGATGAGCATTAATGCAGTCAAAGGTGTAGAAATTGGAGCAGGCTTTAGCAGTGTTGCTCAGCGCGGCTCCGTGCACAGTGATGAGTTAACGCCGCAGGGCTTTGCCAGCAACAATGCGGGCGGAGTGCTGGGCGGGATTTCATCCGGGCAGCCTATCCTTGCCCATGTGGCACTTAAACCCACGTCCAGCATCCCGCAGGCTCGCCACTCTATCGATAAGGCTGGCAATGCACTTGATATGCAGACCACCGGCCGGCACGATCCCTGTGTGGGCATACGCGCTACACCTATCGTGGAGGCCATGCTGGCATTGGTGCTGATAGACCATGCGTTACGCCACCGTGCCCAGTGTGGGGATGTTGTCTGTCATACTCCAAAAATATGATGGCCGCACCGAATGGTGCAGCCATCCAGTACGTGCATGCTGGCAAAACTTAATTAACTACTCGAATCCTAACGTTGCCCAAACCTAAGCGCCTGATATGAACGCAATTCCTTACTGGCGACTTTCAGGCTTCTATTTTGCCTATTTTGCCTTCGTCGGTGCGTTTACCCCGTTCTGGAGTCTGTATCTCAAGTCGCTGGCTTTTAGCGCCTTCCAGATTGCAGTCCTCATGTCTCTGTTCCAGGTCGCTCGTATTTTCTCCCCCAGTCTGTGGGGTTGGCTGGCAGATCATTTAGGCCGCCGAGTGCCTATCATCCAGTGGCTGGCGGGCCTGAGCGTGCTGTCCTATATCGGAGTGTTTTTTGGCACTAGTTTCTCATGGCTGTTTGCTGTGATGCTGTCATTAAGTTTCTTCTGGAGCGCTTCACTGCCATTGATTGAAACAGTCACACTGGGACATCTCGGTGATCGATTTGACCGCTATGGCCGTATCCGCATGTGGGGTTCTATAGGTTTTATTGCCGCAGTAATAGGGCTTGGCTACCTGCTGGACTATACCGATATCAAGGCTTTGCTGTGGGTTGTACTGGCCTTGCTGGTGGCTGTTTCCCTGTTCTCGCGGAATATTCCTGAACCACTGATTACTCCGCACCATACGGATGACAGCTCCATCTGGCAGATCGTCCGGCAGAAAGAGGTGGTTGCTCTAATGACCGCCTGTTTCACCATGTCAGCTGCCCATGGTGTGTATTACACCTTTTACTCTATCTACCTGGTGGATCATGGCTATACGGCAGCACAAGTCGGCTGGCTCTGGGCTCTTGGGGTTATTTGCGAGATCCTTATTTTTCTGTGCATGCCAGTACTAACAAAAAGATTCGGGCTAAGGCTTATTCTACTGGTCAGCCTGTTTCTGGCATTTATACGTTTTGCGGTAATCGGCTGGGCGGTGGATTTCTGGTGGCTTATATTGCTGGCGCAGACATTGCATGCTGCCACTTTCGGCTCGTACCATGCTGCTGCAGTCGCCTTGACGCATCGTTATTTTAAGGGTCGTCACCAGTCCAAAGGCCAGGGGCTATATACCAGCGTTTCCTATGGCATTGGCGGCACCTTCGGTGCAGTGATCAGTGGCTTTGCCTGGGATGCAATTGGGCCGAGCTGGACGTTTACCCTTTCCGCTGCTTACGCTATGCTAGGCTGCATATTATTTGCACGGCTGATGCCAGCAGACAAATAAACAACAACAGAACTCGGCAAAGGGGAAACGCCGCATGAAACCAGGGGATTTAATCGCGTGTATTACCTGTTTATGGCTGACTAATGCCATTGCCGAAGAAAATCTGCAGGTCAATGTTGTTGCGCTCTATAGCGGTAAAGTCGTAGTCATTGTCAATAAAGGCAAGCCGCAGACGCTTGCCGTCGGACAGAAATCTACCGAAGGGATCAAGTTGCTCTCAGCCAATAGCAGCAAGGCACTATTGGAGATTGACGGCAAACGTAAGGAGCTCGGCATGGGGCAGGCTGCCATCGTGGCTGGCGCTAATTTGCCCGAGGGCGGTAGCGCGATTTTATATGCCGACTCGGCCGGACATCACTTTACCGATGGATTTATCAATAATGCCAGGGTCAGGTTGCTGGTGGATACGGGAGCTTCATCAATTGCCATGAATTCGGGCGATGCGCAGCGCGCCGGCATTGATTACAAGAAAGGCGAGCGTTCGGAAGTGCAAACAGCTAATGGCAATGTGATGGCGTACCACGTTGTGATTAACAGCCTTAAGCTGGGTAGCATGACATTAAACCAGGTGGATGGCATGGTGCTTGAAGGAGGCTCGCCGGCGGTAGTGTTGCTGGGGCTGAGTGCGCTGAATCGGCTGGATATGAAGCGTGAAGGCATAGCCCTCACGCTTACCAAGAAATACTAACTCAAGAGATGCAAATTAAATCAACGCTTGCGTTTGTCATTTTCTATCAAGGCATAAGCCGAGTGGTTATGGATAGACTCAAAATTTTCTGACTCTACGATATATGAAACGATACGTGGCTCAGCGTTGAGTTGTGCTGCTACATCGCGCACCATGTCCTCGACAAATTTTGGATTGTCATAGGCACGCTCAGTTACAAATTTCTCATCAGGACGCTTGAGCAAACCGTAAAGCTCGCAAGAGGCTTGCTCTTCTACCAGGCGGATAATATCTTCAACCCAGATAAAATCATTAATGAGCGCAGTGACGGTGACATGTGAGCGCTGGTTATGCGCGCCATAGTCGGAAATCTTCTTGGAGCAAGGGCACAGGCTGGTCACAGGTACCAGTACCTTGACCGTAATATCAAACTTGTCCTCTTTGATTTCGCCGATGAAGGTCACTTCATAATCCAAAAGGCTTTGCACGCCGGAGATAGGGGCAGCCTTATTGACGAAATAGGGGAATCGCATCTCCACATAGCCGGATTCCGCTTCCAGGCGTTTTACCATTTCACGCAAAATGGTTTCGAATGACTCGACAGAGATTTCACGCTCGTTCATGTTGAGAATCTCAACAAAGCGTGACATATGGGTACCCTTGAAATTGTGCGGCAGGTGTACGTACATATCGAACATCGCAACGGTATGCTGAACGCCCCCGGTTTTATCCTTCACTTTGACGGGGTGGCGTATGGATTTGATACCTACCCGGTCAATGGCCAAGTGACGTACGTCTGGCGTGTTCTGGACATCTTCAATAGGTAGTTTGGTTGGCTGGTTCATGTGGTTCTCAATTTAGGGCGAGCATACAATTAATACTTGAGTATACTACTTGGTTAATTTTTTCTCAATCGCGGCAATGATGCCATCAGCGTTCAGACCGCATTCGGCTAACATGGTTTCATGCACGCCATGCTCAATAAACAGGTCGGGCAATCCCAGGCATAGCGTATCAATGTTCAGGTTCGCTGCTTGCAGAGCCTCCATTACAGCAGCGCCTGCGCCACCCATGATGGCATTCTCTTCCACGGTCACCAGCAAATCATGTTGCGCGGCCAGTTGCTCAATGAGCGCATGATCCAGCGGTTTTACAAAGCGCATATTAGCGACAGTGGCATCCAGTTTTTCAGCCGCCAGCAAGGCGGGGGTCAGCATGCTACCGAAGGCAAGGATGGCAATTTTTTTGCCTTCATCGTGGGTCGCACTTTCAAGTTTGGTTGTGGTGCGACGAATCTCACCTTTGCCGAGAGGTAAAGCCAGCATGGATTTTTTGATGGTAACGCCTGGGCCGCCACCGCGAGGGTATCGCACTGCGCTTGGGCCTTCGTGGCGGAATGCGGTATACAACATTTGTCGGCATTCATTTTCATCGCTGGGTGTCATCACCAGCATATTGGGAATGCACCGCAGGTAACTCAGGTCAAAGCTACCGGCATGAGTCGGACCGTCAGCGCCGACTAGTCCAGCCCTGTCAATGGCAAACACTACGGGCAGGTTTTGCAGGGCAACGTCATGAATCAGTTGGTCGTAGGCACGTTGCAGAAAGGTGGAATAGATGGCGACCACCGGCTTCAGGCCATCACAGGCCATGCCCGCAGCGAAAGTCAGTGCATGCTGCTCGGCAATGCCGACATCAAAAAAGCGTTTAGGATATTTTTCGGCAAAGTCATTCAGTCCTGATCCATCGCACATGGCTGGCGTGATGCCGATGAGTCGTTCATCTAGTGCTGCCATATCTACCAGCCAGTCACTAAAGACCTGGGTATAGGTTTTTTTTCCTGGCGTAGCGACCGAGTCGCCATTGCTGGGGTTGAACTTGCCTACCCCGTGAAATTTCCCCGGGTTATCTTCCGCCGGCTGGAAGCCATGGCCTTTTTGCGTGACGACATGCAGGAACTGAGGGCCTTTTAACTGGCGGATATTGCTCAGGGTGGCTAGCAGCGTATCCATGTTATGACCATCAATCGGGCCAATGTAGTTAAAGCCGAATTCCTCGAACAGTGTGCTTGGTGTCATCATGCCTTTCACATGCTCTTCAGCACGCTTGGCAAACTCTAGAACTGGCGGAACCACACCAAGCACCTTTTCGCCTGAACGGCGGACGCTATCGTAAAATCTCCCTGACAGTAATTTTGCCAGGTAGTGCTGCAATGCGCCCACATTAGGCGAGATGGACATGTCGTTGTCGTTGAGGATGACCAGTAGGTTGGCATCCATGGCTCCTGCATTATTCAGCGCCTCAAACGCCATACCGGCGGTCATTGCCCCGTCGCCGATAATCGCTACAGCACGCCGTTCCGAGCCTGTCTGTTGGGCAGCAATCGCCATGCCCAAAGCCGCAGAAATAGAAGTGCTGGAATGCCCGGTACCGAACGTGTCGTACTCACTTTCAACCCGCCGCGGAAAACCTGCGATGCCACTAGGCTTACGCAGATTGCTCATGGCGGAGCGTCTGCCTGTGAGTATCTTGTGGGGGTAGGTTTGATGGCCGACATCCCATACCAGGCGGTCATCCGGGGTGTTGAATATGTAGTGCAACGCGATAGTAAGTTCCACCACGCCCAAGTTTGAAGATAAATGCCCGCCAGTTTGCGACACGCTGTCTATCAGAAATGTTCGTAGCTGCGCAGCAAGCTCAGGCAATTGCTTACGATCCAGTCGGCGCAGTTGCTCAGGGGAGTTAATGGTGTCTAGAAGTGGGTACATGATGTGGGTGTCAGAAACTGCGCTGGGTTATGAATTGGGCAAGCTGCTGTAAACGATGGGCTTCAGTACCATAACTGGCAAGCGGTTCCAGTGCATTGTCATATAATTCCTGCGCCAACTGTTTTGCGCGCGCCAGGCCGAGTATGGTCACGTAAGTGGGTTTGTTGCTGTAAGCATCTTTACCGGCAGTTTTACCTAACGTTGCCGTGTCAGCTTCTGCATCCAGAATATCGTCTACTACCTGAAATGCCAAGCCTATTGATTGCGCATAGTGGTCTATAGCATGCAGTCTGGCGGTGTCGACAGCGCTGGCGCTGTACGCGCCCAGCAAAGCCGCAGCGCGTATCAGGGCGCCGGTTTTGTGGATATGCATGTGCTCCAGCTCAGTTTGCGTCAGACTCTGGCCAACGCTTGCAAGGTCGATGGCCTGTCCGCCGGCCATGCCTCTTGAGCCGCTGGCAATGGCCAGCAGGTGCACCATGGCAAGTTGTTGTTTGGTATTAATATCACCGGTATTGGTATCGCTGGAAATAACCTGAAAAGCGAGGCTTTGTAGCGCATCTCCTACCAGCAGTGCGGTCGCATCATCGAATTTTTTGTGGCATGAGGGTTTGCCCCTGCGCAAGTCATCATCATCCATGCATGGCATATCGTCATGCACCAGAGAGTAGGCATGAATCATCTCTACTGCGGCGGCGGCGGCGTTCACTTTTTCTTGATCCGCCTGGCAGAACTCGCCTGCAGCATGTGTCAGCAGGGCGCGTACCCGCTTTCCTCCGCCAAGCACAGCATAACGCATGGCTTCGTGCAGTCGTTGCGGAGCAATGTTGGTTTGCGGCAGGGTGCGATCAAGCACATCTTCCATCTGCTTCTGTATGGCGCGGGCCCAGCTTTGGAAATCAGTCATTGTTATCTGTATAGGTTTGTAGCTGGTTGGCTTCGTTAAGTATGCGAATCTGTTGCTCTACATCAGCCAATGTCTTTTGGCAAAATTGTAGCAACTCTGTACCACGTTTATAAGCTGAGAGCGATTGTTCCAAAGGTAACTGGTTGGATTCCATTTGGCCGACGATGGAATCAAGCTCCTTGACTGCGTTTTCGAAGCTTATGTTGGCGGAGCTTAAGCCGACTGTTTCTTTAGTTTTACTCATGCACTATTTTAACCTATTCAAGGGCGAATGCACCCGCTCTTGAATTTTTAATCAAGCCTGCAAACAGGATTTAGCGATTTAAAATAGATTTCAGGTAGGTGCGTATATCAGCAATTTCCTCCATGCATAAGGAGTGCGCCATCGGGTACTCATGCCAGCTCAGAGCAAACTCATGCTGCTTTAAAAGCGCTGCAGATACCTTGCTGACCTCCAATGTAATCACATTATCAAATGTTCCATGTGCCATGAAAATGGGCAGGTGCTTATTAGCCGGGTTCATTTCTGCTCCAAGCTTAGGCTTAAGGGGCAGGTAAGTTGATAGAGCCAGAACTCCGGCAAGACGTTGGGGGTGCCGTATGGCTGTGTGCAGGGCGATAGCCCCGCCTTGGGAAAATCCTGCTAATACGATGTGATGTGCTGGAACGCCGCGTGCTATCTCCTGATTAATTAAGGCTTCAATCTGGGATTGAGACTCACGGATGCAGACCTCATCCTGCTGGCTGTTGAGCTCAAGGCCAAAAATGTCGTACCAGGCACGCATCTGGTAACCATTATTGATACTTACCGCTCGATACGGGGCATGCGGCAGAATGAAGCGCGTGTTTGGTATGTTGAGCTCTTCAACTACTGATTCAAAATCGTGGCCATCAGCTCCCAGGCCATGCATCCAGATGATGCTGGCGTCAATATTGGTACTGTTGGGGGCGAGCTCAAGTGTTTCCAGATTGGGCATTACAATTTCCTTATATGATGCGCAGATGTCTAGGTGATTGTTAAGATATTGCATTAACTACATGAAGCTATTAAATCAGCAGATTTTACGATATGCTTCAAAATAATAAGAAAATTACACTAAACATAATAAATTCAACTCTATGCGCTTAACAGAACTTCTCTCCCGTCATGGTATCCGCGCCAGCCTAAGCATAGCTGTGATGGTGCTTTTGTTAATGCATGTTTCTGGTGTTTTGCAATTTGGCTTTGTAAAGCGTCTCGAAAACTTTACTTACGATCTACGTCTTAACCTGATGATGCCCAGCACACAGGATGATCGTATCGTAATTGTCGATATTGATGAAAAAAGCTTGCTGGAGCAGGGGCGCTGGCCATGGGGTAGAAACAAGCTGGCAACCCTTGTCGATAAACTGTTTGATGACTACAAAATCAAGGTCATGGGCTTTGACGTGGTATTTGCCGAAAAAGACGAAAGCTCCGGCTTGAAAAGCCTGGAGGAAATAGAAAGTAAGTATCTAAAATCTGACGTAAATTTCCATCAGCTAGTTGCCGATCTCAAACCCCAGCTGGATTATGACCAGATTTTTGCCGATAGCCTGAAGACCCGGAATGTCGTGCTGGGATATTATTTTACACAGGAGGTGAAAGGCAGCATGGTAGGTAGTTTGCCTTCACCCTCATTTGTTGAGGGCAGCTTTAAAGGTAAAAGTATCAACTTCAAACAGGCAACGGGTTTTGGTGCAAATCTGGAAGTACTGCAGAGAAATGCCATGGCTGGCGGGCATTTCAATCCTGATCCCGATGACGATGGGATTACGCGCAAAGTTCCCATGTTGATGGAGTATAAGGGTGGCTTCTACGAAGCCTTGCCCATTGCCGTTTCACGCATTGCGATGGGGATACCAAGGCTGGAAGCCGGGTTTGCTGAAGGCTTGGGAGTTGGTAAAAAATATGCAGGTCTGGAATGGTTAAAGCTGGGGGGCAAGCGCATTCCTGTCGATGACAAAATATCAGCACTAATCCCCTATCGGGGCCGACAGGGCAGTTTTCCTTATGTGTCCGCTACCGATGTGCTCAGTGGCAAAGTATCCCCTGATGTGTTGAAGGATCGTATTGTTTTGTTGGGCACTACTGCTCCTGGTCTGATGGACTTGCGAGCTACACCAGTGCAGAACATCTATGCCGGGGTGGAGGTACATGCCAATATGATTGCAGGCATTCTTGATCAGAATATCAAAGAGCGTCCTGCATACACCATGGGCGCAGAGTTTGTCATGCTATTGCTAGTGGGGCTGCTACTGGCCGTCTTGTTGCCGGTTCTCAACCCGCTCCTGGCCACGGCGCTGACAGCAGGTGTTTTTATATTTACCGTGATATTTAATTTAGTTATTTGGCAATTTGCCAATCTGGTACTGCCTCTGGCATCGCTATTGCTGATGATTTCTTTAATGTACGTGCTCAATATGTCCTACGGCTTCTTTGTGGAATCACGAGGTAAACGGCAATTGGCAGGTTTGTTCGGTCAATACGTGCCACCTGAGCTTGTGGATGAGATGGCCAAGGATCCTGAAGCTTTCAGTCTCGAAGGGGAAAGCCGTGAGCTGACAGTATTGTTCTCGGATGTGCGTGGGTTTACTACGATTTCTGAAGGGCTGGACCCTAAGCAACTCACGCAGCTGATGAATGAATTTTTAACGCCCATGACCCATGTGATTCACCATAATCGTGGAACCATAGATAAATACATGGGAGATGCGATTATGGCTTTCTGGGGTGCGCCGTTAGTCGATAACAATCATGCCAAGCATGCATTGCAAGCGGCCATGGGCATGATGAAAAGCCTCGATGAGCTGCAAAAGCAGTTTGTGGCCAAGGGGTGGCCCGCTATCAAAATAGGGGTTGGTTTAAATACTGGCATGATGACCGTTGGTAACATGGGATCCGAATTCCGTATGGCGTATACAGTGATGGGCGACGCCGTTAATCTGGGGTCTAGGCTGGAGAGCCTGACGAAGAACTACGGCGTGTATATCATTGTGAGTGAGTTTACTAAAGCAAAAGTGCCAGAGTACCTGTACCGTGAGCTGGATATTGTTCGCGTCAAAGGTAAGGAGGATCCAGTGGCCATTTTTGAGCCGATATGTGAAGTAGGGCAAGAGGATAAAGCCACGAAAGACGAGCTTAAACTTTACCGCGAAACACTGAAACTATATCGTGCTCAGAGCTGGGATCTGGCAGAGATGCAATTTATCAATCTGCAAAAAATTAATCCGCAACGTTATCTGTATCAGATATATGCTAAACGCATTGAATTTTTCAGACAAAATCCACCCGGCGAAGACTGGGATGGCGTATTTACTTTCGAGACCAAATGATGGAAAAGCATCTATGCGAGTAAAAATATTAGGCTGTAGCGGTGGTATTGGCGGAAACCTGCGTACCACCTCGATGCTGGTTGACGATAATATCCTGGTAGATGCGGGCACTGGCGTTGGTGACCTTTCGATAGAGCAATTGCTTGCGATAGATCATATATTCATCACTCACTCACATCTTGACCACATAGCCTCCATTCCATTCCTTGTTGATACAGTCATGGGTATACGTACCCAGCCTGTAATTGTTCATGCCACGGCAGAGACTCTGACGGTATTGCAGGAGCATGTTTTTAACTGGAAAGTCTGGCCGGATTTCAACACTATCCCAGATGAAAAAAATCCACTATTACAATACAGCGAAGTGAAGTTGGGCGAGCCAGTGACTATAGGTAACTGCCAATTTACCCCCTTGCCAGCTAACCATGTGGTCCCGGCAGTGGGCTACAGAATTGATAGCGGTAAAGGCAGTCTCGTATTTACCGGAGATACCACTACCTGTGATGCGTTATGGGAGCAAGTCAATAAGATTGAAAACTTGAAGTACCTGATTATTGAGACGGCCTTCAGTAATGGCGAGCTGGAGCTTGCAAAGCTATCGAAGCATCTCTGTCCATCTTTATTGATAGATGAGTTGGGTAAATTGACTCGGCCCGTGCGGGTCTACATCACGCATCTAAAGCCAGGTGAAGGTGAAACCATCATGTATGAAATAGAGCAAAGTAGCTTGGCAGTAAAGCCCCAGGCGTTGCAGAATTCACAGGTTTTTAAGCTATAAATTGCCGAGACAATTAGTCACTTACTTCAAGCGTTAATGGTAAGATTTAGGCTTAATTGTTTAACGTAAATTTAGCATCAACACAGCACAATCATCTTTAGCAGGATGGTGTGCATTTTTTTGATATTTCAGTGAGAGCCCATTGGTGCCATGGCATTACCAGATTCATCTACACTCGTTCAATTAGAACCGATGTGCACGCTTTCCGCTGGTCGCTTGAAAGAGCTATCTACCCTATGTTTCGTGGAAACTGTCAGTAAAGATATTGATCCATTTCGTATGAATCTAGTCAAAAGTGCCCAGGCTATGTATTTGCTAGCAGGTGACTTGGGACTGAGGTTGAAGAATGGAACAAAGCAAGTGCTCAAGGGTGGCAGCGAGGCGGCCAGACACCCGATATTCCCTACCCGTCTTGCCTTACAGGATGCCATAGCGCTGACTGAAATTCAGATTGTTCGAATCGATCTGGATTTGCTGGATATTATGATGACCTGGGATCAGTTGGCAGGCCTGGACAGCTCAGCAGGACAACATCAGGCTGCAGCTACGGGCGCTGACAAAAAACGTGATGCCGCAGCATGGATGAGTGATACCAGCGCATTCAGCGTGGGTAAGTTACAAAATGGTGTGTTTAGCCGCTTACCCTCTGCAAATGTAGAGGAGATGTTTCGTCGGATGACCAATATATCGGTCAAGGCGGGGCAGGTAGTTATTCGGCAAGGCGCTGAGGGCGATTACTATTATTTGATCGAGAATGGTACTGCCCAAGTTAGCCGTGCTGCTAGCCCTGGGGACTCACCTGATGTGCTGGCAGAGCTAACTGCTGGTGATGCTTTTGGCGAAGAAGCCTTGGTGTCAGATAACAAGCGCAATGCCACGGTCACCATGAAAACCGATGGTTCGTTATTAAGGCTTAATAAAACAGATTTTGTCGAGTTGCTGAAGGCCCCACTGATTAGTCATGTTTCTATGGCAGAAGCTAAAAGCAAAGTGGAAGCGGGTGCTCTATGGCTGGATGTACGCCTTCCTTCCGAGTACAAGTTTGATCATTTATCTACCGCCATTAATTTGCCACTTAACCAGATCAGAAATCTAGTGGGGGAACTTGATAAAGCCAAACAATATATAGCCTATTGCCAGACAGGCAGGCGTAGTTCAGCAGCTGCTTTTGTATTGGTGCAACATGGTTTTGATGTCCTAGTGTTAAATGGTGGTACTAGAGGTGTTACAAAATAGCAACAAACTGTGGGCTAGTCCCTGCTAGCCTGTATCGTCCTGAGACTTAACCAGCCGCCCGGCCGCCCCACGCCAAGTTCTATGACCTAATACTTCCGCCATTCCCTGTTGAAGTCTGGAAGGCGGCAAAAAACGTGGTCTGAGCGAAGCCGCTTTTCCGGACAGATTAAATCAAGCTCGCGTAGGGCGCACTCGTTTACAGTGCGCCGTATGAAATCAATTTATTAAAAATACCTATGGATTATCGACGCGCATGGCATCCGGGAGGCACATACTTCTTCACTGTCAATTGTCTGCAACGCCACAACAACGATTTATTAATCCGCCATATTGAGGCTTTGCGAGAGGTGATTGCAAATGAACGACGATCTGACGTGGGCATACAAAGGCGAGAGCGGGGCATATGGCAACGCCGTTATTGGGAGCATTAATTAAAAATGAGCAGGACTATCAGACGCACATGGATTATGTGCATATCAACCCCATGAAGCATTGATTTGTTAAGTGTGTGAAGGATTGGCCCTATTCAACGTTACACAAATTAGTAGAAGGCATTTACCCCGAAATTAGGGTGGTGGTATAGAGGGGCAATTACCTTATGAAGATTGAAATACATACGGCGCACTGTAAACGAGTGCGCCCTACACGGGCTGGCCGTCTGGCCGCCCCCACGCCAAGTTTTGCGACCTAATGCTTCCGCGACTCCCTGTTGAAATCTGGAAGGCGGCAAAAAACATGGTCTGTCTATTGTTCATTCTATCGTGCGCTATTTGGATTTCTATAAATAAAAAAAGCTTGCTGAATTCAGCAAGCTTTTTTATTACGCTATAAACGGATCGATTATGGCGCTAATACGCAAGTGCCGTTACCCATGGTGCATGTTGTGGTCTTTAGTACAGATGTAGTACCACGACTTCTAGGGGTAAATGTTACGGGAGTATTGGCTGCATAGTCCGAAACCGCCACTGTAGCGGGAGCCGAAGCAGCATTGCATGCTGTACCAGCAAATGCAACAGCAGGAGCTCGGTTGTCGGCCAAATCAGCAACTGCAGTATTTGTCCAAGACTTAGCTTCTGCCAGACAGGCACCATTTGCAGAACGCTGTGTGTAGTCACGATAAGCTGGCAATGCCACAGCCGCCAAAATACCGATAATCGCCACTACGATCATCAGTTCGATTAAGGTAAAACCTTTTTGTGCTTGTTTTAACATTTTTAGTTTCCTTTATAAAAAATTAAGTAAGGCGGTAACAAAAACAGGTGCATCAATTAAGCAAATTGTTTAGTTCCCCCAGTGTTGCTTAAGGTGCTTTTGTTTGCTTAGTGAATGCACTATAACTTAAGCCAAAAAAAAGCGGATTATTCATCCGCTTTTTCTGCAATGGCAATGACAAAAATTGTCACATGCTTATAGCTTGCCGGTTTCCGCGACTTTCTTCAGCCCAGGTAAACCCGCGTCAAATACGCCATTGATGGCATCTACAGCAGATTTATCATCCTGGCCGGCAGGGATTGGTGGGTTGAGTTTATAAACACGATAGAAGCGTGCTACCCAGGTTACTGTAGTTTCGCCTGCGCCCGGACCTGCCTTGACAGTCATGTAGGCATTGTAATCTGCCACTGGTAATACACCTTCGATGATTTCGTATTTGATTTTCATGTCTGCGTCATCAATGCTGCGCAGTTTCTCATAAACCGTGCCACCGCCCTTCAAAGTAAGCAGGCGATACGTGGCTGTTTCACCGGATTCATCTTTTTTGGTTTCCACTTTCGTAGTTGCTACTGGTGGCAGCCATTTATGGAGGTTACCGAAGTCTTTAACGATAGCCCAGACTTTTGCCGGCTCGGCCTTAATAACAATGGACTTTTCAACCTTTTGTGGTGATGGGCCATGGGCTGCTGCTGTGAGTGGCACAATGGCCATTGCTAAAAGCGCTAATACTTTTTTCATTCAAGCTTCTCCAAAATAATAAAAATGATAACTACTAAACTGTAACCTAAAAACTTAGGCTAGCACTTTACCTAAAAACGAAAACAATTAGGATTCTTTTTCAACGCTTGTTTAATTACATAGGCAATCCAGTTTCCGCTGTTTGTATACAGCCGCCATTTTGGGGACCTGAGTTAATCATGAGTGCTTATTTCAGAAATAAACTGCCCAAATGCACGACTTTGCTTGCCAGTGGCTATCGTATTGATAACTTGATTATTGCTTGCATCAATGACCGATACGGAATTGCTCCCCCAACTTGCGACGAACAGTTTTTTGGATACGGGATCAAAGCTGATGCCTTCTGGCACTTCGCCTACTTTGATGCGGGTAACCGTCTGCTTTAACGTTGTATCGATCACTGAAACGCTATCATCCTGAGTATTGGTGACGTAGGCGTATTTGCTATCCGCGCCCAATGCTATGCAATAGGGATGATCGCCCACCTTGATGCTCTTCGTCTCCCCTGTGGCAGTGTTGATGACGGAGATGGTGTTGGATATCACATTGACAACGTATAACGTCGAGCCATCCTGGCTCAGGGCAAGGCCAAAGGGATGCTTGCCAACATTAATGCGGGAAGTAATGGCCAGATTGCTAGTATCTATGACAGCAATGTCATTGCTGTCACGGTTGGCTACATACAGTGTTTTACTGTCCGGGCTGAGCACCATGCCTGCAGGGGCTTTACCAACGGCTATCTCACGTTGCTGCGCTACGTCAGTTGTGTTGATGGCGATTACGCGATCATCATACCAATCTGCAATATATAACACTTTGCTATCGGGGGAAATTGCCAAGCCAACAGGTGAGCCTTTAATAGCAATCTCTTCGATGACTTGATTAGCCTTCATATCAATTACGGAAATGCTTTTTCCCTCAACATTGGAGATATACACGCGATTGAGTTTTGAAGATATTGCCACGCCCACGGGGGCCTTTCCGACAGGAATTGTTTTGATGACCGTGTTTTTGTCGATATCAATCACCGAGACATCATTACTTGCCTGGTTGGTAATGTAGGCATACGACCCGGCCTGGCAGGCGAGTGAAAATGATATGCAAGTAGCAAAAGCAGCAATGGTTGAGTAAATGTTCAAAGGGAGCTTTAAAGGTGAGTGATGATGGATGAAAACGCTTGATTTATAGTGGCGGTTGACGTTGCAGTATAAGGCGTTGAAATAAAGAGCGTCAATAATCGGTAAGTCTCTGCATAGGGAATGTAATTTCTGCATGCAGAATTCATCCCTGCTCAATACATTGCTTTCAATCCATGCCGAAGTATGAAAAAATTGCACTAAATTATTAGGGTTTTTTTGTCATGATAGACCGCGACGGATATCGCCCGAATGTCGGCATTATTATATGTAATGCCAATAATCAGGTGTTTTGGGGTAAGCGCATACGCGAACACTCCTGGCAGTTCCCTCAGGGTGGAATCAAGCAGGGCGAGAGCCCTGAAGAAGCTATGTATAGAGAGCTGATGGAGGAGGTTGGCCTGCGTCCTGATCATGTCAAGATTTTAGGGCGTACGCGTGACTGGTTGCGCTACGATGTGCCTAACAACTGGATCAAACGCGAGTGGCGCGGTAGTTACAAAGGCCAGAAGCAGATATGGTTCCTGTTGCGTATGGTTGGGCGTGATTGCGACGTGTCCCTGCGTGCGAGTACGCATCCGGAATTTGATGCCTGGCGCTGGAGTGAGTATTGGGTGCCCATGGATAATGTAATCGAGTTTAAGCGCGATGTTTATCGGCTGGCGCTCAATGAATTATCCAGTCACCTTGGTAGCGACAAGCAGCATCATGGGCGTCGTAACCATGAACCAGCGACGCTGGTAACTCAGACACCACGCTAACTTCCGGCAGGTTTTAATTTAATTTTAGTTTCTAATTTTCGGCGAGCCTATATTTCAGAATTTAGGCTCGCCGATAGCATTTTAGAGGTTGACTGATTCTTAAGGTTTGGCTGATTTCATAGCCATTACTTCACCAAGCTTGATTGCCCGCGTAGCTGACCAGTCTGGATTGAATTGCAGGGTGTTATTGGGAAATAACATCACGACAGTGGATCCAAGTAAAAACCTGCCCATTTCTTCGCCTTGTTTAAGCTCAATCGCCTGGTCAGTGTATTTCCACTCACGGACACGCTTGCTGCGAGGCGGGTTAACTATGCCATGCCAGACAGTGGCCATGCTGCCCACAATAGTAGCTCCTACCAGTACCAGGACAAAAGTACCTTGTTGCTGTGATTCGAACTCGCAGATCACTCGCTCGTTGCGGGCAAACAGTCCGGGAACTCCTTGGGCTGTGGCGGGATTCACTGAAAACAGTGAGCCCGGCACATAGATCATTTGCTTTAGACGGCCATCACAAGGCATATGAATGCGATGGTAATCCTTGGGGCTAAGGTAGAGTGTGGCAAAGCTACCATTCTCAAACTTGGCAGCCAATTCTGTTTGGCCTGCAAGCAATGTGCTTGCTGAGTAACTATGGCCTTTGGCCTGGAAAATCTGATCTGCTGCAATCGCTCCAAATTGGCTGATTGCACCATCTACCGGGCAAATAAAGTCAGCTGTTGCGAGCGGGCGTGCATTATCACCCAGGGCTCGTGTGAAGAAGTCATTGAAAGTCTTATAGTGCCTGATGTCCGCCTGCGCAGCTTCTTGCATGTCCACTTGGTAGCGCTTGATAAACCAGTGGATGACGGAGGTCGTCAATTTTCCAGCCTTGGCATTGGCAAATTTGCCGGCGAGCATGGTGATGCCATGTTTTGGTAACAAGTATTGGGCTAATACAGCAAGGCGATTGGACACTCTGAACCTTAAGATATTGAGAAGATGGAATTATAGCGTTATGTGTAGATATGCTTCAAAGCAAAAGGGGCAGGACGTTAATCGCCTTGCCCCTTTTGCTTATTACAGCCTGTATAACTTAAATTTAGTTCTTAGATTGATCTACCAGCTTGTTCTTGGCAATCCACGGCATCATTGAGCGCAACTTGCCGCCGACTTGTTCAATCGGATGGGCAGCATTCAAGCGACGACGTGCTGTCATCTCAGGATAATTGGTGCGGCCTTCCAGAATGAACTTCTTGGCGTACTCACCATTTTGAATGTTAGCCAAAGCCTCTTTCATCGCCCAGCGGGATTCGTCGTTGATAACCTTAGGGCCGGTCACATATTCGCCGTATTCTGCATTGTTTGAGATAGAGTAGTTCATGTTGGCAATGCCGCCTTCATACATCAGGTCAACTATCAGCTTGAGCTCGTGCAGGCATTCAAAGTAGGCCATTTCCGGTGCATAGCCAGCTTCAACCAGTGTTTCAAAACCGGCCTTTACCAATTCAACAGCGCCACCACAAAGCACTGCTTGTTCGCCGAACAAGTCAGTTTCTGTTTCTTCACGGAAATCGGTTTCAATCACGCCACCCTTGGTGCCGCCATTGGCTGCAGCATAAGATAATGCAATTTCTTTAGCCTTGCCGGAAGCATCCTGATATACGGCGATCAGGGATGGTACGCCGCCGCCTTTAAGGTATTCAGAGCGCACGGTATGGCCTGGGCCCTTAGGAGCGATCATGATTACGTCCAGGTCTTTGCTTGGCACGATCTGGTTGTAATGGATGTTGAAGCCGTGAGCGAACGCAAGTGCAGCGCCTTTTTTCAGGTTGGGAGCCACTTCTGCATCAAAAATTTGCGCCATGTTTTCATCTGGCAGCAGAATCATCACAACATCAGCACCTTTAACTGCCTTGGCAATTTCTTCCACATTATGGCCGGCTTTTTCAGCCTTGGCCCATGAGCTACCCTCTTTGCGGATGCCGACTGTAACCTTAACGCCTGAATCCTTCAGATTTTGTGCATGGGCATGACCTTGTGAGCCGTAACCGACGATAGTGACCTTCAGTTTTTTGATGATGGATAGGTCAGCGTCTTTGTCGTAATAAACTTTCATTTTCTACCTTTCAATACAATGCTATTTGATTAAATTTTCAGAATTCTGTCGCCACGGCCTATACCGGAAGCCCCAGTACGCACAGTTTCAAGAATCACGGTTTTATCCAGAGCTTCCAAAAATGCATCCAGTTTGGAGCCGGCGCCAGTAAGCTCTATGGTGTAGCTGCCATCAGCTACATCAATGATGCGGCCACGGAAAATATCGCACATGCGCTTCATTTCTTCACGCAGGGCACCTGTGGCCTTCACCTTGACCAGCATGAGTTCGCGTTCGATATAGCGCCCATCATTCAGGTCTAACACTTTTACGACATCTACCAGCTTGTTGAGCTGTTTGATGATTTGCTCGATCACTTCATCCGATCCGGAGGTGACGATGGTCATACGTGACAAGGTGGCATCCTCGGTAGGCGCCACTGTCAGGGATTCAATATTGTAAGCACGTGCAGAGAACAGACCTGCCACGCGAGATAGCGCGCCAGCCTCATTTTCCATCAACAGGGAGATGATATGTTTCATCCTATAACTCCTCCGCCAAGATCATTTCGGAAAGCCCCTTGCCGTTCGGCACCATAGGGAACACATTCTCTTTCTGATCGGTAAGGAAGTTCATGAACACCAGGCGCTCTTTCAATTGCGGACTAAACGCCTCTTTCAAAGCACCCTCAACATCTGCCGGATTTTCGATATTCATGCCAACGTGGCCATAGGACTCGGCCAGCTTGACGAAGTCAGGTAGGCTGTCCATGTATGACTCGGAATACCGGTTGCCATAGAAGAATTCTTGCCACTGGCGCACCATGCCCAAGTAACGGTTGTTTAGCAGGATAATCTTGATCGGGATATGAAACTGCTTACAGGTCGAGAGCTCCTGTATGTTCATCTGGATGCTGCCTTCGCCGGTAATACAGGCAACTTGTGCATCCGGGAATGCCAGTTGTGCGCCCATGGCGTAAGGCAAGCCTACACCCATGGTGCCTAAGCCACCCGAGTTTAGCCAACGACGTGGCTTGTCGAACTTATAATATTGCGCAGCCCACATCTGGTGCTGACCCACGTCGGATGTCACGAATGCATCGCCCTTGGTGGCTTCCCACAGTTTTTCAACCACGTATTGTGGCTTGATGATAGCGCTATTGCGGTCGTAGCCCAGGCAGTTCTTGCTGCGCCAAGTATCGATCTGCGCCCACCAGGCTTTCAATGCTGTTGCATCAGGTTTGGTTTTTTCTGCATCAATCAGCTCATTCATCTCAGTGAGCACAGACTGAACATGCCCAACAATAGGCACGTCTACCTTCACGCGCTTGGAGATCGACGATGGATCTACGTCAATATGAATGATGGTACGGTTTTTACTGAAAAAATGGTCAGGATTGCCAATCACGCGGTCATCAAAACGAGCGCCTATCGCAACCAGTACGTCACAGTCCTGCATAGCCATATTGGCTTCATAAGTACCATGCATACCCAGCATGCCCAGATGCTGCTTATCTGTGGCAGGGTATCCGCCTAACCCCATTAATGTATTGGTAATAGGGAAGCCCAGCTTACGTGTCAACTTGATTAGCTCATCAGCCGCATCACCCAGCACTACGCCACCACCGGCGTATAGCATGGGACGTTTGGCGCCCAGCATCAGGTTTACCGCCTTTTTGATCTGGCCGGAATGGCCCTTCAAAATGGGGTTGTAAGAGCGCATCTCTACCGATTTTGGATAGACAAAGTCCGCATATTGCGCGGTGATGTCCTTGGGGATATCAACTACAACAGGGCCTGGGCGGCCGGTGGCAGCGATATAAAACGCTTTTTTCATCGTAGAGGCGATATCGCGCACATCCTTCACCAGGAAGTTGTGCTTAACGCAAGGGCGAGTGATGCCGACCATGTCGACTTCCTGGAAAGCGTCCATGCCGATGGCTGGGGTTGGGACTTGGCCGCTGATGACTACCATGGGAATGGAGTCCATGTAAGCAGTAGCAATGCCGGTGACCGCGTTAGTGGCGCCGGGGCCGGAGGTGACTAAAGCCACGCCGACGGAGCCGGTCGCGCGCGAGTAGGCGTCGGCGGCATGCACGGCCGCCTGCTCGTGACGCACCAGGACATGTTTGAAATGATCCTGGTTAAAAATTGCGTCGTAAATGTTGAGAACTGCACCGCCTGGATAGCCAAAAACGAACTTGACGTTTTCTTCCTGTAAGCAGC
>Ga0208125_100042_pt1 | contig 150962 bp, 132 predicted proteins | sample LakWasM128_HOW14_2_FD_183938 | JGI IMG/M metagenome (GOLD analysis project Ga0208125, IMG submission 183938) | Freshwater sediment methanotrophic microbial communities from Lake Washington under simulated oxygen tension - Sediment Metagenome... | ecosystem: Environmental > Aquatic > Freshwater...
GGGTTCGGCAAGGCTGCCGTTTTTGTTCTGCGATCAACTTTCAATAAAGCTTAGTTTTGTTCGCTGAATTTTAATGAGCGCACTGCACTTACGTTTGATAAGTAACGGCACATATTTATGGCTAGCCTTGGTAGGGCTAGCCATCGCCATATGGAATCCAAAAGTAGATTTACCCAGAGACTTTCGGCATTACATGTTTGTGGTGGACATTACGCAAAGTATGAATGTGGAAGACATGCAATTTAATAACGTACCTGTAAGCAGGTTAAATTACACCCTGCAACTCTTGAGAAGCACGATTAAAGACCTGTCATGCGGTACTAAAGTCAGTATCGCCTTATTTTCCAACGCGGAAATTGTACCGCTATATGTCCCGATCGAAGTTTGTTCTAACTTTGATATTCTGGATGACACATTAAGTCATATCGAGTGGCGTATGGCTTGGCGGGGAAGTAGTCACCTACGTTTAGCTTTGCTGGATGCTACAAGTGTACTACTATTGATGCCGGAACCCACCCAGATTATCTTGTTTACCGATGGGGATGAGGCCGCCCCACTGAATGCTATTACCAAAGTTGACTTGACTCCTATGCAAGGAAGCAGCAGTTGGCTATTAGCTGGTATAGGTTCAGATAAGCCTTCACCAGTGCCCAAATTTAACAGCAAAGATGAAGTAATAGGATATTGGTCGCATTATGCGATTAAGATAGAGCCCAGCCAGATAGTGAATGAAGACTCGGTTGGAAAACGTGATGACTCCATTGCCTCTGATCCAAATGAATATTACTTATCGGCTTTACGTGAAAGCTATTTGAAAGAGCTGGCTGATGAGATTGGTGCAAGCTATACAAGGGCAGATACACAGGAAAATCTAACAACGAGTTTAGCGAAGTTACCTCCTGCAGGTTATGGCAATATGCCTGTCAATATTGGTTGGCCATTTGCGCTTCTGGCTGCGCTTTTTATACTTGCTGAATATATCAGTCTTAAGCGCGACGGATTTTAATGATATTTCCATGATTCCTGTTTTAAATAAAATCCAATATTGATAAATAAACTACCGACAGAATTTATTGCCTGTAATCAGTTAATTTATATAAAAAAAGCCCCTCTATGCGGGAGGGGCTGAAAAAAGAAAACGTCTATATCTTGACTAGTTTTCTTTGGAGAGCGGTTGTAAAAAGTTACATTAAGTGATTAAAAGGATTTCGAAACGCCAAACACAAATCTGCTATCGACGATCTGGTGATTTGAGCTGTAACCGTAGAAATCATGTTCGCCTTTTTTGATATCTGTGTCGTGATAGCGCAGGTCAACTTTGTAACCTAATACATTCCGACTGACACCTACGTTCCAATGCACCCAATTCAACTGCTCTTTGCCGTTGCCATCTAAGTCGTAATCAGAGCCTTTGCTATCAAAGAACTGATAACCGACACCACCTGAAACGGTAAGGCCATAAGGTGCTGACCAGCTTGGATGTATAGCAACGTTATGCGATTGCAGATTTTTTACGCCAAACCAGTCTGTTAAAGTAGGGGAGTACTCCAGCTTCATATTGACTGAACCGAATTGTTTATCCAGATAGTTAAACATTTCGAGGTAATTAGAAGCGCTATCACCTGGATATATGTATTGGAAAAACATACCGTTATAATTTACACCGGTTCCACCAATATTTTTGTGTGAATATCCAGCGTATGGACCCCACAGCGCATTGATTTTCGGGTTGTTCCCTTCAGAGTCATTGCCCGGAAATAAATTATTAGCGCCGTAGTAACCTAAATAAACACCACTAGGATGTGTCCAGGTAATCGCTACTTTTATAGATGGAATCTTGCCGTCATTTGTTTCTGATTCACCTCGGAAAACATAGTCTGAAGCCAATTCAAACCATGAGCTGAATTTGCCTCCAAACAATGTTTCTCTATCCAGATTATCCAGAAAACTGGCAGACTCTTTTGCGGCTTTGGCAGGGCCTGTTTCGGCATAGCCTTCTTCGCCTGTTTTGTTTACATTCTCTTCGCCATAACTGATATTTGAGGTAAGTACGGTGAAACAGAGAATGGATAATGTGATCATTTTATTTGTAAAATTAATCATTTTTTCACTCCTTCATTAGTGATGCTTGAATTACAGGACGACAGGTAGTTGCCTCTGACGGCACCATTCTTCCTGCTACTTTTGTGGTTGGTATTACATAGGTTACAGGTGGCTCTACTGATGGGAATGTAATCTCCAGTTCAGCAGGGACGCTCTGGCTATCAGCGTTGGTCTTACCGTTTTTTGTATTGTAAGGATCGGTAAAAACACCATATTTACCGGGCTGCACCTTATAATTCACCGATTTTGTGCCTACTCCTGCATTGGCTAGATACTTCGCTGAATCATTCCAGTCTTTGCCATCCAGATTGCTGAAGAATTTGATATCCACTAATACTGAATCACATAAGGGTGTGACTTCTTCATAATTTGTCGGCCAGCCTGATCCGCTATTGGTATTTGGATAACGACCCCAGTCACCGCCTTTTAATGGGCATGCGCCGCCACCGCCATACGATGCACGGTTGGGGTGGTGCACGCCAAAGATCGGCAGCCCAATCGCTTTGCCAGTCTCGCCATTTTCAAGGTGAAAAGCAGGCTGAGCTGTGACGCTGGTTTTGACGTTTGCAGCTTTATCTTTAATGGACTGATAGTAAGCGCCATCCGGTCTGATATATTGATGGTCTCGGTTGTCTTTATTATCGAATACGGCAAGCACGAATAAATATGGCTTGTTAAAGAATGGACGCTCTACCATGTAGTATTCCGCGTTGGTTTTTGTGGTATCGACTGATTCCCACTTCACATGTGAATTGTCTTTACCTTTCTGGCCCACATTCACCCATGATTTCGCATCAGGAAAATGGTTTACTCTAAGTACTTTGGTGTAGTTTTCATTGACATCCAAGCCAGCACGCTTACCAAGCGGCCCTATCTGATTCGCACCTTTTTGATTGAATGCGAAACTCATTGCCTTTTGGGCATAGGGGTAGTCATTTTCTGACATCGTGCAGTACCAATTGGGTAAATCGATTGGTGCATGTTCCGCATATTTATTTTTGTATTTCGGGTGGGTAATCGGCAGGTCTATATAGTTTAATTTGCCATCCTTTGAATACTGTTCATCCGGGTATTTGTAACCAGACCAGCTTTCATCAGGAAGATAAGCACTATAGCTTTGTTCGATTATATTCAAGTTCTCTTTAGCCATGATGTCGGCATTTTTTTCCAGACCTTTTGAGTCTTTCCTCAAATATTCCCTGACAGTCCCGTTCTCCTGAATTCTCCATAGGCCATGCTTGCCTTCACCTATCATCGTAAAGACCTGTTCAGCAACATTTACAAATCTGTAGGTTGAATTGGTGTTCATATAGCCCATGTAAAAAGGGAGATGGGGTATTTGTGAGTGCGTTTTATTGGGTCTTCCTAACCCTAAAAGCTCTTTCTGATTGTTATCAGACTTAATCCTCTGGTCACTCGTATAAAAAAATGGATCACTATTGGTTAAGTCTGTGAGGTCGATACTTTCAGCAGCCTGAATTGCCAGGCTGGATAGTGAAAGCGTTACACACAGTGGAATCAACTTCTTAAATGCAATCTGGCTCATTTGTTTGCCCCTTATGCTTAAATTGTTTTAGAACAATTTGCGTTGTCCGCAAGCCCAAGCTACACCGCTCTTGTCTGTAGAGAAGGTGATCGTGGAGCCTTTAGGGAAAAACAAAACGTCGCCTGGCTGGCCTTTTACTTTCTGTGTGCCATCTGAGAAGTAGATGTGGCCATCAAGGATTATTTTTGCATCATCGTAATCGTAGGTATAAACCAATGGTTTACCTTTTTCGATTTTGAACAGCCCGCATGCCATCGGTGCGTTTTTGCTGCCGCTTCCCACTACATCTTCAAAGTAGGCGTTAACACCTGGTACGTTCATAGATGCAATTGGGTTTTTCTGAACATTTTTAAAAATAGTCAGATTTTTGCTGCCCTCAGGTACGGCTATGCCATGTGCAAGTGTTGCGACTGAGTAGATAGATGCGCCAATAGAAGCTAAAAGCACAGTTAATGGTAATTTTTTCATGATTACTTCCTTTTCTAAAGTATAAAAAATTTCACTTTGACTTAAATATCAACTCAATCTGTCGCAGAAAATTTATGAAATTAAGTACATTTGAGGCTGATGTGCTATTTATACAACTAAAATTATTAGTTGTAAAGTAATAAATTACTTAATAAGTTAAAATAATCAAAGTATTTTTTACTTAAAAAGTAATAATGTGTAAATTTAAGTACTTAGAGCGTAATTTGAACTTATAATTAATCTCATAATTAACTATTAGGTTTTGTAGATATGCCAAAAAGTAATAGCAGACTTGATTTTTCAGATCGCCTGACTTCTTTGCTCAAGCAAAAACAGCTGACTTTGGCGCAAGTGGCCACTGCAGTAGGTAAATCTGTGCCATCTATCCACCGCTGGACACGTGGCGGCGAGATTGATTATGAAAACCTGAGGGCGCTGGCAAATTTTCTTGAGGTTAACTGGATATGGCTACGCTACGGGGATGAGGCGATTGAAGAGCTTAAGAATAGTGTCAGCAGCAGCGAAACAATTGCCAATGAGCGGCGCGAATATCTTGGCAGGATCATGGAGAACGAAGCGCGCATGAATCTGGCTCAGGACATGGCCGGAATCGCAACCTGGGAATGGAATGTATTAACAAACGAGCTTGCTGGCGCACCGAATCTTGAACAGGTTTTTGGACTGCCGCTTACAAAAGTCCGTCCATATTTACTGCCTTTTGAAACGCTTGGCCTTGCAGAGTTGATTCAGAGATTCAGCGACAACATATTAACAAAGGAATGGGACTTTAATTTACCGCAGCCAGGTGGTGAGGAAGACCGCTGGTTTGTTTCGCGTGCAAAACTGCTGTATGACGCGCAGAACAGGCCTAACAAGATTGTCGGTGTCAGTATTGATATTACTGAGCGCAAACAGATGCAGAAGGCTTTGGAAAAAAGTGAATACATTCTGCGTAAAGTGATTGAAACTATTCCGGTAGGTTTGTGGATTGCAGACCAGAATGGCCGAATTACCTTGGCTAATCCAGAAGCAGAGCGTATTTGGGGTGGCGCCAAGCTGGTTAATCTAGAAGAGTACAGTGATTACAAGGGCTGGTGGGAGGATACTGGTAAAGAGGTGGGAAGTGATGGCTGGACGCTAGCGCGGGCTGTTAAGCATGGCGAAGTGAGTAAGGGTGAAATTGTGAACATCAAGGCATTTGATGGCGCAGAGCGCACCATTATCATGTCAGCAATCCCGCTGTTTAATGAAAACAATAAAATCATAGGCGCTATTGAAGTGAATCAGGATATCACTGCCATTAGAAATGCCAAATAAGCAATTTTAGTTTGACGTTGAGCACTAGCCACCAACGCATTTAGTATTAATTTAGGTATGCCGCGGTGCAAATATAATGATGGCCATGCCTAACAACGCTACACCAGCGCCGACTAAGTCCCAATGGGTGGGTTTAATGCCATCTACTGCCCATAGCCAGAATATTGCAATGCAAATATAAACGCCGCCATAAGCAGCATATACTCTGCCAGCTGCGGCAGGGTGCAGTGAAAGTAGCCAGGCAAATAATGCCAATGAAAATGCTGCTGGAATCAGTAGTAAAGGGCTCTTGTTATGCGTTAACCACAGATAAGGCAAGTAGCATCCTACAATCTCTGCAATCGCGGTGATAATGAATAATGCGATTGTTTTTAATTCAAACAAGTTAGCCCCCAGCTTTAAGCATTAATTTTTCGAATCTAGATGTTAGCTTTAGGTGGAAGTATTTCACGCAGAATTACAGCCAATAAAAAAGGACCTGGAGTTTCCCAAGTCCTTTAGCCGTTATAAGGGTGTAGATAACTTCAATCCAACAATACCTGCAAAAATGAGTAACAAGCTCAGCAGCCTGCCTGCATTTGCTGATTCGGCAAATAATATGATGCCAAATATTGCCGTGCCAATCGCGCCGATTCCAACCCAGACAGCATACGCGGTACCAACCGGTAATGTTTTCATCGCAATACCAAGCAGCCATACACTAAGCAGCATTGCCGACGCCGTGCCAACTGTCGGCCAGAACCGCGTAAAGCCATCGGTGTACTTTAACCCTATTGCCCAAACAACTTCCAATAATCCTGCTGCAACCAGAATAGCCCAACTCATATAAAACACCTCATCGTTAAATTGGGTCGTCCCAGAAGTGATAGCACCGGCAAGGTCGTCCCTACCTGAGTAAAGTTTAGCATTAGAATTGAATGGCGGCTATATCGTTGTTAAACAACGATTGCTCTAGCTGTAAATTTTTACATGATTTAGAAATTTTGCCAAATGTTGCATGTCCCATTTAGACGATAAATCGTATGCATAAATTATTATTGACGAAAAGACAGGTCTGTCTATAATAAGTTGTACGTTAATAAACGCATTGGTTTAAACAACCGAACATTGAAATAAGCAGTCTAAATTTTCTTAACCAGCATTGTTGCGATTAAGTTACAAAAAAACAGGGAGCACTCTATGGATGATTCGTCTAAAAATGTAAAAACTTTTCACGGTGGTTGTCCGCATGACTGCCCCGATACTTGCAGCATGGTATACACGGTTGAAGATAACAAGCTTATTTCTGTCACAGGTAATAAAGAGCACCCGATGACGCGCGGCGGCTTGTGTGTGAAATTAAAAGATTATGAAAAACGTCACTACCATCCGGACCGTCTGCTATACCCACTTAAACGCACGGGCCCCAAAGGTAGCAAGCAGTTCAAGCGCATTTCCTGGGATGAAGCTTTAGACGAAATTACCAGTAAATGGAAAGCAATTATTGCTAGCGATGGCCCGCACGCGATCATGCCTAACAGTTATCTGGGGAATCAGGGGCTGGTACACGGCTTAAACGGCGGTGATGCATTTTTTAACCGCATGGGTGCAACCGTCTGTGAACGTACATTCTGTGGTGAAGGTTCCTGTACCGCATGGCTGCTCACCGTTGGCCCAACTGCAGGTGTAGACCCCGAGAGTTTTATTCACTCCAAATACATTGTGATCTGGGCATGCAATTCGGTAAGTACCAATCTGCACCATTGGCATACTATCCGTGAGGCACAGAAAAAAGGTGCCAAAGTGGTGGTGATTGACTCTTATGCTTCAAGAACTGCAAAAGAAGCGGATTGGCATATTGCGCCTAAACCTGGCACTGATGGTGCATTGGCCATGGCAATGATGAATGTGATTATTACAGAGGGCTTGGTAGATCAGGACTATGTAGATAACTACACCGTAGGTTACGCAGAGCTGGCCGAACGCGCCAAAACCAGAACACCGGAATGGGCAGCAGAAATAAGTGGCATACCAGCAGCTGATATTCGTAAATTTGCCCGCGAGTACGCTACGACGCCGCCTGCTGCGATTCGCCTTGGTGTGGCACTGGAAAGAAGCTATGGCGGTAGTCAGGCTATTCGTGCTGTGACTAGTCTGCCTGCTTTGATTGGCGCTTGGCGCCATGTGGGTGGCGGGGCGCTGCAGTTTCCGGTGTGGGAGCACCCGTATAAATTTGATGTGATTTGCCGTCCGGATTTGATTCCTGAGGGCACGCCTGTGGTCAATAATCTGCAGCTGGGGCGCGTACTTACAGGTGAGACTAAACTCGAAACACCGATTAAATCCATGATGGTATGGAACACCAACCCGATTACCCAAGCGCCTGAGACTGACAAAATCATTAAAGGGCTTGAGCGCGAAGATTTGTTCCTGGTGGTGGCAGAGCATTTTATTTCAGATACCGCAGCTTATGCAGATATTGTACTGCCAGCCGCCATGGGTGCAGAGATGGAAGACATGGTGCTGTCGTGGGGCCACCTCTATCTTACCTACAATGCTAAATGTATTGATCCGCCGGGTGAAGCGCTGCCTAATAACGAAATTTTCAGGCAATTGGCTAAACGCATGGGTTATGAAGATGACAACTTTAAATGGAATGACAGTGAGTGCCTGGAACACTACGTGGACTGGAGCTCCCCAACGTGTGAAGGTATAGACCTTGCCTATATGCGCGAGCATGGTTTTGCCAGATTAAAAGCCTTTGGCGACAAAGACGTACGTGCACGCCACGCAAAAGGTGAGTTCCCTACGCCTACCGGTAAATGTCACTTTTTAGTCGAGGGTGCTAAAAACTTTGTGGCTGGCCCATTCCGCCAAATGTATGATGGCTTTCAGCCGAGTGAAGCGTTAGACGCTTTGCCGGACTATGTGCCTTCACGCGAAACACCTGCGACCAACCCTGAGTTGGCCGCTAAATACCCACTCAATATTATCTCACCCAAGAGCCATGGCTTTTTAAATTCCTGCTACGCCAATGTGGCAGAAAAAATCAAAGGACAGGGCGAGCAATTTGTGCTGATTCATCAGGCCGATGCAAAAGCGCGCGGTATTGAGGAAGGCAGCGTAGTACGTGTGTTTAATGATCGCGGCGCGTTTGAGTGCGTAGCCAGAATCTCGGATGACGTTAATTCCGGCATTGTGGTCGCAACTTTAGGTTATTGGAGGCAACTCAATAACGGCACCGTGAATTGCATCAGCTCTGCTGAGTTTGGTGATATGGGACACTCTACGACCTTCAGTGATAATCTGGTCGAAGTGAGTCTGGCATAGTCACGTAACAAGCTGGCCAAGGTAATTGAGTTGCAATCATTGCGCTATATTCAGTTTGCATGATTGGCTTAAGTTACCTTGGCTTAGTTTACCTTGGCATGTAAAAGGTAGATTTCTGCGTCACAATCTCTTTTGATGCTATAGATTCAATCTTAAACAAGATCGGGTGCGTACCGCTGCGTATCGCACCATCATCCAACTGCAGGCTTAATGCAACTAACCTTTCACTGGCCGGGTTGACCGTAAATTCCTTGCTAGATGCGATTGATAATCCATTTAAACCGCTTACAAATACACGATAAGTCGCAGTGGATTCTGTCACGTTGGTGATTTGCATCTGGTATACATTTTCTACCTTGCCACCGGGGGCCAAGCGTGACATCACACCGCGATCACGATTGATGTCGACTTTAAATTGGGGTCTGACTGCCAAGGATAGCACTAAGCCCAAGGATAGCAATAACAGTAAGGCGCTGTAAATCATAACCCGCGGACGGAATATTTTTTTGATGATTTGATGCTGAGACCAGTGCTTTTCTATGCCATTCTGGGTTGAAAAACGAATCAATCCACGCGGGTATTCCATCTTGTCCATAATGCTGTTGCAGGCATCTACGCAGAGACCGCAGCTGATACATTCATATTGCAGGCCATTGCGAATATCAATACCAACCGGGCATACCTGCACGCAGAAGCTACAGTCGATGCAGTCTCCCAGTCCTGATTCTTTTGCATCTACTTTGCGCGAGCGGCCACTACGTGGTTCACCGCGTTCCTGGTCGTAAGTCACGATCAGCGTATCGTTATCAAACATCGCACTTTGAAAGCGGGCGTAAGGACACATGTGCTTGCAAACCTGTTCGCGCAAGAATCCTGCATTACCGTAAGTGGCAACACCATAGAAGCAGATCCAGAAGGTTTCCCATGGGCTTAAGCGATATTGCAATACATTATCCAGAAGATCGCGGATAGGAGAGAAGTAACCGAGGAAGCTGAAGCCGGTGAAGATAGAAAAGCTGATCCAGGCGGCATGTTTCAAAAACTTTCTGTGGAATTTCCTGAAGCCGAATTTCATGCTATCCAGACGCATTCTGGCAGCACGATCACCTTCTATTTTTCGTTCCATCCATAGAAATATTTCGGTGTATACCGATTGTGGGCAAGAAAAACCGCACCACAAACGCCCGGCAACTGCTGTAAATAAAAATAGAGCAAGGGCGGCAATAATTAAAATGACCACAAGGTAAATTAAGTCTTGCGGGTATAACACTAGGCCAAAGATGTAAAAACGGTGGGTACTGATGTCAAGCAGCATTGCTTGCCTGTCATTCCACATTAGCCATGGCGTGCCGTAAAAAACAATCTGTGTAATCCAGATCATGATCCAGCGCCAGTTCTTGAAAATTCCGGAAGTATTACGCGGGTAGATTTTGCTCTGGGCTTCATACGTCGGCATAAAGCCCGTCTGTGAAGCATCACTCACAATAGGTATTATTTTTCTAGTGGACTGTTGACTGCTGTTCATGTGTATTCCTTGCTAAGCTTAAATTTGCTTTTTAATGCTTTAAACCTGCTAAAGCATTTAAGTCATCACTTTAATTTGTGACAAAGTTTAAGGTTTTGAGGAAAGTAATAACAGAGACAGATGCTTGTAAAAAAAGCATAACAGATGTAGGTAGATACGTTTTTACTTGAGTTGCGGCGAAAGCAGATGACGCACTAATTTACCTAAGGTTGCGAGACCAGCTTCGATTTGCGCATCCCAAATATGCCCGTAGTTGAGCCTGATGTAGTCTTTGAAGTTTCTTTGCGCAGAAAATATAGGTCCCGGTGCAATGCTGATGCCATTCGCCGCAGCTAGATGATGCAGTTGCAGTGCATCAACGCCATCAGGAAGTTTGACCCATAAAAAATAGCCACCCTGTGGCACGGTTAAACAAGTGCCCGCCGGGAAATAGCGCTCAATTGCTTCAACGAATTTAATCTGGTTCACGAGTAATGTATGGCGGAGACTGCGTAAGTGTTTGTCATATCCACCTTTTTGCAAATACTTGCCGAGCGCAATCTGTGATGGCACTGAAGTAGATATGGTTGTTGTGAGTTTAAGACGTTCTACCAGTTGTGTATATTGGCCTGGTGCGACCCAGCCCACGCGATAGCCAGGTGCGAGGCATTTTGAAAAAGAGGAACAATGCATTACCAAGCCTTGTGTATCAAATGCTTTGGCCGGCATTGGGCGTTTGTCGCCAAAGTAGAGCTCACTGTAAACATCGTCCTCGATCAGCGGTACCTGATATTTGGTGATGAGCGCTACCAATGCTTTCTTTTTGTCATCAGAAAGTAAACTGCCTAATGGGTTCTGAAAATTGGTCATTATCCAGCAGGCTTTAGGTTTGTGGCGCTGTATCGCACGCTCCATCGCGTCTAAATCGATCCCGTCTTTAGGATGGCTGGGTACTTCTATGGCACGCAAGCCGATGCGTTCAATTGCCTGTAAGGCGGCATAAAAAGTTGGTGACTCAATGAGTACCGTGTCGCCGGGGCGTGTTACCGCCATCAGGCAGAGATTCAAGGCATCCAGCGCACCGTTGGTGACAATGATTTCATCAGCAGCCACATGTAAGCCATCCATCATATAACGCAAAGCAATCTGACGCCTTAGGTTTGCATCGCCAGTACTTAAGGTGTCTATGCTAGCCCAAGGGTCCATAGACTGCACGCTTGAAGCCATGGTTCTGGCTAGATTGGCGCGAGGGAACAGTAATGGACTTGGAAAGGCTGAACCTAATGGAATTATATTTTTGACCCTGATTGACTGCAGCACTTGAAACACAAGCTCACTCACATCGACCTGAGTGAGCTGTGGGTCAGCCTGAATAATCGGCGCTGGGGAGGAGGGAATGTTAACCGCACCGCCAGTGACAAAATAACCTGAACGTTCACGCGCCGTGATAAGCCCTCTGGCTTCCAGCAGGTAGTAAGCCTCCAGCACGGTTGAAGGGCTTACATGACGGCTCGTACTCGCATGGCGAACGGACGGTAACTTGTCGCCCCGGCAAAGCACGCCTTCTTGAATGGATTGAGCAATAGAGTCAGCAAGTTGCTCGTACAATTTCATTGAAACCAAGTTCCACTTATTTGAACCATTGTCAGCGTCATGAATTTACAGCTTGATGTTTATTCACAGATAATTTTGCATCTAGCAGTCAGCTTTACTTAATGCCATAACCTGCATTTTCCACGGCTGATCTCAATTGCTCGGGCGAGGTCAGGTTTTCGTCGTATTGCACGGAGGTTTCACCGGTTGCAAGCGTTACGTTTACATCACCTACACCTGCTACTGCTTTAAGTGCCCGAGTCAAGCTGTTAACGCAGCCGCCACAGGTCATTCCGGTAACTATTATATGTTCAGTTTGCATGATGTTTTCCTATTTTAGAGATGTTCATGATCAATACCTGCCTATTAATCAGAAGTGTAACTTTAACTAAAGTTCATGATTGAGAAGAAGACATTGTTAATTTTCGCAGTTTCACAAAATCAGTATATAGCAGCTTGATCTGAATTAAACAATCGTTTCTATCACCAGCATTACTGTCTTTAACTTGTATTTTTGAGTTAGAAGCCCCGAATTATTGTTTCTTATAATCCTGCCTGTTAATTAATTATTGCAATCAGATAAATAATGGTTGACCAATCAAATGAGAATCATTATCATTTGTATTCATGAATGATAATATGATAAATAAATTAAACATAAGCCCCGATGTTGCTGCCACTAAACACAGTGAGAGCAATCAACAGGAGTCACCGACTAGGACAATTACTAGCGATGCTTTATTTGGCGGTAGACGTGAATTGCTGATCAAGCATGCAAGTGAAAGCTATCGATTACGTATCACCAATCAGGGAAAACTCATTCTCACAAAGTAGTTTTTGAATGTGTTTATTGAATATTAAGAAAAATGCTAGTAGTCAGATTTGAAACAACAGGAGAAGGTTATGGTGGCTAATTTAAAGTTGGTTGCAAACTCCACTTGGCATGAAGAGAAGCAAGTAACGCTTGATTCAGTAGCAAATAAAAATATAGATCAGCTATTGCTGAAGCCTGATTTTATTCTTAATGCGGCGGATGAGACAGCTCCATCTTACAAGATGCTGACAATCGTGACTGCTGCACATCTTGTTGTTCTGGCTGCAATATTAAGTGCCAGGCAAGATGTTCCAGTGATTAACAAAGTAATGACCCCGATGACGGTCAGTTTAGTCAATATGCCATCTTCAGATGAGCCACAGCTAAAACCAGAAACGATACCGCAGCAACCTAAGGTTATCGAGGTACCCAAAAAGCAGCAGCAACAAAAGGTAAAGCAAATACAAGAGAAGACAGAGCTACCTGCAAAAGAGTTGGCAACAACCAAGCCTGTAGTCAATACGCCAGTTGAACAGCCAGTAATGACTGAGGCGGCAGTTTCAGAAAATCCAATTAAGGCAGAGCAACCTGTGCAACCCGTAGAAGCACCGGCAAAAATTGAAGCTGTGGCTGAGCCAGCCATCGAGCCACCACGTTTTGGTGCAGCTTATTTGAATAACCCGCCACCGGCGTATCCGTCTGTTTCACGCAGATCAGGCGAGCAGGGAAGGGTATTGCTGAGGGTTTTGGTTTCAGAAAATGGCTTGGCTGAAAGCGTTCAGCTTGATTCCAGTAGCGGTTATGAAAAGCTGGATCGTGCCGCAATCGAAGCAGTGAAAAAATGGAGCTTTGTGCCTGCCAAACGCAGTAATCAGCCTGTCAGTGCTTATGTGCTGGTACCTGTGAAGTTTTCACTGAGCAGCTAGGCGAATAGTTAATATATAACAAGGAGTAAGTATGCAAAACGGATATGAATTTAATGCTTGGGAATTTATAGCAGCTGGTGGACCAGTGTCGTTTCTGGTGGCTGCAACATTACTGATTATGTCGGTAGCAAGCTGGTATTTGATCATCACTAAAAGCATCGCAGCATGGCGCTTGCAAGCTGATTTTAAAAGTTATAAACAACAATTCTGGAATGCGCCGAATTTAAGTGCGGCATTGAAAATTGACCAGAAAATTGCCTTATCTACGCTTGCGGAAAAAGCAGTTGCGGCAGCAGAGCATCATAAATTGCATGCAGCAAAGAATCCTGAAAATGTAACGCAGGATGAGTTTATCGCGCGTGCCATGAATCGCAGCATTACCGAAGAAAATGCAAAGATGGAAAACGGGCTGACAGTGCTGGCTTCAGTAGGCAGTGTGTCACCATTTGTAGGTTTATTTGGAACGGTATGGGGCATTTACCACGCACTGGCAAGTATCAGTGCGAGCGGACAGGCTACGCTGGATAAAGTCGCCGGACCGGTTGGCGAAGCGCTGATTATGACGGCGCTGGGTCTGGCAGTGGCGATTCCAGCGGTATTAGCTTACAACGCATTGGTCCGCAGCAATCGCGTACTTTCAGGCGAGCTTGAAAAGTTTGGCTATAGCTTGCATACGCTACTCACTACAGGCGCCATGATCAAGCCAATGCACGATGAAAAGAAACATGACGAAGTCAAATTAACTGCAGCTAAAGAACATATCCATATTGCAGAGGTGCCAGCATGATAGGTTCAGGTAACGGTGCAGGTTTAACATCACACACTGCACCAATGTCAGAAATCAACACCACACCGTTAGTGGATGTGATGCTGGTGCTACTGGTTATTTTTATTATTACAGCGCCTCTGCTGACGCATGCGGTAAAGATTGATCTGCCGCAGGCAAGTAGCCAGCCTTTGCCGGAAAAGCCAGAAGTGGTTTCAATTTCTATTGATAGCACTGGCAAGATGTACTGGAACGATGCGGTAATCGTACCAGGTGAATTGAAAATCAAGCTACAGGAAATAGCAGGCAAAAAACCGCAGCCGGAACTCAATATACGCGCCGACAAAGAAACACGTTATCAGGTTTTAGCTGAAGTGATGGCAGATGCACAGAACGTTGGTATCAGTAAATTAGGGTTTGTAAGCGAGCCCAGACCACAATAATAAACTGCGATTCAGATCGCGATCAAAATTCAGCCAGCCAGTGAGTAATGTTGATAAAACTACTTAGTTAGCCAGCCAATGACATTAGGCCACTTTAACCAGTGTCCATTAAGCATTAGGAAAATAACTATGAAGTTGTATCAACAAAAAAACGCTACACAGAAAGCGTTATATCTCGCCGTAATATTAGCAACACAATCTATGGCGACTATTGCTGAGGAGAAAGTAGAAAAAGCTGCTGAACAGCAGGAGCTTGAGGAGGTTAATGTTAAAGCTAGCGCAGTTCAGGCTGCTGCTGGTTACCAGGCGACCAAAACACGTGTGGGCAAAGTGCTGCAAGATCCGCATGATATTCCACAGGCAGTGACTACCGTTACCGCCAGTTTAATTAAAGACCAACAACTTTCATCTTTGAAAGAAGCACTCTCTAACGTTGCCGGTTTAACGTTTAATGCCGCAGAAGGCGGTAGAGCTGGCGACAATATGATGCTGCGCGGTTTTTACACATTTGGTGATATTTATCTTGATGGTGTGCGTGATACTGCACAATATAACCGTGAACTTTTTAACCTGGAGCAGGTAGATGTACTGCGCGGATCAGCAGCTATGCTGTTCGGGCGCGGGCAAGCGGGTGGTGTGATTAATCAGGTATCTAAAATGGCCAAGCTTACCGATGAAAATACAGTAAGCGCTTCATTAGGTAGCTACAACTACCATCAACTCACCGGCGATTTTAATAAAAAGCTGGGTGATACCACGGCAATTCGTGTCAATGTGATGGATAGGGCAGAAGAGAATTACCGTAAAAATCCAACCAATGGCGATAGACCAAGACTTGACCGCCAAGGTATTGCATTGAGCTTTGGTACTGGTATCGGCACAGATAATGAATTTTTCCTGAATCATGTCACGACAAAAACCGATGATGACCCGGATTTTGGTATTTCATTTTTCAATAAACGCCCTGTTAATGTAAATAGCACAGGCGAGAAAATTGATGATTCTGTGTATTACGGCGGCAGTAAGAATTTTGATAGCAGCAACACCTCAATTACCACTGCTATTTTTACGCATAAATTTAATGAGGATACGCAATTACGTACGCAGTTAAGAGATGCTGATTATGAGCGTGCCTATTGGGCGCAGAAACCAAGTGCCTCTGCGTTGCCGACAGCAGACTTTAGCAGCACTGGTGCAGTCACACGAAAAATGCATTATCAAACCCAGACTTTGCAGTCTGATTTCAGCACTAAATTTGAATTAGCAGGGTTAAAACACCAGTTCCTAACAGGCGTTGAGTACCTTAAAGAGAAGAACTATCGTAATAGTTTGATTGACCTTGCATCTGGTTCTGCGAAATTTTATGAATCCGGAGTAGAAACTACCGCCAACCCGGTAAAGTTTGATGCAGATAACTATGCAGTTTATTTCCAGGATACGGTGACCATTGCACCTAAGTGGGATGTGTTATTCGGTATGCGCCGCGATGAACTGCGCGCCGATTACTCCAGTGCGACATCACCCAAGTTGAGTTATGGCGAAAATAGCTATCGTACGGCTTTATCGTACCATCACACACCAGATGCGCATTACTACGTCAGCTATAGTGATTCCTTTAGCCCAACGGCTGATTTGTATCAGTTAACCGTGAAGCCGCAACCGGCTGAACGAAGTAAAACCGTTGAGCTGGGTACCAAATGGCTGTTTCTGGATGGTGACCTGGCGTTTAGAACCGCGCTATACAGCACCGAAAAAGATTGGGAACGCAATACCGATCTGGAATCAACCGCAGCAATCCTGACGAAAAAACGCCGCACTAATGGCCTGGAGTTTGAATTGGCTGGTCGTATTACAGAAAACTGGGAAGTATTCAGTGGCCTGGCTTTCATGGATGCCGAGATATTGGAAGTTGCAGAGAATGTGAATGCTACTACCGGAGCTATTACAAGTGCTTATAGCGGTTATGAGGGTAAGCGCCCAAGAAATACGCCGTCAGCTACTTTTAATATCTGGAGCACTTACAAGTTTGCCGAAAAATGGAAATTTGGCATGGGTCTAGAGGCAAAAGGTGAACGTTTGGGCTATAACCCTTCGGGCGGAGCAGGCAGTAACTTTACTGATGGAAAGTTTGATCCTAATACACTGCCAGGCTATGCGCGTGTAGATGCCATGTTGAGTTATGAGGAAAAAAAGTGGGCAGTTAAGCTCAATGTTAAAAACGTGCTGGACAAGACTTATTACGATGCTATTTATGACAACGGTAGCTTTAGTGTCCCAGGTAACAGCCGCACTGCTATTTTAACGACAGAGCTCAAGTTCTAATTTAAAGCTTGGCTGAAAGTAATAAAGCTATGCATATTTGCATGGCTTTATTATTTTCGAAAACAGGATTGCAAATTCATTGTCTGGCTGACGTTTGGATAAATAAAGAGGAAATGTGATGCTATTACAGATACCGCAGGTATTGAATGCAGAAGAGCTGGCACAGGTAAAAAGCTTGCTGGGAGATGCCGATTGGGTAGATGGTCGGGTTACTGCCGGGCTTCAGGCTGCTACAGTCAAAAATAATCAGCAACTGCCGGAGCAGTCAGCGCAAATGGCTATGCTGCGTAAAATCGTATTGACTGCATTAAATCGTAATCCATTATTTTTCTCTGCGGCACTACCGTTAAAAATATTGCCCCCATTTTTTAACCGTTATGCTGGTGATACGAATACTTATGGCTTTCATGTAGATAATGCAATGCGCATGATGCCTGACGGTAGCGGATATGTGCGAGCTGACGTTTCTGCGACTTTGTTTCTGTCAGAGCCGGATGAATATGACGGTGGCGAGCTTGTCATCGATGATACGTTCGGCACTCACGGCCTTAAGTTACCGGCAGGAAGTATGGTGGTTTATCCATCTTCCTCTGTGCATCAGGTAACACCTGTAACACGCGGTCAGCGTGTAGCCTGCTTTATGTTTATTCAGAGCATGGTGCGTGACGCGGTTAAACGCCGTTTGCTGTATGACATGGATATGTCTCTGGTAGACCTGCGGGCGAATGTGGGTGAAATTGCACCGGTTGTTCAGCTCACAGGTACCTATCATAACTTACTGAGGCGCTGGACTGAATGACACATCATGCTTATTTAAAATCACCTGCTGCCGATATCCAGACGGCGGTAGATTATTTGCCCTATGCTGAAGAGCGTTTGAGCAAAGAAGTCTGGCAGTATCTGCAGTCAGGCACTGGACAAGGCTTGAGTTCAAGCCGAAATCGCAAGGTTTTTGAAGACATCAGTTTAATGCCAAGACCTCTCTCTGATGTAAAAGGTGGTAACACGCACATCGAACTGTTCGGTCAATCTTTTAAGCATCCGATCATTCTGGCACCGCTGGCTTATCAGCGTTTATTTCACCCTGATGGTGAAATCGCAAGTGCAATGGCCAGTGCGGCACAGGGTGGACAGATGGCAGTCAGTTCTCTGGCTAGCCAGACTCTGGAAACGATTATTGAAGCAGCAGAGCAGGCGCTTTGGTTTCAGCTGTATTGGCAGGCAGACCGTGAAACTACATTGCGACTGGTTAAGCGCGCAATCAATGCTGGCTACAGCGCGATTATGTTTACGGTGGATGCGCCTGTTAAACAAGCCGCAATTGCTTTGCCTAAAGATATCAGCGCCGTAAATCTTGAGTCACCGATTGCTTTAGCGCAGGAGGTCACTGGCGAAAGTATCGTGTTTGATGGCTGGATGCAGCAGGCACCTGGCTGGGATGACCTGATGTGGTTAAGAGACCAGATTACTGTTCCACTTATTATCAAGGGTGTTATGCATCCTGAAGATGCGGAGCGTGCAGTGAGTATTGGCTGCGATGGAATTGTAGTCTCCAATCATGGTGGACGGGTGCTGGATGGTGTGCCTGGCAGCCTGCAAATGCTGCCGGAAATTACACGCGCAATATCCGGCAAGGCAAAAGTTTTGTTTGATAGTGGTATTCGCAATGGTCAGGATGTTTTTAAAGCACTTGCGCTAGGCGCTGATGCCGTGATGGTTGGGCGACCATACATCTGGGGGCTTTCTACATGCGGAGCACTCGGTGTTGCCCATGTAATTCGCCTGATGCGAGACGAGCTGGAGATGACGATGGCACTGTCTGGCGCCAAGAACCTGCAGGTGCTCAAAAGCGGTACTTATATTTACTCTATTTAGCATTTACTCAATTTAGTGTTTATTAATTTTTTAGAAAGGTCATAAGATGAAATTATTATTAACGATATTCGTGCTGCTACCATTGCAGGCTTTTGCTGGCGCTGATTGCCCGGTATACCCGAAATCAGAATGGGCTTCTGAAGATACACTAAAGCAGGCTTTGACTGAAGAGGGTTATAGCATTAAAAAATTCAAAGTTGACGGCAATTGTTATGAAATCTATGGCCGCAACAAACAAGGTAAAAAAGTAGAAATCTATTTTGATACCAAGACACTGGCAATCATTAAAGCAGAAGTAGAAAAATAGGCAGTCAGTTTGCAATTAATGAAGGCTATTTTCTCTAAACCCAACAACACTACTTGGAGTTTAACTGTACGCTTAACGCATTGGGCAGTGGCTACAGGCGTGATTGTTAATTTCTTTAATGACACAGGTTACTGGCATCGCATGGTGGGTTACGCCTGCATTCTGTTTGTAGTGCTGCGCCTGATGGATGGCTTGTGGTTAAGCCGCGCGCCCGCTTCAAAATTCTTTGTGCCTGGATTTAACGATATCAAGTTACATCTGCTTGAGCTCAGAACAGGCAAGGTTAATCATCATGCCGGTCATAATCCCCTTGGGCAATTGGCAGTTTATGTGATGTGGCTGTCGATTATGCTGCTCGGGTTTACCGGCTGGCTTAGTCGTACAGATATGTTTTGGGGTGAAGATTTACCAGTGCAAATGCATGAAATATTATCTGACCTGCTGCAGGTGATGGTTGTACTGCATTTGCTTGCGGTATTGCTGATGTCCAGGCTGCAAAACAGAAACCTGATCAAAGCCATTATTAAGGGATGATAAAAAAAGCGCCCGTGGCTGATATAGCCGCGGGTGCTTTTTAAATTAAAATACTGCTGATTATTCTTTAATAGATTCTACCGGAATAGTAATTGTGACTTCATCGCTCACGTAAGGTACATATTTCGCCATATTAAAATCAGAGCGTTTTACCACTGTCGTTGCATTTGCACCGCAGGCTTCTTTTTTCAGCATCGGGTGTGGTTTGCACAGTGTTGAAGTGACCGTCAGTGTCACCGGTTTGCTGATACCTTTAAGTGTTAGCGTACCGTCGATGCTGGTAATTTTTTCACCATCAAACTTCACTGTGTTTGAAGTGAAAGTGGCTGTCGGGTATTTAGCTGTGTACAGAAAGTCTTCACCCTGAATATGCTCATTAAATAATGGAAAGCCCGTACTTACCGAAGTGGTGTCGATCGTGATGTTTACTGATCCGGTTTTTGCCGCACGGTCGATCGTAATCTTGCCGGATGTTTTATCAAAGCGGCTCAGTTGGGTTGAGTAGCCATGATGGTCATAAGAGAATCGCGGCAGGGTGTGGGAGCCGTCAATCACGTAGGTATCAGGTGCAGCTAGTGTTGCCGTAGAAAATGTTGCTGCAATTGCTAATAAGGTAAAACGTTTCATTAATGTCTCCTGTTAAATATGAATAATAAATAGTGCTGCTTATTTTGCTGCAGCCGCTATAAAGTGGAATTTGATTTGAATCTCATTGGCGACTGTGCCAAAGTCCGACCACGAACCCTCGCCAATCGCGAAATCTGCACGTTTTAAAACAAAGGCGCCATCCACAATCGCATTGCTGCCTTGCTGATTCAAAGTAAATGGAGCAGTCACAGTCTGGGTGCGGCCTTTAATGCTCATTTTTCCGGTGACTTCATATCGGTTTCCGCCTAATGCCTTAAAGCTTGCTGATTCAAATTTTGCACGTGGGAAGGCTTTGGAGTTGAACCAGGCTTTTGTAGCCACTTCATCGTTGCCTTCTTCAGAGCCTGTGTCGATACTGGTAACATCCAAATCTAGTACTGCTCTAGCTGTGCTTAGCTTGGCAGGATCAAAACTTAGCTGCGCGGCGAATTTATTAAAACTGCCGTCAACAGGCACCCCCATTTGTTTGTATACAAAAACGAGCGTGCTTTTATCTGCCTGAATGCGGTTGAATTCAACAGCCTGTGCCAATGGTGAAAAAGCCAGCGCGGTCATGAGTGTTGCAATTATCTTTCTCATCATCAATATTCTCTATGTTCTCTATTTGTCACGTTAAAGGTTAACGCTTACGTTGCGGCAGCATGCGCGTCAGTATGTCATCTTTATCCATGAGGTGATGCTTGAGTGCCGCAGCTATATGCCCTATTACAAGCGCAGCAAGTATGAAATTTAAAATTTCATGTACATCTCTCAGTAGACTACCTAATTCCTTGTTCTTGGCTAGTAAATCTGGAATGGGAAGAATGCCGAAATAAACGGTCTGTATTCCTTTCGCCGAGCTCATTAACCAGCCTGTTAATGGAATTGCAATCATCAGCGTATAAAGCAGTGCGTGCCCTGCATGCGCTGCGATTTCGGCAGATCTGGACATATTGATTGGTAGTGGCGGCGGGCGATGCGTGAATCTCCATGCCAACCTTACCAAGACCAATATAAATGCAGTAACACCAGCCCATTTATGCCAGGAGTATACCTGTAGTTTCCACGGTGATAATGGCAGCTCATGCATATAGATACCAACAGCAAACAGGCAAACTAATAGTATTGCCATTAGCCAATGCAGACTGATGGCTGTTTTGGTGTATCGATTGCCAAATTCAAGTTGTTGCAAATATTGCATGCATTTCACCCCAGTTATTTATTAATGAATAACAAATCCCAGGAATAGTTCCTTGGGAGCTGTCGTTTAAAACGTCGCCGCTTTTAATTGCTTATAAGTTTAAAGATAATTAATTAAATATATATGAAAATGTTAATAAGACAGGTCGAATAACAGCAGTTCTGCATCAGCCGCGTTTTTAAATGCAATCAGTGACTCTTCGCTAATTCTGAGTGCATCACCAGTGCTTAATTGAATCCCATTGACTTCAGCTTGGCCACGTATCAGGTGCACGTATGCTGCGCGTGTTGGCGCCAACTCATATTTCACATGGTCATCAGCATTCAATATCGATGCGAATATTTTTGCATCCTGATGAATCAGCACTGAGCCGTCTCTACCATCAGCTGAGGCAATCAGGCGCAGGCCGCCTGTTTTTGATGCGGTATCAAAATGTTTTTCTTCATAGCCAGGTTCAATGCCGGTCACGTCAGGTGTAATCCATATTTGCAAAAAGTGCACGCGCTCGGTACTGGAATGGTTAAATTCACTATGCTGCACCCCAGTGCCGGCACTCATTCTCTGTACATCGCCGTAACGAATCACGGAGCCGTTACCCATGCTGTCTTTGTGTTCTAGTGCGCCACTCAGCACGTAGCTGATAATTTCCATGTTGTCGTGACTATGCGTACCGAAACCTCGTGACGGCTGCACTCTGTCTTCGTTGATCACTAGCAGCGGCCCAAAACCCATTTCATTCGGGTTGTAGTAATGGCCGAATGAGAATGAATGATTTGATTGCAGCCATCCATGATCTGCTGAACCGCGCTGACTACTTTTAAGCACCTGTAACATGATGAATTACTCCTGTTTCTGAATCTTATAATTTGGGTCGTTATTGCGCTATGTGCGATAATTTAAAACATAACTATTGTTTAATTAATGACGTTACGCTGATGTGATATGCATTATGAACTGATATATTTCATATGAAAAACGGAAAAATTATCAACCTATCATCGAAAAATTCGAATGTTTAGAATAAGCCTTGATTCATTATTGATTCTTGATGCAATTGACCGCTGCGGTACGTTTGCCGGTGCCGGTACCGAATTGCATAAAGTGCCTTCAACCATTTCATACACTGTCAGTAAGCTGGAACAGGATCTGGGCGTACAGGTATTTGTACGTCAAGGGCCTAAAGTGACACTTACCATTGCGGGTAAGGAGCTGCTAAAAGAAGGGCGCTACCTGCTGAAAGCTGCAGAGGATCTTGAGCACAGGGTGCGGCGCGTGGCTTCGGGTTGGGAAACTGAGCTGACTATTTGCATGGATTCTGTTTTTTCACCAACAGCCTTGATAGAAGAAGTCACAGAGTTTTATAAAGTAGCCAACCTGACGCGATTAAGGTTCGCCGAGGAAACCTTGTCAGGTAGTTGGGAGGCTTTACTGGATCGAAGAGTCGATCTGCTGGTTGGCGCAGCAGGGGCAGGGCCAGCTGGTGGCGGATATAATGCCGAGATCATTGGCGCGACTCAGTTTGTATTTGCGGTTGCTCCGCAGCATCCGCTTGCAGCAATTGATAAGCCACTTGGCAAGGCAGAGCTTTACCAGTACAAAGCAATTGCAGTCAGCGATAGTGTACGCAAAATGCAGCCACGTACCGTGGGTTTGCTGTTTGGGCAGGACACTTTGACACTACCGGATATGCGCACCAAATATGAGTTTCAGCTGGCAGGTCTTGGTTTTGGTTTTTTACCTGAGCCATTGGCGCGTGATGCGATTAAAAAAGGATTGCTCATTGAAAAACAGGTAGAAGAGCCAAGGCAGCCGGAGCTGCATTATCTGGCGTGGCGGAGTGGCGAAGAGGGTGCTGGCTTGAAATGGTGGATTGATAAAATGAAGGCTCCCGGTTTGACTGATCGGCTCTGGCGTGGCGTAATAAAATCGTTCTTACCTATTTAAAAGTTCAGAATGCGCACTCATCATTGTAAGCATTGACTCATGGGTCTCGCGGGATTCAGTGTAGACGATATTCTGTATTGCATTATGCAGGCTTGTCTGGTCAATGGCAGATTTAAACGTCCTTTTAACGTGAGTGAGCCACGTTGAAAATAATGCGTCTTCGTCATGCTCGAATAACAAATAAATAGCGGTGTGAGCTGAAGCGTTTTTAATCATTGCACTCATTTCAGCAACCAGCCCGCTAAAGTCTTTACGGAAATGATGGTCTATCACAAATATAGCGCAGTGATAATCCATCATGGATGCGCTGCCTTGCCCAAAGAGTAAACGGGTAGGCATGCTTTTAGCTAGCCAGCCCTTGTCTAAAAATAGCATTTCGATGCTATCAGTCAAGTGCTGGTTTTCAGAGATAATCAGTGTCCTGTGTTTCAATTGGGAAAATTTGCAGCTAAATTACTGTCAGGTCGTATGCATGACGTTAATGACTCTTAGTAATCTTGACTGATGGTTCGGAAACAGCCATTCAATGGTTTGTCCTACTTCCAATCCCAGGAGGGCTGAGCCCACTGGTGAAAGTACAGAAATTTTCCCTGCGCTTGAATCCGCTTCTTCCGGGTACACCAGATCTACATCTCTGGTTGCGCCGTTACTTTCATCTACATAGGTGACGCGTGAGTACATTTTTACAACATTTGCCGGCACTTGATCAGAAGGCACTAAAACGGCTCGGCTTAGTTCATCTTCCAGGATTTCGCTATCTCTTAGTTTTGACAGTCGTGCGTAGTCCTGTTCTGAAATGATTAACTTTTCTAATTCCATATTGATATCCATAACTTCAAAAAAAATTGCTCAGCATCTCGACTGAGCAGGCATGAATGATAATGTGCTTGAGCAAAATAAATAAGTACTTGCAAATGCACATGACTGTTTCCTATAGCGCTACAATAATGCTATGTATGATTTAAATTTAATGATTATTTTTGCACAGGTAGTGAATGAACAAAGCTTTTCGGCTGCGGCTAGAAAGCTTAATGTCTCCAGATCATCTGTCAGTAAATCTGTTGCTAAATTGGAGCAGGCATTGGGTGCCAGTTTACTTAATAGAAACACGCGGCATTTAAGCCTGACAGAGGTGGGTGCCTCTTTTTTTGAATACTGCACGCGTATTGGTTATGAGGCAGATGAAGCGCACCAGATGATTGATAACCTGAATGCGCAGCCACGTGGGGTGCTCAAGATTGCTGCTAGTGTCGCGTTTGGAACGCTGCATATTGCCCCGGCAGTTGGCGATTTTCTGCGCCGTTACCCTGAGCTGGATATTGATATGACAATTACAGACAAGATTGTTGATCTGGCGGAGGAGGGCTATGACGTCGCAATTTCTGTGATGAGTGATTTACCGCAGGCACTTGTAGCCAGAAAGCTGGCGCCTATTCGCCGCCGTTTATGTGCAACTCCGGCTTACTTTCAGGAGTTCGGCATACCGCAATCTCCCGAAGATTTGGTTAAACATAACTGCTTGGACTATATACACTCGGGTGACCGCGGTTTATGGCGTTTTACCGGGCCTGACAGAGAGGTTGCAATTTCTGTTTCCGGTAAATTGCGGATCAATGATGATGAAGCATTATCACAAGTCGTATTGAGCGGATTTGGTATTGCGTTGTTACCCACATTTATTATCGGTAAAGATTTGCAGGCTAAACGTTTAAAGTCAGTGCTGTCAGAGTATATTCCGACCAAACAGCAAGTGTATGCGCTATATTTGCCCAAACGAAATTTGCCAATCAAAATTCGAGCGTTTGTTGATTTCCTGGTTGAGCGTTTTGGTGATGATCCTTACTGGGATCAGGAGTGAGTGTTCTCATTTTGTTATTCACGAACACAAGTTCTTCTTGTAACTGCGCTTACGACAGTTTTTTGCTGAGAAGCGTCTCAGCCTCAATAGCAGGAACAGGTCTGCTGAAATAATAGCCTTGAGCTTCGTTGCAGCCATATTCTTTGAGTAATGCCAGTTGCGCAGTGTTTTCAACCCCCTCGGCAATGACGGTTAACTGCAGTGAATGGCCCAGTTGAATAATCGTGTCGACAATTGCTTTATCATCAGAATTTGTAGCGAGATCGGCAATGAAAGACTGATCGATTTTTAGTTTGTCGATAGCCAGTCGTTTCAGGTACGATAAACTGGAGTAGCCGGTTCCAAAATCATCAATAGAGAGTTTGACGCCCATATTTTTAAGATTCTGTATATTATTCATTACACTATCAACATTTTCCAATAATATGGATTCTGTAAGTTCAAGTTCTAGCATATGCGCTGGTAGCCCTGTGTTTTTGAGCGCAGCGGCAATAGTTTCCAGCAGGTTGCCACGCTTGAACTGTATGCTGGATAGATTAACCGCCATCACCAGCGGATACCCGTGATCGAGCCAGACTTTTGCTTGTCTGCATGCTTCATTGAGCACCCATTCACCAATAGGAACAATTAGACCGCTACGTTCTGCCAAAGGAATAAATTTGGTCGGAGGTATCATGCCTTTTTGCGGATGCTGCCAGCGCAGCAGTGCTTCAAAACCTGTAACACTATGATCTGTCATACTTACCTGCGCTTGGTAGTAGAGTTGTAACTCCTGATTTTTCAGCGCGTTATGCAACTGGCTTTGTAACTCCATCTGTTCTTGTATATCCAGATTCATTTGTTCAGTAAAGAATTGATAGATGTTTCGGCCATTATCCTTCGCATGAGTCAGCGCAATATTGGCTTTTTTGAGTAGGATGTTCCAGTCAGAACCATCATTCGGGAAAATACTGATGCCGATGCTGGCAGTTGTGTCGATAATATTGGTCTCGACTTCAAAAGGCTGAGTAAATATATTGATGATATTTTGTATTGTTGAAGCGAAGCGACCATTATCTGGAATGTCATTTAATAGTAGTACGAATTTGTCGCTGTCGATACGACTCAATTTATCAGTTTCATGCAGGTTATTTATCAACCTTTCTTTGACCAATATCAGTAGCTGATCCCCAGCGCTATGCCCAAGCGCGTCATTCACATGTTTGAAATTATCCAGATCTAGCAATACAACACCGATCTTAATCTGCTGTTGTTGCGCACTCTCACTTAACTCATTGAAATATTTGCAGAAAAGAAGTTGATTCGGCAGTTTTGTTAGCGTGTCATGGTATGCCAAAAATGTAATTTTATCTTCGCTAAGCTTGTGTTCTGCACGCGTGCGTAGTGTTGTGATGCCATAAGTCAGATCGGCGGCCAGTTCCTCTAAAAGCTCAACTTCATCTTTGGAGAAAGCAAACGGCTGGGCAGCATAAATCGTGAGTGCACCTAAAGCACCTTTACTGTTTAACAAGGGTATGGAAATACTTGACTGATAACCGCGCCTAAGCGCACTTTCTCGCCAAGGAGTCATACGCGGACCATTTAGATAGTCCTGATTTATGTCGGTAAGGCCGGTTCTGATGGCAACTCCGGTAGGACCCTGCCCATACTCATTGTCACCCCAGCTGACGTTGATGCTATCCAGGTAGTCATCTACATCCCCGGCTTCTGCCATAGGCTGTACTGTTTTATACTCATCATGTTGTGCATAACCTACCCATGCCATTAAATAGCCACCTTTGTCGACAATCATCTGACATATTTCTTTCAGTAAAAGCTGTTCATTTTCAGCTCTGAGCATCGCCATGTTGCAATCACTGAGTAGTTTGAGGGCCCGATTAAGCCTGCTGGTATGTGCTTCGCTGGACCTTAACTCCTGAGTCATGATTTTGGCTGTAGCGAAGGCGCGCTCGCGGCCGTTTAATAATAGCCACACGATTAACGCTGTGAGTAGGCTGACGATTACCCCAGATATGGCGATATATTCAGCATTTTTATATTCAATTTTGGACTCTAAAGCAGGTAGGGAACGGACCGTAATGGTCCAGCTGTGACCACCGATATCAACACGTTTGAGTGTACTAAATACCGGTTCTTGATCGCGACCCGGGGTTCCGGTTTGCGACTCAAAATCGTACATGAGGTTTTCAGGTGCCGGTGTGTTTCCATCATAAATGTCAAAGGCAATGCTGTTACCAATTTCGCCGAAGTGAGGACCCATAATGCCACGCATCAGGTCGTGCATACGGAATGGTGCATATACCCAGCCAAGAATATTTTCTCGACGTTCATCTAAGGTAGTATTGAGTTTGTCGTGATGATACACCGGCAGATACATTAAAAATCCGGGCTGTGTATTTCTTTCAGTTTCCTGTACCAGTGTTACCTTGCCTGAAGTGATAATGTTATTTGTATCACGCGCCTGTTGCATAGCCTTACGTCGCGTTGGCTCTGAGAACATGTCGTAACCGAATGCGCGTTGATTGCGCCAGTCAAAAGGCTCAAGGTAGACGATGGATGTATACACATCGCGATTGCCACCAGGCCGTATCGTATAGTCTGGGAAGCCTTCATTTCGTATTTTTTGCGTGTGTGCTGCCAGGTCTTCCGGCTCTATTAACAGGGAAAAGCCTACGCCCTGAATGCCAGGATAACTTTGTGCCAGATTAAGCTGCCGAACGTATTCGCGAAATTCGTTACGTTCAACGTTTTGGGATGATAAGAAAAGTCCTTTTGCACCAAGCAAAACTATTTTATAGCTTTCGATGCGGGATTCTATGTTACTGACAATTTCATTGGCGCGAAACTCGAAGCGCTCATGAACATTTTTGAGGTTTGTCTGGTATGCAATATTTTGCAGCAGATAGGTGATAACAAGGCCGATTCCTAAAATCAGCCATGGCAGGAGGCGTTGTGTGTAGCGGGTGTCCTGAGATGTTTTAAATAACATATTGGTATTCACATGATAAATCATACACTAACTAATAAAATCCAGTAGCTAGTTTGAAAACATAACTAATAATCAAATGGATAACTGCTATTGATAGGAGTAATTGCATTGCTTATGTAGTTGGATGTAATTATTTTTTATTAAATTATCCGGTGCGAATTAATTGATCACGCTGCTATTTAGTGAATACTAATAGTGGGGATGAGTATGGGGTGACATGTTAGAATTAAACTATTATTCCATCATGCTTAGATTTTAAATATGGCGCGTTTTCACATTATTATCCCAGCCGCTGGCGCTGGTAATCGCATGGCTACCGCCATACCAAAACAATACCTGCCTTTATGTGGTAAACCAATTGTTTCACACTGTATTCAAACGTTTTTTAGCTGCCCGCGTATTGCAACTATCAATCTCGCATTGAGTGCAGAAGATTTTTTCTGGCGTAGCCTGACATTGGATAGCAATAGCCGGCTGAATCTGCATTACACCGGCGGCGATACGCGCGCGCAGACCGTACTTAATACGTTGAAAGCCATGCAGCCGAATGTAGCGGAAGATGACTGGATTTTGGTACATGATGCAGCGCGTCCCGGGCTGACAACATCATTATTGAATCAGTTATTGGATACACTTGAGCATGATGATGTCGGTGGTTTGCTGGCATTACCGCTGGCTGACACCCTCAAGCTGTCAAATGCTGACCAGCGGGTGGAAAAAACAATCCCTAGAGAAGCCTTATGGCAGGCGCAGACGCCGCAGATGTTCCGTTTTAATTTGCTGCAAAAAGCATTGGCGAGTTTTGATGGTGCACCTACGGATGAAGCGCAGGCGGTGGAGGCGTTGGGACTGCAGCCTAAGCTGGTCACGGGTTCATTGCGAAATATGAAAGTTACTTATCCGCAGGATATCGCGTTGATGGAAGTTTTGATGCAAAAGGAACTCTCATAATGAGAATAGGTCATGGTTTTGATGTACACGCGCTGGTTGCCGGGCGTAAATGTATTATCGGTGGTGTAGATATTCCACATGATAAAGGTCTTGATGGGCATTCGGATGCAGATGTATTGCTACATGCCATTTGTGATGCACTGCTGGGTGCGGCGGCATTGGGCGATATCGGCAAGCACTTTCCGCCTAGTGACATGCGCTACAAAGGCATCGATTCACGACAGTTGTTACGGCATGTGGTTGGTTTGCTCAAGGATAAGGGATTTACTGTGGGTAATCTAGACGCCACCGTGATTTGTGAGGCGCCTAAATTAAGCCCGTATACAGCCCGGATGTGTGCAAACATAGCTAGTGACTGCGAAGTTGAGTTATCGCAGATTAATGTAAAGGCTACTACTACAGAAAAACTCGGTTTCACTGGGCGCAGTGAAGGTATTGCGGCTGAGGCTGTCTGTATTATTAAGCCATTTTGATCGGATATTATGTTTCGCTGGTTTGAAAATCTAGTCAATCCATTTCCTAGCCAGCCTATTCAGGTAACTTCCAAAAGTTTCTGGGCATTTGCCTGGGGCTGCACCGCAGGGATGCGTCCATATATTTTGGCAATGACCTTGCTGACCGCTGTGATCGGTGCATTTGAAGCGCTATTATTTGCAATGATGGGCAAAATAGTGGATTGGCTGAGCAAAGTTCAGCCTGACCAATTGTGGGTACAGGAAAAAAATCATTTATTGCTGTTGGCTGGCGCTTTGATATTCAGCACCGTATTTATCGGCTTGCAGACCTTACTGAAACACCAGACGCTCGCGGGTAATTTTCCTATGCGTCTGCGCTGGAACTTCCATCGACTCATGCTTAACCAGAGCATGGGTTTCTATCAGGATGAGTTTGCCGGGCGCGTGTCTGCCAAAGTGATGCAGACAGCACTGGCAGTGCGTGATGTTTGGTTTATTGTTGCGGATATTCTGGTATTCGTGATTATTTATTTCGCGACCATGGTGGCAATAGTCGGTAGTTTTAACGCGCTGATTATCTGGCCATTTCTTGGCTGGCTGGCACTGTATGCCAGTGCGCTGACTTACTTTATACCCAAGTTAAGCAAAGTTTCGCAGCAGCAGGCGGATGCGCGTTCGTTGATGACCGGTCGTATTACCGATGCCTATACCAATATCAGTACTGTGAAGCTATTTTCGCATGCAGGACGTGAGGCTGGATATGCACAATCTGCCATGCATGAGTTTTTAGGAACCGTGCATAAACAGATGCGCATGGTCAGTAGCATTGAGACTATAAACCACCTGTTGAACATGCTGCTGATTTTAAGCTGCTGCGGTGTGGCACTTTGGTTATGGAGCAAGGGGCAGGTTGGTGTTGGTGGTGTTGCCGCGGTTACGGCCATGGCCTTGAGGCTTAATGGTATTTCACATTGGGTGATGTGGGAGATGACTTCACTGTATGAGCAGGTGGGCACAGTGCAGGATGGCATCAACACGCTCTCATTACCGCATCATGTAGTGGATATGCCTGATGCAATGTCCTTGCAGGTCACAACTGGTCAGATACATTTCAACCAGGTTGATTTCGCTTACAGCAACCAGAATCTGTTGCTGAATAAGTTTGAACTCAATATTAAACCCGGCGAAAAAATCGGGCTGGTTGGGCGTTCCGGTGCCGGTAAGTCTACTATTGTGAATCTGTTATTGCGTTTCTACGAGATTGAATCTGGCCGTATCATGATTGATGGTCAGGATAATAAAGCCGTTACACAGAATAGCCTGCGTGCACATATCGGCATGGTGACACAGGATACCTCCTTGCTACACCGAAGTGTGCGTGACAATATTCTCTATGGTCGCCCAGATGCGACAGAAGAAGAAATGATCGCTGCCGCCAAACGTGCGGAGGCACATGACTTCATTCTCAACCTGCGTGATGCAAAAGGCCGCACCGGTTACGATGCCCATGTAGGTGAGCGTGGTGTTAAGCTCTCCGGCGGCCAGCGCCAGCGTATTGCCATTGCACGTGTGATGCTGAAAGACGCACCAATACTAGTGCTGGATGAAGCCACCAGCGCGCTGGATTCGGAAGTTGAATCCGTTATCCAGAGCAGTCTCTATGCGTTAATGCAAGGCAAGACCGTCATCGCAATTGCACACCGTTTATCTACGATAGCCGCGATGGACAGGCTGGTGGTGCTGGATCAGGGTGCGATTATTGAAGAGGGTGACCATAAGACCTTGTTAGCTAAGGGCGGACTCTATTCGCAATTATGGAAGCGTCAGAGCGGTGGTTTTCTGGGTGAGGAATAATATTAAATATTTGATCAGTTTTAATTTATTCCGTCATTGCGAGGGCAAAGCCCGTGGCAAAGCATCAGACTGAAAAACTCCTTGAGCTTTCTTCTTAAAGCACTGTGCTCGGGTTGTCGCAACAATAAAATAAACCAGTATTGTCCTAAAGCAATTTGAAAAAGGAGTAAACGATGAGCGTAAGTCCTGAAACCCGTCCGCCATTGCCGCCTTTTACGCGCGAAACGGCGGCGCTTAAAGTGCGCCTGGCAGAAGATGGCTGGAATAGCCGTGACCCGCAGCGCGTATCGCTGGTTTATACGCAGGATAGCCAGTGGCGCAATCGTGCCGAGTTTCCGGTAGGCCGTGAGCAGATTGTTGAATTCCTGACCCGAAAATGGTCAAAAGAGCTCGATTACCGGCTGATTAAAGAACTGTGGGCATTTGATCTTAACCGTATTGCCGTGCGCTTTGCCTATGAATGGCATGATGATTCAGGCAACTGGTTTCGCTCCTATGGCAATGAAAACTGGCAGTTTAATGCCGATGGGCTCATGGAGCTGCGCTATGCCAGCATCAATGATATGCCGATCAAGGAATCTGAACGCAAGTTTTTCTGGCCATTAGGGCGCAGGCCGGATGAGCATCCGAGTTTGAGTGAGTTAGGACTTTAAAGCGCAATTAAAACACAGCGCGCTTATTGGGATTTAAGCAACACAATCACCGCGCCGCTGCCGCCATCGGTTTTACGTGCTTGCGCATAGGCAATCACTTCATCGCGCTGTACCAGCCAGCCGCGCAGCTTGTGTTTAAGTACCGGTTCTTTGTTGCGCGACCCCAAGCCTTTGCCATGCACGATGCGCACACAGCGTAGGCCACGTTTTTTGCAGTCACTCAAAAATGTGGCTACGTAAAGGCGGGCTTCATCGGAGATCAAACCATGCAGGTCAATTGCGGCCTGTATTACCCAGTGCCCGCGACGTAATTTGCTCAGGATATCGGGAGAGTGTCCGTCACGCAGATACAGTAACTCTTCGCCTGTTTCGAGTTCATGTGCGGGAATATAGTGGTCAGATAGTGAATCAGCCAATGCCTGCTGTTCATCCAGAATGAATTGTTTGGGGATAGGTTTTGGTTTTTTAGGTGCGTGGTGCAAACGCGCATGTTTGACTTCATCAGGCAACGGGCGTGCATCTTTCACCGCATGCTGGAAGATATCAACTGGCTCAGCAGGCGCTATATTTGTGACTACTGGCTCAGCAGGTTCTACCTTGATCTGAGATTTGACTTGCTTGATTTGTTCGCGCAGCGTTTTCATCACTTAAGTCTTTATAGATTCGTCTGTGTGAAATATCCAGTTCACACAGACGATGCTCGATTTATTTCAAATGATCCAGATAACGTTCTGCATCCAGTGCAGCCATACAACCGGTACCGGCACTGGTCACTGCCTGACGGTAGATATGATCCTGCACGTCGCCTGCTGCAAAAACGCCCGGCACGCTGGTGGCCGTCGCATTACCTGCACGCCCCATCTGTGTAACGATATAGCCGCCTTCCATTTCCAGCTGGCCTTCAAAGATATCGGTATTTGGTTTGTGACCGATGGCAATGAATACGCCCTGTAGTTTGATATCTTTAGTGCTGCCGTCTTCCACATTTTTGATGCGCATACCGGTTACACCGGTGTTGTCACCCAGCACTTCATCCAGTGTAGCGAAAGTTTCCAGCACGATTTTGCCTTCAGCAACACGCGCCATCAGTTTGTCTACTAGAATCGCTTCTGCCTTGAATTTGTCACGGCGGTGTACCAGCGTCACTTTGCTGGCTATATTAGCCAGATAGAGCGCTTCTTCAACCGCAGTATTGCCGCCGCCGATGACTGCAACTTCCTGGTTGCGATAGAAGAACCCGTCACAGGTCGCACAGGCTGAAACACCTTTGCCTGAGAATGCTTCTTCAGATGGCAGGCCCAGATATTTGGCTGATGCCCCGGTTGCAATAATCAGTGCATCGCAGGTGTATTCACCGCTGTCACCGACTAAACGGATCGGTTTTTCAGTCAAATGCGTAGTGTGGATATGGTCAAAAATCATTTCGGTATTAAAACGCTCGGCATGCTTTTGAAAACGTGCCATCAATTCCGGACCCTGCACACCGTCAGCGTCCGCTGGCCAGTTGTCTACTTCGGTCGTAGTCATGAGCTGGCCGCCTTGAGCGATACCGGTAATCAGCACCGGTTTAAGATTGGCGCGAGCCGCATATACAGCTGCAGAGTAGCCCGCAGGACCAGAACCTAAAATGAGTAATTTGGCGTGACGTGTTGCCATAATCTATTGCTTTCTAAATGAATGTTAATACTTAAAATCGGGGTTAATGCTTATTTCTCGAGCATGCTGCGTAACATCCATGCGGTTTTCTCATGTAACTGCAAGCGTTGCGTTAACAGATCCGCAGTTGCTTCATCTGAAGCGGCATCTGCACTAGGAAACACACTGCGCGCAGTGCGGCATACGGCTTCATGGCCTGCGACCAGTTCGGTAATCATATCCTGTGCTTTTGGTACAGATTCTGTCTCTTTAATCGAAGTGAGTTTTGCAAAATCACGATAAGTGCCTGGTGCATAGACATCCAGTGCACGGATACGTTCTGCGATTAAATCAACGGCAAGCGCTAATTCGTTATATTGGGTTTCAAACATTAAATGCAAGGTATTAAACATTGGGCCGGTGACATTCCAATGAAAATAATGCGTTTTCAGATAAAGCGTATAAGTGTCTGCCAGCAGGTGAGACAGACCTTGAGCGATGTTTTTTCTATCTTGTTCTTTTATACCGATATCCATAGCAATGCTCCGTGATATTTAAAGTTGAACCTGGAAGGTTTCTATAAATACATAGTTCGCGTTGCGGTCATGAATGTGCGGTGCGCAGTAGCCGGGTAATATGCTGTATACAGCGAGGCTAGGAGCGCCGCATAACAAAATCATGCATACAAAAAATGTATTTATGGAAGTCCTGATAAGATTGATATTCTAATCCCTACGCACTTACTTTGATACTGCTATAATTAAATCCAACAGTAAATAAGCTAAGGTTTTGCTATCTTGTTTTTCAAAAAATCCAAACCAGCCAACGCAAGGCGTGAGGCTGAGGTCACTAAATCAAACGCATTAGCCACAACACTCTTAAAAGAGGCTTGGTGGTTAGGCTTGGTCTTGGTTGGCCTTTATATTACCGTTATTCTTTTTACTTACCATCCGGATGATTCATCTTGGTCGCATATGGCCGATGATAATGCAGCAATCCATAACAGTGGCGGTAGCGTAGGCGCTTGGGTATCAGATCTGCTTTTGTATGTGTTTGGTTTTTCAGCCTGGTGGTGGGCAGTACTGGCATTTTATGCAATGTGGTTTGTATATCTTAAACTTGAGGCAGTAGACCAGAGCGAGAAGCCATTTTTACTGTTCAATTTCATTGGGTTTGCTTTATTGTTAATCGCCTCAAGTGCGATTGAAGCTGGCCACCTTGTTGCACTGCCCGCAAGTTTGCCGCTTGCGCCCGGCGGTATGCTCGGTGCTGCTGTGGATTCAGGTCTGCGTAGCTTGTTCGGTTATATTGGCTCCAGCATGGTGTTGCTGCTTATGTTCGTCGTAGGATTTAGCCTGTTCACGGGATGGTCATGGATCATGATTATCGAGAAGTTCGGTGCAGGCTTGATTACCAGTTATGAGTTTATCAAGCTGAAATGGCATGACTGGCAAGATAGAAAAGCCGGTGCGGCAGTTAAGCAAGAGCGTACTGAGTTTGTACAGAGCGAGCGTGCGCGCACTGTAGACCGCGAGCCGGTGCAGATTGAAACGCCTGTATTGGAAATTGCCAAAAGCGCACGTGTGCAAAAAGAAAAACAAGTGCCATTATTCGAAACGCATCCTGATTCTCCGTTGCCGCCGATTCATCTCCTTGATGAAGCAACTAATAGTGTTGAATTACCTTCTGTCGAAACACTGGATTTCACCTCGCGCCTGATTGAACGCAAACTCATGGATTTCGGCATTGAGGTCAAAGTGCTGATTGCTTTGCCAGGCCCCGTGATTACGCGATATGAACTGGAACCGGCTGCTGGGGTTAAAGGTAGCCAGGTCACTAATCTGGTAAAAGATCTGGCACGCGCTCTATCTGTAGTGAGTGTGCGCGTGGTTGAAACCATTCCCGGCAAAACCTGCATGGGTTTGGAGATTCCGAATCCAAAACGTCAGATCGTACATTTGTCTGAAATCATGGGTAGCCAGGCTTATGCAGATGTGCATTCACCACTTGCGATATCGCTGGGTAAGGACATCTCCGGCAAACCGGCAGTGGCTGATCTTGCCAAGATGCCGCATGTGCTGGTTGCAGGTACGACCGGCTCGGGTAAATCTGTAGCTGTGAATGCGCTGATTTTAAGTATGCTGTACAAATCAGATGCGAGTCAGGTGCGCATGATTTTGATTGACCCGAAAATGCTGGAGCTTTCTGTCTATGAAGGTATTCCGCATTTGCTGGCACCAGTGGTCACAGATATGCGTCAGGCTGGCAATGCTTTGAACTGGTGTGTAGCAGAAATGGAACGCCGCTATAAACTGATGTCGATGATGGGTGTGCGTAACCTTGCCGGCTACAACCAGAAAATCAAGGAAGCGAAGAAAGAAGGTACTTCAATTCCGCATCCATTCAGTTTAACCCCGGATGACCCAGAGCCATTGGATGAAATGCCATTTATCGTGGTGGTGATTGACGAGTTTGCCGACTTGATGATGGTGGTGGGTAAAAAGGTAGAGGAATTGATTGCGCGTCTGGCACAGAAAGCCCGTGCCTCAGGTATCCATTTAATTTTGGCAACGCAGCGTCCGTCAGTCGATGTAATAACCGGTTTGATCAAGGCCAATATTCCTACACGTATTGCTTTTCAGGTTTCAAGCAAGATCGACTCGCGCACGATTTTGGATCAAATGGGTGCTGAAGCGTTGTTAGGACAGGGTGACATGCTGTACTTGCCACCGGGAACAGGCTACCCGACACGTATTCACGGTGCGTTTGTATCAGACCAGGAAGTGCATAAGGTAGTGAACTATCTTAAGGCGCAAGGTGAACCAAACTACATTGAAGGCATTCTTACTAATGAAGCAGAAGAGGGTGGTGCTGAATTTACCAGCAATGGTAGCGCTGCAGCTGGTGCTGAAGTAGACCCATTGTATGACGAGGCTGTGGGTATTGTGCTTAAAACGCGCAGGGCCAGTATTTCATCAGTACAGCGCCAGTTACGTATCGGTTATAACCGCGCAGCACGCTTGATTGAAGATATGGAACGTGCTGGTCTGGTATCAGCGATGCAAAGTAACGGTAACCGTGAGGTGCTGGCTCCGCATCATGAAGCTTAGAGAAATAGAGATAAATGCTAAGCCTCAAATCAATTTATAGGAACTCAATGAAACATATTAAAAAAATACTGCCTTATTTGCTGCTGCCGGTATTACTGGCAGCACAAACAGCCAGTGCAGATGGCATGGCTAGTGTTAAATCCTTTTATGAGCAAACTAAATCTGTACGTGCTGATTTTCATCAGGTAGTCACGGATAGGCAAGGGCGTAAAGTGCAGGAAGTAGACGGCCAAATGCAGCTGCAACGTCCCAATAAATTCAGGTGGGATTATCAAAAACCGTATGAACAGCAGATTATCAGTGACGGCAAACAGGTGTGGCTGTATGACGTAGAACTGGCACAAGTGACAGTGCGCGCATTGAGTCAATCAATAGGTTCTAGTCCTGCAGCCCTGCTAGCTGGTGGCACGGCCATTGATAAAACCTTTAAGCTAATAAATGCACCCGGTAAAGATGGGTTGGAATGGGTTGATGCGATTCCTAAAGACAAAGAATCTGGGTTTGAGAAGATACTGATGGGTTTTAACGGTAGTAAAATTCAAGAACTGTCACTGGTAGATAGCTTTGGCCACACTACAAAAATCGTATTTACGCAGGTTGAAGTGAATCCTGCACTTGAGGATAAAAACTTTCTGTTTAAAGCGCCTAAAGGTGTCGATGTAGTAGGCGAGTAAGCTTTTTTGTTTTAATAATGGATCTTGATAAGATTTACTGCATATTTTGAATAGTCTGTTTGCCACCAATACGCCGCAAGCGCCGCTTGCCGAGCGCCTGCGACCCACAACACTTGATGAAGTCGTCGGACAATCGCATCTGCTGGGGCCGAGCAAACCGCTACGACTGGCATTCCAATCCGGCAAGCTGCCATCCATGATTTTATGGGGACCGCCGGGCGTAGGAAAAACCACACTGGCAAGGCTCATCGCCAGCACGGCGGATGCCGAATTTATTCCAATTTCCGCAGTGCTGTCCGGCATTAAAGATATCCGTGAAGCAGTTGAGCGCGCTGAGATTACCCTGCAGCAGCATGACCGTAAAACCATTTTGTTTGTGGATGAAGTTCATCGCTTCAATAAAGGCCAGCAGGATGCCTTTCTGCCGTTTGTTGAAAGCGGCTTGATTACATTTATCGGGGCGACAACCGAGAATCCATCGTTTGAGGTGAACAGCGCGCTGCTTTCCCGGGCGCAGGTATTTGTACTGAATGCACTTTCTGAACCAGAGCTTTCCTTATTGCTTGACCGTGCACAGCAACTGGTGGCCGCTGATATTACACTGACCGATGAAGTACGTGAGCAGGTGCTGGCGTATGCGGATGGTGATGCTAGACGTTTGCTCAATTTTGTTGAAGGTTTATTCAACGCTGCGCAAGGTGCCGGCATTACCGAGGTAGATGAAGCTTTTCTGCAGACAACGATGGCAAGCAAGCTGCGTCGTTTTGATAAAGGTGGTGAGGCATTCTATGACCAGATATCCGCAATGCATAAATCAGTGCGCGGCTCTAACCCTGATGCTGCCTTGTACTGGTTTTTGCGCATGATAGATGGCGGTGCTGATCCGCTGTATTTAGGACGGCGTATCGTGCGCATGGCGATTGAAGATATCGGCATTGCTGACCCGCGTGCGCAGACCATGGCACTTGAAGCGTGCCAGATCTATGAGCGGCTAGGGTCGCCGGAAGGTGAACTTGCGTTGTCGAATGCTGTTATTTATCTGGCTGTAGCACCTAAAAGCAATGCAGCTTATATGGCTTACAATCAGGCCAAAGCGTTTGTGGCGCAGGATAAATCACGCCCGGTACCGTTACATCTGCGTAACGCACCAACCAAACTCATGAAAGCACTCGATTACGGTAAAGAATACCGTTATGCGCATAACGAACCAGAAGCGTATGCTGCAGGCGAAAATTATTTTCCGGATGAATTAGCGCCCCAGCAGTTTTATGTGCCCACGCCACGCGGCCTTGAGGGTAAAATAGCGGAAAAATTGGCACATTTAAAAGATTTAGATAAAAAAGCGAAAAAATAAGTTAGCTGTAGATTGACGCAGACACCCCCGCACCGTCACTGCGAGGAGTGAAACGACGTGGCAGTCTAGCCAAAATAACAGGCAGCGTAACTGCAGCAAACATTAAACACTTCTGGATCGCCACGGGCTTCGCCCTCGCGATGACATCGTAGAGGTTAATCAGCGTTTATCTGCCGCTAAAAATTAAGATTTTCAGGGAAATTAAATGTTAGATATTCAAGCATTACGTAACGATTTAGACAGCGTTGTCGCGCAGTTGCATAAGCGCGGCTTTGCCTTTGATGCAGCTAAATTCACAGCGCTGGAACAAGAGCGTAAAACCGTGCAGACACGCACGCAGGATTTGCAGGCTAAGCGCAATAATACTTCCAAGCAGATTGGTATGGCTAAGGCTAAAGGTGAAGATATTTCTGCCATTATGGCTGAAGTTGCAGGTTTGGGCGACCAGTTGAAAGCTGACGAAGCGCGCTTGACTGAGTTGCAAAAAGAGTTGCAGGACATGCTGTTGAATGTGCCTAACCTGCCACATGAAAGTGTGCCGCAAGGCAAGTCCGAAGAAGACAACGTAGAAGTGCGCCGTATCGGCACACCGCGCGTGTTTGATTTTGAAATTAAAGACCATGCTGACGTAGGTGCGCCTCTGGGTCTTGATTTTGATACTGGTGCCAAACTGTCAGGTGCGCGTTTTACTTTAATGCGCGGCCAGATTGCAAAACTGCATCGTGCGCTGGCGCAGTTTATGCTCGATACCCAAACTGAGAAGCATGGCTACACCGAGTGTTACACCCCTTACATGGTGAATGCCGAGAGTTTAATCGGTACTGGCCAATTGCCTAAGTTTGAAGAAGACTTGTTCTCTTTAAATCACAATGACAGCAAGCTATACCTGATTCCAACTTCAGAAGTTACGCTGACGAATACCGTACGTGATGAGATCGTGCCGCTGGAAGCCTTGCCAATTAAATTAACAGCGCATACGCCATGCTTCCGCTCAGAGGCTGGCTCTTATGGTCGTGATACCAAAGGCATGATACGCCAGCACCAGTTTGATAAAGTGGAAATGGTGCAGATTGTGCATCCGGAAAAAAGCTACGAGGCATTGGAGCAGATGGTAGGGCATGCCGAAAATATTCTTAAAGCGCTTGAATTGCCTTATCGTGTGGTTTCTTTATGCACGGGCGATATGGGTTTTGGCGCCACTAAAACTTACGATTTGGAAGTATGGCTGCCAGCGCAGAATACCTACCGTGAAATCTCATCCGTTTCCAATTGCGAGGCATTTCAGGCACGCCGTTTACAGGCGCGGTTCAGAAACGAAAATGGCAAGCCGGAGTTGGTGCATACACTGAATGGCTCTGGTCTGGCAGTTGGCCGTACGCTGGTAGCAGTGCTGGAGAACTACCAGCAGGCTGACGGTTCTGTGAAAGTGCCGCAAGTGCTAAGCGCTTATATGAATAATCTGGAGTACATAAAAGCCTGATTTGAGTAAGCTAAGATAAAAAATAGCGGTGAATCATCACCGCCCAAGTCAGAACATACATTCTGCATTTGCCTTAATTAATACACGAGGAAACTAGTATTAATTAAGGCTTTTTTGTTATTAGAAGTCGTATCGGATGCCGCCAAATACGGTACGTCCGCGACCTGCCACCATGCCGTCTACGCGGCTAGCCAGATATTCTTTATCGGCCAGATTGTGGCCGCTCAGGAATAAAGTAGCTTTGGATCCTTGCGGTTTGAATGAGACTGATGCATTCACTAATGTGTAAGATGGAATCTTGCCGGCGGTACCAGTCACAGGATCTGACAGTCTGCCAATTGCATCAGGTTCTTGCTCGCTTACGTAATCGGCACCAATGCGGGCATTAATGCCAACCGGGTGTGAATAGCCGAAATTAAGCGATGCGATGTGCTTAGGTGCATAGGGTAAACGGCTGCCGTTATTGATGTACTGACAAGTATCGCCGGAACAGAATTTGGCTGCGTTGCTATTAAGCTCAGCATTATCGACAGCCTCTTCAATATCTTCATTGGATTGAAACGCATCTTTTTTGAATTTGGCAGTAAAGAGATTGGTATATGAACCTGTTACATAGAAGTTATGCGGGGTATCAAAAATTGTTCCAAAATCTACACGGCCAGCTAGTTCAAGGCCTTGCATCAGTGATTTTCCACCATTTTCGAAACGCCCCCCATTTTTAATGACAATCTCATCAAAGTCGGTATGGAATAATGTTGCTTGTGCATGAATACCTTTAAAATGCTTGGTCCTTACCCCGGCTTCCCAGTTGGTACTTTCTTCAGGCTTGGTGTTATCAATTAAAACGCCATTTTGTCCTTCAGAGAGATCACGGTCGGGCCTAGGTGGCGCAAAACCTTTATGTACGCCAGCGAAGAAGGTGGTATTTTCAATACCATTCCAAGCCAAGCCTAAACCAGGTAATAATTCCGAGTAGCGATTAGTATCTTTAATGCCTTGTGCCTCACCTTCTGCCCAAATGACATTGGTGCGTACTTTTACATCTTCAAAGCGTAAACCTGGTGTGATAGACCAGTTGCCTGCATGAAAGGTATTTTGCAGATAATAAGACATCGCAGTGACTTCAGTTTTGATGTGTTCTCTGAAATAGCCATCAAAGCCACCGTCTGGAATTCCATCGTCATCATTATCATAAGTTGCCTGATCAATGCCTGTGAAAGATTTTGCATAACTCAGACTATTTCTGAAAGCCGGTGTGTAACCGCGAAACCCTTTGCGGTCGATATCTTCCTTGTGATATCTGAAGCCAGCTACCAAGTCATTTTCGATTCCAAATAATTTGTGGTTCAGATCTAGCCTAGGCTCAATGCCCCAGTAGGTAAATTTCCTTGGGCGCCATTGACCGCCGCAATTTGCTGCATTTGCTGAAGTTACTGCTTCTTCTTCCTCACCTGTTGGACAATGAGCAAGTGTGCTGTAAGCATCACCTTGTCCCCAATACGCTTCGTCATCCCAGTTGCCTGGGCTGGCAACTTGACGCATAGATGCGCGCTCGGTGTTTGCATAATAAGCCTGTGTGCTTAATTTCATGCGGTCATCCACCTGAAAGATATGCTGTAGTTGAGCAACCTTGCGATCCATTTCAAACTTATCATTTTTACCAGTTGGTGCCTGATATTTATCTTCCTGATATTCCTGTCTGCTTAAACCGGTTTCAGAGATGTTTGAATCTTCTTTGTAATAACCGATTTTACCAATCAGTGTCTGCCGGTCGGTCAGATTAATCTGGCCTTTGATTCTGAAATCCTGCTGTTCGAATTCATGATTGTTGCGGATACCATCACCTTTGTTCTGTAAGGCATCTATCATGAAGCCGCCACGCTCGTTGCCATAACCAAGATTCATGTGCCCGCCAACAAAGTCATCGCTACCAGCTTTGGCCGTGACGCTACCGGCAAAACCATTGCTTGGAATAGGCTTGGTGACAAAGTTGATCATGCCGCCTACAGTCTGCGGCCCGTACAATACCTGGCCGGAACCTTTAACCACTTCAATACGGTCAATCAGCTCAATAGGCGTGGTGTAATGCGCAGCTGGGTCGCCATATGGTGCAAGAAACAAAGGCATGCCATCTTCCATCAACAATGTTCTGGATGTTCTGCGCGGATCTAATCCGCGAACGCCGATATTGATACCCAATCCAAAAGCATTTTCACCGACTACATTAATGCCCGGCACATTGTTAAGTGCTTCCTGCATGGAGAAAGGCCTGCGTTCTTCAATGGATTTTTCTGTAACGACATCGAATGAACCTGGTACTGATTCTAGTTTTTCAGGAAGAATGCCTTTTACAGTCACTGCCTCGAGTTTTATTTTTTCAGCATCTGCTGCGCTATCTTCTGAAAATGCATGTGCCGATGTACCTGCAAATGCCAGCATGACTGCCGTGGCAGTGAGTTTTCTCATAGGTTTATTCATATACTTTTTACTTCCCATAAAATTTCAAAAAGCTATTTATAGCCTCATAACAGATAGCTATAACTGTGCCAGTTAAATTAACTTATTGATTTGTATTAATTTTTATAAAAATTACTGGTTTTTATGGTTCAGAATTTTTTGATAATTGGCTGTTAAAAACCGATTGGTGGTTAATAAAAAACATAAAAAAAGTAAGGTTTTAATTTGAATCGATATTTATTAAGTTTTGATTAAGGTTGGTTTTCTAGAATGAAGCTACTTACTAATTACTAAGGAGACTTTAATGAAAAATACTTTTAAAACAGCTTTTGTTGTGTCCGGCATAGCATTAATACTGAACGTACCATCAGTATATGCAGATGATGATGCGCAGGATATCGCTGCAATTACCAAGGAGTTTGGATTGATTACCCTAGACCAGGCCAAGGCAAAAGCTTTAGCAGCTAAGCCGGGTGTTGTTACAGATGCCGATCTGGATGATCGTGATTTTGGCAAGGGTTGGGATTATGAATTTGAGATTGTTGATGCCGATGGCCGAGAGTGGGAAGTAGATATAGACGCAAAAACCGGTGCCGTAGGAAAAGTCAGGCGTGACTGGTTTTAGCGGATAATCAATCGATAAAAGATGCGATTGTTGTTTATAGGCTTAAATTAGAAACTACAAAAACGGCGCTGATTAGCGCCGTTTTTGTGTGGGTATGTTTGGATTTAAAAATCGAACAGTTCGCTTAAGAAGCTTTCTTTCTTTTTCTTTTTGTAATACTGATCGTCACGGGGAGCTTCATAACTGCGTTGTTTATAACCATGATCATCATTGTGTGTTGGTTGAGCAGCTGGCTGGCTACTTTTATCTATTATTTTATCCAGCTCGCCACGATCTAACCAGATACCCCTGCAGCCAGGGCAATAGTCAATTTCTACACCTTGTCTTTCACTCATCATTAAATTTACATTGTCACATACCGGGCATTTCATTCAGCAGAGCCTTTCTCGTTTAAATACATTGATTATCTTGACCTTTGAAACGTGGAACAGTTCTACGTTGCAGGTTAATGACGTTTAAAAATGCATGAATGATCATTACGTTTTAATAATTCAGTTTGAATTAAGTTTAGTCCTTTATTGTGAATGCTACAGAAATAATAATAACGGACTATTTAATAATGCAAACACTATGCATGCCAATATTCTTATTGATGCTGATTGCTAGCCGTAGTGTTTATGCGGATACTACGCTTTATGGAGGTCAGCCTCGTATCGCTATTGAGTTCGAGCATGAAGAAGCCCCTGATCATTCTGAGATCGCTAATTCGGTGACACTGATACCAGGTATCCGATGGAATAACGGATTTATTAATCAGGTCGAGCTGCTTGTTCAGGCAGAGCGTGAAAAAGAGAAAGAGAACGGCGTATGGCATAAAGAGTCCGGCAGGAAAGTTGCTATACGCTTCCGCAAGGACTTTCAGTTTACGGATAATCTCAGAGCAACGACCAGAGTTTTGTTAGGCCGTGCTTTAAATGAAAGCGATGATTATACCTATGCGTATTTTGAGCCTGCCTTAAAATATAAATTCCGCTATTTTGATTTTACTGTGGGGGTCCGTACAGTCAGGGCAATTGATGGCTCCGACGGCCATGATTCAAACAAAGTAAGATTGGGTCCCAGCTTTGAAATCAATAAACATAATGAAATAGAGTTTAGATGGGTGCGTAGCTGGGAGGCAAATAGCGGTAAGCATGAGAGTGACGCTTATATTATTGAATATATAAGCAAGTTTTGATCTGGGTAGCTGATCTTTCTCACCAAGCCAATTTTTATTGGTAATATGGTTATGATACAGATTACTCATTTAATTTCAGGAACTCACTATGATTAAAGCATCAAAAACTTTGCGTGAAATTGTTGGTCTTGGTTTAGCAGCTGCACCGTTAAAAGAGTCTGCGTTGGTCATGATTGACTGCCAGAATACCTACAGAAAAGGCCTGATGCAGTTAACGGGAGTAGAGGTTGCTATTCTGGAGGCCAGGAGGCTACTGGCTAAAGCCAGAGAGCTTAAAATTCCTGTAATTCATATCCAGCATGACGCTGGTGTTGGCTCGCCTTATGACGTCTCAGCAGAAATTGGCGCCATTTGTGATGAAGTGGCACCTATTGCCGGAGAACCTGTGATTACGAAAAACTACCCGAATTCGTTCGTTGCTACGGATCTTGATCAACAGCTGAAAGCACTGGGCATCAAGAACATTGTGCTGGCTGGATTTATGACACATATGTGTATTAACTCCACAGCACATGGTGCTTTTAATCTTGGTTATTTTGTCACGGTGGTTGCGAGTGCTACTGCAACGCGTCCGTTACAGGCAGCCAACGGTAAAGTGTTGTCAGCACAGGAAGTACAGGATGGAGCGATAGCCTCTACACGTGACTTGTATGCAGCAATCGTTGATAGCGTTGATGAATTAAACTAGCTGTTAAATTGGGGTTTTAAATAGGTTTCTGGTTTATCCAGTGTAGTTATAACGGGTTATTTAATACTGGATAAGCCTCCCAGCCATTGTAGTCAAAGTGCCACCATTCATTTTGGTACACAGTGAACCCTTCGGCTTCCATTGCATTCCGCAACAAGTCTCTGGCTTTTGTTTGTTCCGGCGAGCCGCCCTTGTAATCCGGGTGTGCACGTTCTGTAAATTCATCATAAGCGCTGGGCATGATGACTTCCTTGCCTGTTTTTAAATCATACAGTGTGATATCCAGCGCGCAGCCGCGATTATGCCGGGATCCTTTGAGCGGGTCTGACAAATAGGCCCGGCTCAGAGGATGCTTATCCCACATATCACGTGTAATCTGCCACGGCCGGTAAGCATCAAACACGAGTAGACCGTATCCGTAAGAGCGTAATCTGTCATGCGCTCTGGTTAAAGCTTCGGCGGCAGGGCGCTGCAACATTGCGCGTGCACTGCTATATAAAGGCTTTGCCATAAAGTTATTAGCTGTGGCGTAGCGGATGTCAAATTGCAGACGTGTATCAAATTTAGACAAATCAACCAGATCAACTTTTGCTGTTGCGTTCGGTATGACTGGCGGTGTGGTTGGGGCGTTAGTAATTTCAGTAAAATCAGTTTTGTCAGTGCCTAGAAATGCAACAAATATCTGGGCTGGTGTTGCCCCAAGATTTGAGCCTATATGCGGCACAGCGATGGCTTCCAGCAGCGCTTCACCTTTCTTGAACTGAACCCGTTTGCCGTTAGCGTATTCCATTTCCAGTTCCCCGGCTATCAGGTAGGCTACCAGCGGTACTTTGTGCTTATGCCATCCGGTGGATTGCCCTGAAGGAATGGTAATGATAGCGGAGGTCACTTTCGCCTGCCCTGATTGCGGGTATGTGAGTGGCTCACCGGCAATGGTCTGCTCTGTTTCCAGCAGTATTTGCATATGCGGATAATCATCAGCGAAAGCTTTGCCATGCAACAAGCTTATACTGATGATGAGGCTGAGTGTAACGGTTAGAGCGTGAGATAGGCTTAGTGGGTACATACCAAAACATCCCCCAATGAATAGAGGTGCCTTAAATAGAAAAGTTAATTGCGCGCAATTCTGAGTTTATACATTTCAGAGTTATGTTCAGGCTGGTATTTCTCAAGAATGCGTTGATAGCTGCGCACGGATTCTACAAAAACCACTGGAGCGCCGCCGCTGGCGTAGCCATATTTGAGCGTTGTGTAATAGTCCGGATTTTTAAGCAGTACCAGCGTCTTCTTGATGTCTGCCCAACTGTCCGGGTTAAGGCCCAGTCGTTTTGCCAGCACACGTGCATCTTCTAAATGCGCATAGCCTATGTTATAGGCAGCGAGTGCCATATAAGTTCTATCAGGTTCCGGAATACGTTCCGGTATCGTATCTTTGAGCTTCATAATGTACTTTGCTCCAGCCGGAATACTCTGTTTTGGGTCTAATCTATCCGTTACTCCCATCAAGTCTGCAGTACTTTCTGTCAGCATCATTAAGCCGCGTACATTGGTAGGTGAGGTGTTGAACGTATCCCAATGCGATTCCCTGTAACTGACTGCAGCAAGTAGGCGCCAATCCAGACCCGTCACATCTTGCGCCTGTTTGAACAGGTGAATATACTTAGGCAGCAAGGTGTTGCTGCGTTTGAGGAATGTGGTGATATCCATCGTATTCAAACGCTCATTGTGCCCATAATAGCGATCCAGCAAGTTGCGCAATGAGCCGTTTTTCTTGATTTTGCTGAAGAAGGTATTTACGTTCTTGACTAATACAGGGTCTGCATTTTTGGACATCGCCCAAGCGATTTTATCAGCAGGACCAATAGGTAGCGCGACATCTAAATTCGGATGGTAGTTTTGCATCAGGGCAGCAATATAGTTATCTGCAACAGTGAAATCCAATACGCCGTCGGCAACCTCTTCTAGCAGTGATTCGGTATTAGTATGCTTTTCCGCGTGCCAGTGCAGTGTGGGTTGTTTTTTCTGTAGCTCTGCCAACCTTTCCGCATAACTGGTGCCCTCTGGCACCGCAATTTTTTTATCTTTGATATCAGCCAGTTTTTTTGGTTTTTTATTCACTTCATTATTGAAAATTAACTGTTGCTGCGTTTCCTGGTAAGGGGTTGAAAATAGCACGAGATGTTCACGCAGATGCGTGACGGTCAGATTTGCTGCAGCGATATGTGCTTTATTCTTGAGCAGGCTGGGGATCACATCGCTGATGCTGTTGACTAATGTAAATCGGATTTCATAGCCGGGATAATATTCTTTTACAAATAATTGCGCTAAATCGTATTCGATACCGGCTGGCTGACTATCGTTATTTAAATAGTAGGTAGTAGGACCATTGTGGGTGACAAAAACAATTTCTTTTTTAGCCGGACTAATTGAGGGCAGCTTGGTAATTGGATCAGCAGGTTTACAGCCAGATAGTAGTATCAGCATGAAAATCAAAAGCGGCTGAATAAAAAATAAACGCATAAAGTGTTTATCTGGAATTGAGAAAATCAATTCTGATACTCACTCACAATGCCGTTATCGGCAATCAGAATCGTATCGGCAAGTTTATAGAATATGCCATGTTCAACAACGCCTGGCGTATTATTAATGAGCGCATTTAAAGTAGCGGCATCCAGACTTTTATCAAACTTCATATCCAGTACATAACTGCCATGTGATGTTACCCAGAAACCATCTTTAGCTGCATTCGGGCGCAGGTCACCTTGCGCACCGATATCTTCCAGATTTTTCTTGGCTAACTGCCAGGCAAATGGAATCACTTCAATCGGAATTACGAAGTTCTGGCCGATATAGCTCACCAGCTTACTGGAGTCAGCTACGGTAATAAATTCTGTGGCGGCTTTTGCCAGCAGCTTTTCTTTTACCAGATCGCTGCCACGGCCTTTAAGCAGTGTTTTATCCGCGGTAATTTCATCCGCACCATCTACATATAAATCAATCTGGCTTATATGTTCGAGCGCAACGATAGGTAATTTGAGAGACTGTGCCCTTTGTGCGCTGATGGTAGAGCTTGCCACCGTCGTGACTTTTAGGCCTTCTTCACGAGATAAACGTGCTAGTTCATCAATGAAGTAATTGGCAGTTGAGCCGGTGCCCAGACCAACCAGCATGCCATTTTTTACGTATTTTGCTGCTTGCAGTGCGACCAGTTGTTTGTCGTTCATTTCTCTGCCCCTGGTGATTTTTGTTTTTGATATACTGCCACGAAGGTGTTATTGCGCTATCTTAACGCGATTTTGCATTTATTAGGCATAAAAAAAGGGAGCTAGTTGCTCCCTTTTTTGAATTTTTTACCTATTTTAATAAGGTAAAACTTAATTCAAACTTATTTCAGCTTACTTCATTACTCGGTTTTTGTATTCGCCGGTACGTGTATCGATCTCGATTCTGTCGCCTTGGCTAACAAATAAAGGCACAGCTACTTCAAAGCCGGTAGCGATTTTAGCTGGTTTCAAAACTTTACCTGATGTGTCGCCTTTAACCGCTGGCTCTGTGTAAGTGATTTCACGCACTACAGAGTTTGCAATTTCAACTGAGATTGCTTTGTCGTTGTAAAAACGCAAGTCAGCAGCCAAACCGTCTTCCAGGAATGGTAAAACGTCGGTCATATACTCACCGTCAACGTCGTATTGGTTGTAGTCGGCATCCATGAATACATAAGCAGGATCAGCGAAGTATGAGTAAGTCACTTCTTTTTTATCCAGAATAACAACTTCAAACTTATCGCCAGCGTTGTATACGTTTTCGCTAGGAGTGTCAGTAAGCAGGTTTTTGAATTTCATTTTAACTACGGCAGAGTTGCGGCCAGATTTGTTGTACTCTGTTTTAACAACAACGAGTGGATCGTTGCCTACCATAATCACGTTACCAACGCGGAGTTCTTGTGCTGTTTTCATAGGTTGCCTTACAAATTAAAGGGGACATGCGTAAAACCGGACATTATATCTTATTGTGATGTAATTTTTCAATATAAATCACCAAGTTAGTTGCAAGGTCCGGCTGTGAGGCCAATGCGCTGGTTTGCTGTACCGTAAATGTTTTAAGTGTGTTGATATTGCTTAAGTAATCTTGCCATGTTGACGCAGTGATTTGTTGTGATGCCCAGGCGTTGTGCATGGCAATTGTGGCTTGTTGCGCCGCGCCTTCACAGCCTGAATAAAACACATCGAGAAAGGCTTTCAGTTTGAGCAGGTGTGTATCTTCAGTCTGCAGGTAGGGTTGCCAGATAAAAGGTTTGCCAGCCCAGATCGCGCGTATCCAGCTGTCTTCACCGCGTACAAAATTGACATCGCAGCTTGCCAGCAGTTTGTCGTAATCAGCCTGGCTCAAGAATGGCAGCACATGCAGGTTTAGATTGTTATGGCGCAAATGGTCGCCAGCGGTGATGAATTCTTTACCGAAAAACGCAGCAACTTTGGGTAAGATGCTGGTGGTGGGGACATAACAGCTGATTTTTGTAGATGAATCTGCCATCGCGGATAGCAGGTCGCTGATAGGTGCATGCGGGTAGCTGAATAGCGAGATGTTGAGCGTAGCGCTATCGCCATTCAAGGATAGATTCAGCTGCCGAAAAAAGTCAGATTGCAGCTGTTTGCTAGACGCAATTTTTTGATTGTTTTTGACAATGTCATGTTCACGCAGCAGGCCGCCGGTTGCTCGAGTAAAGCCGGGAAAAAAGAAGTGACGCGTCAGATCGCCGCGCTTTGAATTTCTTGCATGAAAACCTTCTACCCATGGTTCAGCTGACAAGTATTCCAGATTAATCCAGATATTGTCTGGCTGCAGCAGCGTCAGATAGCTTTCTGGGAGGTCGCAGCCAAAGGCTTCGATCACTACTTCTGCGGCCTGATCAAACGAAGTGTCTGCATCCCAGACTGCTATTGTGATGTTATCAACCCGCTGTACTCTTTGTGCAGTATCTAATGCTGCTATCAGTTGCCTGGCGATATTCAGGTCATCAATCCACAGTCGGACATTAATAGCATGTTCATGTTCAAGCTGCTTGGCCAAACGCCAGCACACGCCGATGTCGCCGAAATTGTCGACGATTCTGCAGAAAATATCCCAGCGTCTCATGGTTTGAGGTCTGGATCCTTATAGCAGATATCAATCACTTCAAAAGATTCATCACCCTTTGGGCTCGTTAAGCGCACGGTGTCGCCTATGGTTCTGCCGAGCATGGCTTTGCCTAGCGGTGATATCCAGCTGATATAGCCTTTCGACGGCGCCAGTTCATCCTTGCCGACTATGCGGTACACATGTTCAGTTTCGTCATCCAGATTGTACAAAGTGACCCAGGCACCGAAAAAGACTTTTTCTAAATGCTGTTGCTGGCTTGAATCCACGATCTCAGCCAGATCCATGCGTCGCATCAGGTGACGGCAGCGGCTATCAATCTGGCGCAGCCTTCTTTTGCCGTAGATGTAATCGCCGTTTTCACTGCGGTCACCGTTGCTGGCTGCCCAGGATACGGTACGCACCACTTCAGGCCGCTCAATTTTATAGAGCTGGTGAAATTCTTCCTTGAGTGCAGCAAAGCCCTCTGGCGTGATGTAGTTTTTTTCGTCCGTTACGGCCATTATTGTTCTTTGTCCATCATTGTTCTTTATCTAGCGGCTGTACATCGGTAACAAAGTAAGCTGTGTCACCGAAGCAGGTCGTAGGCAGGCCTTTATGTTCTTCGTAAATCAGGCGCACACGCTGGCCTACGGTTTCGTTGATTTTTTTAGCTACCACTTTATTTCTGACGGTAAAAAAGAACTTTTCTGCCTGCGTGCCGGGCATAGAAACCAGTATTAGTTCACCTTCGTAAGTTTTACATACCCAGCCTTTTTCTGAGAGCTTTTGTACATAACCGGCACGCTCTCCTGATGAGTATGTCCAGGAGAGTGCCGCCCAGATATACAGAGCAAATAGCCCGATTGGAATGAGTAAAACCAAGATGAAATATTTAATGAATTTTTTAAATTGAGCGAGCATGTGATGCCTCTAACCTTGTTTGTCTGAATACATGTATTTTATTTGCCTAATGTCTATTATCCAATAGAATTGTGCAATGTCAGATAATTCAATCATTTTAAGTCCATCCGCGCGTTTAGCGCGCAGTATCCAGAACGATATTACACAGCAGCAAACGCAGGCAGGAAAAACACAATGGCATAGCCCAAATGTACAGACGCTGTCGCAATGGCTGGAAAGTATCATTGAACAAGGCTTGCTGACTGGCGCGATAGATGAAGCATCACCGCCTTATGCACTAAGTGCTTTTAATGAGCAATTGTTGTGGGAAGAGGTGATTGCGCAATCACTTAAAAAGAATGCCTTCGGTGACTTGTTTGATATATCCGGTTTGGCTAGCGCGGCAATGGAGGCAAACCGTTATGTCGTCGCATGGAACCTGCATGTGCCGCGTGAGCATCAGGCTGAAGAGACGCGTCAGTTTCTGAACTGGCAGCGGGCTTTTCAGCAGCGCTGCCGTGAGCTTGGCGCATTGGAAAGTGTGCGTTATGTGGACTGGCAGTTAGCGCATTTGGCGCAAGGTGCAGGTGAGTTACCAGCACGTATCGAATTCGGCGGTTTTGACCAGACTGCGCCGCAGGAACAGCGATTGCGTGACATTTTAGCTAGCCGTGGCGTAGAGGTAGCGGAATATGCAACAACTGCGAATACACCGGCACATACGCAGCACGTCCCGCTGGAAAATCAGGAGGCAGAGTGCCGTGCCGCCGTCGCTTGGGCGCAAGCGCAATTGACAGAAAATCCTGCTGCCAGACTGGCGATTGTGACGCCGCGGCTCAGTGATGTAAGAAATCAGCTCGCAGATCTGCTGGATGACGTGTTTTATCCATTGAGCATACGTCCCGGCTTGGCCGATATGCCGCGCCACTATAATTTTTCATTAGGCACACCGTTAGCCCAGCAGCCGCTTATTCAGGCGGGTTTAAATCTGCTGCGGCTGATGACCGTGCATCAGTTGCAGCAATCTGAAGTCAGTATGCTGCTGTTATCGCCATTCTGGTCGGCAAGTCACCGGGAGGCCGATGCACGCGCACTACTCGATGCGAGCATGCGTGAAAAATTGCCTATGCAGTTTACGCTTTCACGTCTGTTAGATTTTATAAAAGAGCAACAGGCAGAGGGCCTGCAGCTTGAGTCGTTACTGGCAAATATTCAGGCGGCAGCGGCAATTGCTGGCACAAGAAAATTACCCGCTGTGCAGTGGGCACAGACGCTGGATGCAATCCTCAACGCAATCGGCTGGCCCGGCGAGCGCACTATTAATAGTTTTGAATACCAGGCGCTGAATGCATGGCAGAAAGCTTTGCAGCAGCTGGCCAGAATGGATGTGCTGGATAAAAAACTCGCTGCCAGTGAGGCTGTTTACTACCTGCAGCAGATATGTACCGCGCAGGTATTTCAGGCAGAAACCGAGCTTGAACCTGCGATACAGATACTGGGAATTATGGAAGGCTTGAGCGCCCCCGTAGATGCCATGTGGTGCATGCACATGAATGACCATATCTGGCCGCCGCCAGCACGTCCCAATCCCTTACTGCCCGCATTTATACAGCGTGCAGCAGCGCTGCCGAATGCAGATAATCATGTGCAGGCGATATTTGCGGCAACGATACAGCAACGACTGTTGCACTCCTCTAGCCATATAGTTTTTTCAAGTAGCAGTATGGATGGCGAGAGTCAATTGCGGCCTTCGCCGTTAATGCAGGATACTGCTGTTTTAAGTAGCGAAGTCACTCAGGCAGCCTCACTGGCAGAACAGTTAAGTTGTCACGCCCATGATGCGCTGGAGCATATTGATGACCATATTGCACCCACGGTTCAAGAGGGTGAGCATGTTTCGGGTGGTACCGGTTTGTTGAAAGCGCAGGCGGTTTGCCCGGCCTGGGCGTTTTATCAGTATCGGCTTGGTGCAAAAGCACTTAAAACACCAACTGCTGGCTTGGATAACATGGATCGCGGTTCACTGGTGCATGGCGTGCTGGAGCAGTTCTGGCGTAAGCGCCACTTTGCCGATCTGCGCGATATGAGTGCTGGTGATTTTATGGACGCCCTGAGCCGGGCAGTGCATAACACTATTCAGGCTTTTTCTGCCGAGAGTAGCGTTGCTTCTGCGGCAGTGCTGGAGCTGGAATCCGAGCGTTTATTACGGCTGGTTGGTGATTGGCTGGCATACGAAAAAGCACGCGGAATATCGTTCCGTATCGTAGATTGTGAAGTCGGTAAAAAGGTACAGATCTGCGGTATTGAAGTGACCTTGAAAATCGATCGGGTGCATCAGCTTGAAACTGGCGGGCTGGAATTTATAGATTATAAAACCGGGCAGATGCCAAAAATAAAGAGCTGGGGTGAAGACCGCATTACCGAGCCGCAACTGCCTATTTATGCCACGTTTTATGCTGACCCTGCCGAGCAGGTGGCTGGCATACATTTTGGTATGGTGAAAACTGCTGAACACGCGTTTACGGGTGTATCGGTGGATAGTTTTGAAGCAGAGCTGAATAAGCGCAAACCGCCATTTACGCAGAATTTCACCGACTGGCAGCATCTGCTGAATCATTGGAAAACTGCGATTGAAGCGATTGCAACAGAAGTGCGTGAAGGTGAGGCTGCAGTACGTTTTAGCGATGAAAATGAGCTGATGTACTGTGAGGTCACGCCGCTGCTGCGCCTGCCGGAGCGCAAATTGCAGTTTGAAAGATTTCAGGAGGCTGCAGAGTGAGCCGAATGAATATGGAACATGACTATAATCTGCAAGCAGATGAGCAGAATCGCCAGCGTGCGCTTGAGCTGACCTCGTTTATTGTTGAAGCGCCTGCGGGTGCAGGCAAAACCGAACTGCTGACACAGCGCTATTTGAAGCTGCTGCAAACGGTAAATGAACCTGAAGAAATTATCGCAATTACCTTCACCAATAAAGCGGCAGCCGAGATGCGACTGCGTATTCTGGATAGCCTCATGAAGGCGGCAAAGCAGGATAAACCTGCGCAGCCGCACAAGCAAATTACCTATGATTTAAGCTTGAAGGCACTTGAGTGTTCAGCCTTGCAGAACTGGCAACTGATTGAAAATCCATCACGGCTGCGCATCTTTACGATTGATAGCCTATGTGCGCATTTGGCAAGGCAAATGCCACTCATGAGCCGCTTTGGCTCGCAGCCATGCGTGGCTTTAGATGCAACTGCCTTGTATGCGCAAGCCGCCGAACAGACGTTGGCATTGCTTGAAGATAGCACCCATAGCGAGGTGCTAAAAGTGGCATTACGTTATGTGGATAACAATGCCGGCCAGCTTAAAAACCTGCTCATGAAAATGCTGGAAAAGCGTGACCAATGGCTGCATCACGCCCAGTTTGAGATTGATGCAGCCGCATTGCAGCAGACTTTAAGCTATATGGTCGAGCAGGAAATGCAGACTGTTGCCGCAGTGTTCAATACGCGCTTGCAGGCTGAACTGATGCCACTCGCCAGGTTTGCTGCCAGTCAGTTACCCGCCGAGCACCCGATAAGTGTGTTGGCAGATTGGGATGCGCCATTGCCAATAGCTGCTGATCAATTGCAAGCTTGGCTGGCCGTGTGTGAATTGGTGCTGACTAAAGACAATAGCATCCGGACCAAGATTGATAAAAATATTGGATTCCCTGCAGATAAAAAGGATGAAAAAGCGAGCTTCAGTGCCTTGCTGGAATCTATGGCCAGCGACGCCAGTATGAACGATGCACTGGCTCGCATTAAAAGTTTACCGGTAATTTCTGCAGATCAAGAGGGCTGGCAGATCATTGCTACATTGTCTCAATTGCTCAATCTTGCTGTCGCGCAATTGTGGCTGGTATTTCAGCGTGCGGGTGAAGTTGACTTTGTGGAAATCGCTCACCGTGCAACACGCGCTTTAGGCGATGAGTTCGGCGAACCGACTGATCTGGCACTTAAGCTGGATTACCAGATTAAACACCTGCTGGTCGATGAGTTTCAGGATACCAGCCCTAGTCAGATCAAGCTGCTGGAACAGCTCACGCTTGGCTGGCAGATGGATGATGGGCGCACCTTATTTGCGGTGGGCGACCCCATGCAGTCAATTTACCGTTTCCGAAAAGCGAATGTCGGTTTGTTTATTGATGCAGCAGAGCATGGGATAGGTGACATTTATCTGGAGCGTTTGCAGTTGTATCGTAACAATCGCTCATCGCCGGCGATTGTGGAATGGATTAACCGGACTTTTAACTCAATCTTTCCTGAGCATGATGAAGTGATTCAGGGTGCTATCCATTACCGTTCATTTATCGCTACCAAGGAAAATCTGTCACAGGCAGGCGTAGAAGTGCACCCTGTTATCAAACAGGCTGATGAAAGTGCAGAGCTGGCACAGCAGCGTGAAGCCGAAGCCATCATACGCGTGATTCATGCCGAGCGGCTTGCCAACCCGAATGTGAAAATTGCGGTGCTGGTACGCTCTAAAAAGCATCTGGCACCGCTGGTAAGTAAGCTGCGACGTGAACATCAAGATATTGTATTTCAGGCAGTTGAAATTGAGGCGTTGGAAGGCAGGCAGGTCGTGCAGGATCTGCTCGCGCTTACGCATGCGCTGCATCATCGTGCAGATCGTGTGCATTGGCTGGCAATATTGCGCGCTCCCTGGTGTGGTTTGAGTTTGCATGATATGCATGCGCTGGCAGGGCATGACCATTGCAGTACGATCTGGGCACTGATGAATATGCCAGAAGTAGTTGGTCGACTTTCGGCGGATGGACAAGCGCGCTTGCTACATGTGCGCGAGATACTGGGTGAAGCTTTTGCTAACCAAGGCCGTATGAATGCAAGCCGCTGGATACGCGGTGTATGGCTTATGCTCAATGGCAGCTCCTGCCTGTGGGAGCAGAGTGATGTGGTTGATGTGCAGGCATTTTTTAGCTGTCTGGATGCACTGGATCGCAGTAATCAGTTCTCGCCCGAGCGTATGGCGTTTGAGATCACCAAGCTATTTGCCGCGCCGGATAGTCACGGCGAAAACCTGCAGATGATGACAATACATAAATCCAAAGGTCTGGAATTCGATACGGTAATTCTGCCGGGGTTAGGCGCCAGTACCGGCGGCAATAATGGCGATAAGCCGCTGGTGCTGTGGGAGGAAGTGAGTGTCAACCATCAGCAGGAGTTACTGGCAGCACCGTATATTCCCAAGGGCGCGCGTGATAAGGATAAAGTAAGCCCCTATGATTATCTGGAAGCGCGCGAAAAAGAGCGCGATGCGAATGAGTCAGCCCGTGTACTGTATGTTGCGGCAACACGGGTAGAACGTAAACTGCATCTGGTAGGCGTTGCCAGCCAGAACGCGAAAGGCGAAATCAGTCCGACCAGGAATACATATCTTGATTTACTCTGGGACACGATAGGGCAAGCGTTTGAAGCCGCCGCATATAGTGAATTAATTACCGAGCAACACGCAGATATCGCAGATTTTGTGCCTCGTCTGGTGCGCGTTAAACAACCGCATATACCGGCAATTCTGCAAACTGTCGAACCAGTCGTCAGCACTGATAAGCCAAATAACAAACCAGCCACTGTTACTGCAAATATAGATGCGGATATTGGTACGCTGGCGCACCGTTATATGGAAATGATTGCGCAGCAAGGTTTGGAAAAGTGGGCTTTAGCTCGAATCAGCCCGTTGTTGCCGGCAATGCGTCATTGGCTGCGGCAGCAGGGGCATGCAGAGAATCTGGCACATGAAGCCGCTGCAAAAGTTGAACAATTGCTGACAACTACATTAAACAGTGCAGAAGGGCAGTGGGTGTTGCAGGCGCGTGAAGGCGCTGCGGTTGAGCTGGCACTGATGAAGCTAACGGGTGAGGGTGCTAAAAAACATATTGTAGACCGTACATTTATTGACAATGGTACGCGCTGGATTATCGACTATAAAACGACAGAGTTGAGTGCAGCTATTTCAATTGATGATTTAAAATTAGTTGCGGAAAGCCACCGCAAGCAGATGGAAAGCTATGCTGTATTATTTGAAAATGAAGGCTTGCCTGTGAAGTGTGCGGTATTTTTTATGTACATTGGCAAGCTTGTGTTACTGCCTTGATAATTAAAGCATTGATTTAGCGTTTTAGTTTCGCCATGTATGAACTTTAAGCGGTCACTCAAAATCATACACAACATGAGTTCATCAGAATGGATAATATAAAAATGCGTGCAATCACTATTTTTGGTTTTGTGCTGTTATTTGCCGGTTGTGCAACAAACCCGCTGGCAGAACAGCAGCGAGCAACTAAACAGATGGAATATAAAATCCAGGTGTATGGGCCGGCATGTGAAAAACTTGGTTTTGCAAAAGATACGGATCCATGGCGTGAGTGCATTCAGCGCGAGTACGAGCAGACAATTACACGGCAGCAGCGTAACTGGGATTATCCATACTGGAGCCCGTACTACCATCGTCCATTCTATTGGCGCTAAAATTAGTGAGCGCTTGGGTGACAACACAGGCAATGGACGAATCCACTGCCTGATGTTGCATTTTTAATGCAGCCCAAGCGCCTTGAGTTTTCTGTATAGCGTATTGCGGCTAATATTTAATTGGCGCGCTACTGCAGAAACATTGCCTGAATGCTGTTTCATGGCTTTAACAATTGCGTTTGTGGTCACATCATCCAGATTCTGGTTATTTAACGGCAGTGCTTCAGGCCTCGTTTCAGTTTGGCCTGCAGATTCAATCTCATCAATAAAGTCCTGAGTCAGATGCAGCTCGCTGATTGGTGTTCCATCTGCCAGCGCCAGCGCCGTCCTTAAAACATTATGCAGTTGACGGATATTACCTGGCCATGGGTGCTGAATAAATATATCCATCACTTCAGGCCTGATTTTTACATCATCCGCATGTTCAATCTGCAAGATGATATTAATCAGCGCGTTCAAGTCTGAACGCTGTCGTAGCGGAGGCAGCGACACGCTGAGGCCATTCAGCCGGTAGTAAAGATCGCTGCGGAACTCACCGCTTTCAACTTTTTCCTTAAGTTTTAGGTTGGTAGCACTGACGAGTGCAAAGCTAACGGGAATCGATTTTGTGCTGCCTAAAGGCGTTACCGTACGCTCCTGCAATACGCGCAGCAATCGTGCCTGTAGCGATAGCGGCATATCACCGATTTCATCCAGAAATAGCGTGCCGCCGTTGGCTTGCTCGATTTTCCCCGGGCTGCCTTTGCGTTTTGCGCCGGTAAACGCGCCTTCTTCGTAGCCGAAAAGCTCGGCTTCAATCAGGCCTTCCGGCAATGCTGCGCAATTAACCGCAATCCACGGACCTTTATGTTGGGCACTGGCTTCATGAATCGCACGTGCAAACAGCTCCTTGCCTACACCGGTTTCCCCCTGAATCAAAATAGGGATATCACGCGACAGCACTTGCTTGACTTGTGCAATTGCGCGCTCAATTTTTGCGTCGCCGCTATTCAGTAAATCCAGATTGGCAGCACTGGTTCTTTTGCTAACCGGTGCTGGTTTAGAAAGCTGCGGTTTCTTATGCAGTAATTCCACCTGTACATAAATCCGTGCGCCGTTGTTCAGCCGTAAAGGAATCACCAGCTTGTCTGTACTGCCTATCTGTCTTAACAGGTTTTCAATCGACATATCGAACAGCTGGTTAAAGTTCAGCTGTGCAGTATTCACATGTGGGTGCTGCGTATTGAGGCCAAGTTGAAACTGGCCGCTGCGGTTGGTAGCGACGAGTTCGCCGTGATCAGTGAACATGGCGACACCTTCCCACAATGTGCCGATGAACTCAGGTCGGGCATGAAAGTGCAGCACCACATCACTTTGATAACTAGCGAGGAATAGCCGGTTTTCAATCATCTGTGCAGACATTTTCACTAATGCCAGTGTGTGCTGCTGTGATACGTTGTAGTCGTTGGAAACATCCAGTGTCGCGATCAATTGATTTTCCGCACCAAAGATCGGTACCGCAGAGCAATTGAGCGAATGGTGATAAGACATGAAGTGCTCTGCACCCTGAACTGTCAATGCAGACTGTTCAAAGATGGCAGTACCAATAGCGTTAGTCCCGCGCTGGCTTTCGTTCCATGATGTGCCAGCGGATAAGGCAAGGCGCTGTTGCTCGCCAAACAGTTGCTGACTGCCCATGCTGTGCAGAATCAGGCCTTCATCATCGGTCAATATTACAACATTGCGCGTGTGTGCAATCTGTTCGCTCAGTGTTTCCATTTCAGGCCGCGCCAGTGCCAATAGCTGGTGATTCTGTTCACGTTTACGCGCCAGCTCCTGCGCAGTGACAACTTCGATATTCGATGGCGACTGAGTATCTATGCCACTGGCAAGGCAGCGCCGCCATGAGCGCTCTATCGCCTCTGTGATCGCACCTTCCCGCACATGTCCATTGGCCAGAAACTCGTTTCTGGCTTGCAGTATGCTAGGTGTGCTGCCTGATGAAGAAGAACTCATTACTTGACCTTATAGCTTAGGTTAATTGTGCATGTGTTAAGTGAACAACTGTCACGTGACAACTGTTCAATTCTGACACAGTGCCAGAATTGAATCCGATTCATATTAAAACGATATCAGTAATCGGGAAAAATTTCTTTGAAAAAATAGTTGATTGATTTTAAAAGATTTTATCAGTCTATTCGGATCTTGGTAACAAAAAAATACAGTAAAAATATAGTGCTGGCACATCGCTTGCAATACAAACCTTGCTACCAATGTCATTCCAACGGATGAGGTTGAGATTAGTCATACAACAATTTAACAGATTTTATATTTTGGGGATGTAAATGAGTCATCAATTTAAACGTAAATTTAGCCTCGCATTAGGCGCGGGTTTGCTTACCGCATTAACTACAACTGCTTTTGCCGCAGATGAGCTATCAAAACTGATGCAGGATGATAACCAATGGGCAGCGCCACGCAAGGATTATAGCAATACCGGCTACAGCAAACTTGCTCAGGTCAACAAAGGCAACGTCAAGAATCTGAAACTTGCCTGGTCTTTTGCTACGGGTGTCAATCGCGGCCACGAAGGTGCTCCACTGGTAGTGAATGGTGTGATGTACGTGCATACCGCTTTCCCGAACAATATCTATGCACTGGATTTGAATGATAACCAGAAAATTTTATGGTCATATTTTCCTAAGCAAGACCCAGCCATTCAGGCTTTGCTATGCTGTGATAACGTAAATCGTGGTTTAGGTTACGGCGACGGCAAGATTTTCCTGCAGCAGAACGATGGCAAGCTGGTGGCACTGGATGCAAAAACCGGTAAAACAATCTGGGATGTTCAGGTAACTGACACCAAAGTAGGCGAGTCAAACACCAATGCGCCACATGTGATTAAAGACAAAGTGATTACCGGCTGTTCAGGCGGCGAGTATGGCGTACGCTGCCACATTACTGCTTACAATATCAAAGACGGTGCTTTGGTATGGCGTGCTTACAGCACCGGTTCAGACAAAGATGTGTTGATCGGCGATGACTTTAACAAGGATAACCCGCACTTCAGTGCACTGTCATTGTACGAAGATGTAAATGGCGGTAACAAGGTTGGCGGTTCATTCAATGCTTTAACTAAAGATAAACTGAAGTTCCCGGAGAAAGATCTGGGCATCAGAACCTGGCTAAAACCACAGGCTAGAAAAGATGGCTACCAGAATGGCGGCGGCGCGACTTGGGGCTGGTATTCATACGATACAAAACTGAACCTGATGTATTACGGTACAGGCAACCCTGGCGTATGGAATCCTGATGTACGTCCTGGCGATAACAAATGGTCAATGACTATTTTTGCACGTGATGTTGATAGTGGCATGGCTAAATGGGGCTATCAGATGACGCCGCATGACGAGTGGGATTATGACGGCATGAATGAAACCATTCTGTGGGACGCTAAAGGTAAAAGCCTGGCAACCCACTTTGACCGTAACGGTTTTGCCTATACTTTTGACCGCACTAATGGTTCATTATTAGTAGCAGAAAAAATGCAGCCGTTCGTTAACTGGGCAAAGAGCATTGACCTGAAAACCGGTACGCCAATTAAAGATGCGGCTTATTCAACGCATCAGGATTACAACGCAAAAGGTATCTGTCCTTCGGCACTGGGTGTGAAAGATGAGCAGCCTGCTGCATTCTCACCGAAGACAAAACTTTTCTATGTGCCGATGAATCACGTTTGTATGACTTACGAGCCTGTTGAGTCTAAATACGTCGCAGGTCAGCCATGGGTAGGTGCGACACTCACGATGTTTGCAGGTCCTGACGGCGTGATGGGTGGCTTTATGGCTTGGGATGGTTTAAAAGGCAAACAAGCCTGGTACAACAAAGAGAGATTCTCTGCCTGGGGTGGTGCATTGGTAACTGGTTCTAATCTGGTGTTCTACGGTACATTGGATCGCTGGATGAAAGCAGTGGATGCCAATACAGGTAAAGAACTGTGGAAATTCCAGGTAGGTTCAGGCGTTGTTGGTAATGCCATTACTTATGGTCATAAAGGTAAGCAGTATGTTGGCGTGCTTTCCGGTATTGGCGGCTGGGCGGGTGTTGCAATGAACCTTGGTTTAACTAACGATACCGATGGTTTAGGCGCAGCTGGCGGCTATAAAGAGCTGGTTAAATACAATGCTGCACCTGGCGGCGGCGCAATGAATGTGTTTAGTCTTTAATCTGTACATTATTTAAAAAGGAAATAATGCATGAATACACTTTTTAAAAAGGCATGTTTATTCAGTGCTTTGATGTTTGGGTTTAGTCTGGCCAATGCAGCTGACCCTGCTGAAGCACTTGCACAAAAGAGCGGATGCCTGATGTGTCATGGCATACAAAATGCAGTGTTGGGTCCATCTTATAAAGATGTAGCGCAGAAGTATAAAGATGATAAAACTGCAGAAGCAAAGCTAGTAGAAAAAGTAAAAGTAGGTGGTAGCGGTGTATGGGGCAAGATGCCTATGCCTGCTAACAGCCCTAAAGTAAAAGATGATGATATTAAAACCATAGTAAAGTGGATTCTTACTAGAAGTTATTAAGATCTGATGTTGTTTGAAACTAAAAAACCAGCCTCAGGGCTGGTTTTTTAGTTTCTTAGTAATCAACATTTTTATGTGCAATCGATGAGGGTAAACACTTATTGCCTAATCCAGGCACAAAGAGTAGGATTTATTCAGACATGGCTAATGTTTTGTGCTCTAGCATGCGCAAAAAATATCAGAGCTTTTGCTGTTCATTTCAATGATTAAAGTAATGCTTGGGGATCAATTGACCATGAAAACTATAACCAGTGCTTTTTTAATCGCAATACTCTTTGCTGAGCCTTCACTCGCCAGCCAGTCAACCGACAAGATTGGCCATATCCAGAATTCACAAGGTACAGCTTCTATTTTGCGCGAGGGTACAACACTAGCAGGCGCTGCCGGTAGTGTACTTTATCGCGGTGACCTGGTTCGTACCGGTAAACCAGGCGCTGTTGGCATTGTATTGACAGATGATACGAGCATTTCGCTCGGCTCCGGCAGTGAGTTATCCTTAAATGACTACACTTTTGAACCCAAGGAAAGCAAGTTTTCCTTAGGGATTCGTATGATCAAGGGCACATTCTCTTTCATCTCCGGACAGATTATTAAACTGGCGCCAAGCAGTGCGCAAATACATACCCCTGATGCAACGATTGCTGTGCGTGGCACTAAATTACTGATCGAGATTAAGGAGTAATGATGAGCGGCCGGTTAGCAGTGTTTAGAGGTTTTGCATTTAAAAATTATGCAGCCATGGTTGCGGTGGCGAGCTTCATGCTGATTGCTTTTGCAGGCTGCAATCGTCAGTCTATTGTGCTGGTACCTGATCAGAGCGGACATGTCGGCAAAGCTGAAGTAACTACGGCAGCAGGTAAGCAAACGCTTGAAACTGCCAACGATATGACGCGTACACGTGGCAGTGATAACCCGCCAGCCACTATTACTAAAGCAGATGCTGCCTTCATTGACGCTACCTTTAAAGAGGCGCTTGCAGTGGAACCACCCCCAGCGCAAAGCTTTACCCTGATGTTTACAACTGGCGATGCTGAGCTGGCGGCTGATTCCACGCAGGAAATTCCGAATATTGTTGCAGCGATAAAAGAGCGCTCAGCCATCAGTGTGAGTATCAGCGGGCATACCGATGCTACAGGCTCAGATCAGTTCAATGATGCACTCTCGCTTGAACGTGCAAGGCGGGTCGAGTCATTGCTGGTGCAGCAGGGGGTTGAGCCAGGTCTGATTACGGTAAGTTCGCATGGTAAGGGTAATCCACTGATCCCAACCCCAGATGGGGTTCCTGAGCCGCGTAACAGGCGCGTTGTGGTTATTATTCACTAACTGTTACTTGGTAAGGTAACCAGTGTCTTGCGATGACTAAAATAAACACTAACAATTGGCATCTGCAGTTTCTTAGCAAACTCTGGTATGAGCGTTTGATTTTAATTACCTGCGGTATAGGCTTAACAATGCTCGTAGCAGTGCTTACGGTTTTTCAGCCTAAGTTTCTGCAAGAGTCCGATTTGTTAATCTACGATCTGATGGTAGCGGGTCGCGCAGCACCGCCAAAATCTGCAGTACCAGTCATCGTGGGCGTTGATGAAGCCAGCCTTGCTGCTTTTGGTCAATGGCCATGGCCCCGTTACAGGCTTGCAGCATTGGTCGAGCGTCTGCAACAGTTAGGTGCGCAGGTTATTGCCATTGATATTCTGATGCCGGAACCAGATCGCAGTTCGCCGGAAGTTGTTCAGGCTGAACGGCAGCGTGATCTTGGGGATGGTAAAGCGCAACAGCCGCTGGCGATGACAGATAGTAATTCGCAGCTTCTGGCCGACGTTTTGAGGCAAGGTGCATCCGTGCTGGGCTATTACCTTAATTTTTCTCAGACTACGCAGCCTGCGCTGCAACAGGGTTTACCCATAGCCCCAGACGGCATGGCCGTAATAAGTCCGGAGCACAGTACTGATTTGTGGCCTAAGCCGCTAGGCTTGATCCGCAGTTTGCCTGTGCTCACAGATGCAGCAAGTGCTGAAGGTTTTACCAATGCACTTGTTGATATAGATGGAACCTTGCGCCGAGTGCCATTACTGCTTGCACCGCAGGAACAAATACGGCCATCACTCGCAATGTCTACGTTGCTGCTTTATTCGACACAGCGTCAATTGCAGCTGACAACTGGCGGGGGTGATGTGTTTATTAACTGGGGTCAGCACTCAATTCCTGTAGATAGACGCGGCAACATGATGTTGGACTATCGTAATGCACAGCCTATTTATTATTCAGCGCGGGCTGTCATGAATAATGAGCTGGCGGCAGGTAGCTTGCAAGGCAAGATTGTGCTGGTCGGGGCATGGGCTAAGGGACTACAGGACTTACATCTGACTCCGTCCGGTAAATGGATCAACGGGCTAGAGGTGCATGCAACGATCATTGATAATGTGCTCAGCGACAGCTTTATTTCGCGCCCGGACTGGGCCAAGGGTGTTGAGCTATTTATTGTATTATTATTGGGAGTGGCCTGCACGCTGGTATTGAGCCGTTCTGGTTTTGCAATGTCGTTGCTAATTCTCGTTTCTGCAGCCTTTGTCTGTTACGTAGGGGCAAGTCAGTTGCTAATCAGGCAGGGTCTGCATCTTTCACCCTTGATGCCGATATTGACGCTGGTGTTAATCACAAGTGTCATGGGATTTTTGAAATACGCGATTGAAGCGCGTAAATTGCTTATCCGTACGCAGGAACTTGTTGAGGCGCAAGATGAAATAATTATCAGTATGTCAGTGTTGTCAGAGGCGCGTGATAATGAAACTGGTGGTCACATTCTGCGCACCCAGCGTTATGTAGAAATACTGGCAAAGCAATTAGCCACTACTGCTAAATATGCATATTTATCCGCTTCGGATATTGAGTTGCTTGCTAAATCTGCGCCGTTACATGACATAGGTAAGGTCGGCATTCCGGACAGTATTTTGCAAAAACCCGGCAAACTTACCGAGGACGAATATAAGATTATGCAAAGCCACCCTTTGATCGGTGCTGATGCGTTGACAAAAATTGTGACCAGTTCCAAGCACCCTGAGGCACGGAATTTTTTGCACTATGCACGTGACATGATCATATCTCATCATGAGAGATGGGATGGTCAGGGTTACCCGCAACGATTAAGTGGTGATGATATCCCGTTAGCAGGGCGGCTGATGGCGCTTGCCGATGTGTACGATGCGCTGGTCAGTAAGCGGGTCTACAAAGAAGGGATGGTGCATGCTGAAGTCTGTGATTATATTAGAGCAGAATCAGGGAAGCATTTTGATCCTGAAATTGTGGCTGCATTTGTTGCCAGGAATAAGGACTTTTTCAAAATTGCCCAGCAATACGTTGATGTCACAGAATAAACACTGTATTTAATTGCAGCTATGTTTCAAATTCTGTAGCTCACAACGCCTTTTCGATTAAACTTAAAGACGAATACATCAGTTATTGCAACTGGAAACGCTATAATCAGCGAACTATGAAAGATAGTTCCACTGCCCGTTTTCCTGTCATCGACGCATTTAAGGCGATAGCCTCGCAGTTGATCGTACTGCATCATCTCGCAGCCTATGGCCCCATTTCTACTGCTGTGCAGCAAACATCCCCTGCACTGATTGACTGGCTTTATGACTATGCGCGTATGGCGGTGCAGGTGTTTTTTGTGATTGGTGGCTATCTTGCTGCTCGCTCCATGTTTTCAAATACTGCCAGTATGCCGCGGCTGACAACCAATCTGATCAACCGATACCTAAGACTGGTAGTGCCGTTTTTCTTCGCTCTGATTCTCGCCATAATTTGTGCGTTTGTTTCACGCCAATTGCTAGCTGATAATTTCATTCCCGCAGTGCCTGAATTGCTGCAGATTCTGTCGCACGTATTTTTGCTGCATGGTGTTCTTGATTTCGATTCGTTGTCAGCTGGCGCATGGTTTATTGCTGTCGATTTTCAGCTTTTTGCAGTGATGCTTGGCATCGCGTGGCTGGGTGGTAGAGCAATAGATTCCAGAAAGATAGTTCTTGTAATGGTGACATTGCTGGCAGCCGCATCTCTGTTCTGGTTTAACAGACATGCCAGCTATGATGACTGGGCTTTGTATTTCTTCGGAGCTTATGGCATGGGGGCAATGGCTTACTGGGCAGGGCAGCGCGAGCAACAGGCGGCATGGCTGTGGTTAAACGTTGCAATTGCGCTGACAGCACTTTTTCTGGATTTCAGGTTGCGTATACTGATTGCAGTAAGCGTTGCGCTTATACTGTTCTTTACAAGAAACATGCAGATTAAAGAAGGGTTTAAACTGCAAAAAATTACACATTATCTGGGTACGATTTCATATGCTTTATTTCTTGTGCATTTCTCGGTTGTCATGCTTGCAAATGCTGTTTTTGGCTGGTTTAAACTCAGCGATTCACTGACGGGTTTTGTTTTTATGATATTTTCATGGCTAGCCAGTCTGATTCTGGCGGATATTTTCTATCGCAGGATCGAGAAGCCAGCCGTAACTGTTATAAAGCTAAGTGTTAATGGTAGGTGATTGCTGTTATTGATAATGATATCTAATGTATCTAATTGCAGTTAAGCTTGAATTCTCAGTAATAGCTGGTTTGTATCTGTAATGTTTCGGGGTGTGTAATGATGAGATTTTTTTATGCAGGTGTTTACGGTATTGTTATTGCCCTGTTTTTAGGCGGGTGTGCCACTACTAGCCCTAGCTCGGTAGAGGAACGTCGTCATCAAGTTCTTGTTATGAAAAATGATGTTTTAACCGAGCTGTACAAACTTCATCCTCAGTCAGAAAAGCAAATTGCATCAGCGCCCGGTTATGCGGTGTTCAGTAATGCACATGTGAATATCATATTTGCCAGCTTCAGTGGCGGATATGGTGTGGTGCAGGAAAAAAGCGGTAAGCAGACCTACATGAAAATGCGCGAGGCCGGACTCGGGCTGGGCCTTGGTGCAAAAGATTTTCGTGCGGTCTTCATTTTTAAAAACAAATCGACCCTTGACAGGTTTATTAGCAGCGGCTGGGAGTTTGGTGGACATACAGATGCAGTCGCCAAGACGTCAGACAGGGGCTCGGCAGTTGGTGGTGAAGCCTTGATCGACCATATTATCATCTACCAGATTACGAAAAGCGGATTGCTATTACAAGCCTCGGTTAAAGGTACTAAATACTGGAAAGATGATGAGTTAAACTAAAACGTATTGTCAGCAATGCGTAAATCAAATTATATCGACTGTATAACTATCATTAATTGAAAAACATGTACTTTAGAAAAAACGCTTAATCAGTCTTGGAGATGGTGTGAAGGACACAAGAGTTGAGCTTGCCTGTGCAAGCACAGGTGTAGCTTGTAAAGCTTAAAGAGCTAATCCTTTGCTGAATTCACAAGGTCTTTTATTTTAATCGCAGTCAGCTTGTCTGGCTGTTTCTTTACCTAGGTTTGCCCGCAATTATGGCTAGTTATAAACTCATCGATATTTCACAGGCCTTTCAAGGGTTCGACGACATTCTGGATGTTCGATCACCGGCCGAATATGCTGATGATCATCTCCCCTGCGCGATTAACGTGCCGGTGCTTAACGATGAAGAGCGTGTACGCATCGGTGCCTTATATAAGCAAGTGTCGCCGTTCGCAGCGAAAAAACTGGGTGCAGCACTGATCGCACGAAACATTGCACAACATCTGGAAGAAAAATTCAGTGACAAGCCAAAATCCTGGCGACCTTTAGTGTACTGCTGGCGTGGTGGCATGCGTAGCGGTGCAATGGCGCATATTCTGGCACAGGTCGGCTGGAATACAGCGCAGTTGGAGGGCGGTTACAAAAATTATCGACGTCATGTGCTCACGGAACTGGAAGTATTACCTGGTCAATTTGATTTTTGTGTAATCGCCGGCGGTACCGGTTCAGGTAAAAGTCATCTATTACAGGCGCTCGCTGAGCAAGGTGCGCAAGTGCTGGACTTGGAAAAGCTGGCACAACACCGCGGTTCGCTTCTCGGTAGATTGCCAGATCAGCCGCAGCCTTCACAGAAAACCTTTGAAACCCGGCTTTGGGAGGTGTTGCGTACTTTTACAGCTGACCGTCCGGTTTATGTCGAGGCTGAAAGCCGAAAAGTAGGTGTGTTAAGTGTGCCAACCGAGCTCATCGAGCGTATGCGTGCGTCTGTCTGTGTGAAAATTGAAGTGCCGCTGGAAGCGCGTGTGAATTTTCTGATGGAAGATTACGCACATTTTCTGGACAACGCTGCATTATTGACTGAACGCTTGTCTTTACTGGTTGAAATGCACGGTCGCGAGGTCATCAACCGCTGGTGCGAAATGGCAAAGCAGGGTGAATGGGTGCCGTTGGTAAGCGAATTGCTCACTCTGCATTATGACCCCGCTTATAAGCGCTCATCCGGTGTTGGTCTGCAGCAATTGGATAAAGCTAAAGTGCTGCACTTAGCCTCGTTGGATAGTAATAGCCTCAGTAAACTAGCTGAAGATTTGATTCGTAATGAAAGAAAAAATAATGACTGAAATTCGCCTAACACAATATTCTCACGGTGGCGGCTGTGGCTGTAAAATCGCGCCTTCAGTACTCTCTGAGATTCTATCTGGCTTGCCACAGGCGGGGTTGTTCCCTGATTTAATGGTTGGGCTGGAGTCGAGTGATGATGCCGCAGTGTATCGCCTGAATGATACGCAGGCGATTATCGCGACAACAGATTTTTTTATGCCGATTGTCGATGATGCTTTTGATTTTGGCCGCATTGCCGCGACCAATGCATTGTCAGACATTTATGCCATGGGTGGGCAGCCGATTCTGGCACTGGCAGTGGTCGGTATGCCGATTGATAAGCTGCCGATCGCGACTATCCAACAAATCATGGCTGGCGGAGCGGCAGTTTGCCAATCAGCAGGCATTCCTATCGCCGGTGGTCACTCCATAGATTCGCCGGAGCCAATTTATGGTCTGGTAGCATTGGGTATCGTGCATCCAGATAAAGTGAAGCGCAACGACCGCGCACAGGCGGGTGATGTGCTGGTATTGGGAAAACCCATAGGTGTTGGCGTGCTTAGTGCGGCGCTGAAGAAAGGCGAACTAAGCGCTGACGGTTACCGGCAGATGATTGAAATCACCACGCTGCTCAACCGCACCGGTACTGCACTCTCCGCTATGGATGGTGTGCATGCCATGACTGATGTCACTGGTTTTGCATTATTGGGTCATTTGCTCGAAATCTGCCGTGGTTCACAATTGCAGGCAGAGGTTGCGTTTGATAGCATTCCCTTTATTGATATTGCTTTGCAGTTGGCGCAGGATGGCTATGCAACTGGCGCGGCAGCTCGTAATTGGGCCAGCTATGGAGAGTCGGTGACTTTGGAAAACCATATTGCAGAATGGCAGCGTAAGTTGTTATGTGACCCGCAAACCAGTGGCGGTTTGTTAATCAGTTGTACGCCAGAAACTGTAGATGCCGTATTGGCGGCTTTTAATGCAGACGGTTTTAATCATGCTGCTGTTATTGGCACGATGCAAACTGGGAGTGCACAGGTTGCAGTGCGTTAATAGCGATGTGAGGCATTCATTTAGAAAGCGCCTCACATCATATTAAGCAAATTCTTTCAGCAAAGATTTCACAAAATCCGTACGCAGGTTAATGGCTGCCAAACCTACCGAAACTCTCAATTTATCAGGCCCATTCATGCGGCATCGTCTATCACGTTGCAATAGATTAATCAGTTTGAGCGGGTCAATGTCTGCTTTAGGGTTGAACTGCAGCTGAATTGCATCAGCGCTGGCATCAATTTTAATAATACCGATAGCTTTGGCAGCAATGCGCAGCCTGTGACAGGCAATCAGGGCTTCACCTTGCTCCGGTAGCAGGCCAAAACGGTCTATCAGCTCTTCCTGCAGGTTATCCAGATCATCATCATCGTTGCAGTTGGCCAAGCGTTTATAAACCACCAGACGTTCATGCACATCGGGGCAGTAAGCGTTGGTGAGCAGGGCAGGTGTATGCAGGTTGATTTCTGTAGTGACACCCAGTGGCGCATTCAAATCAGGTTCTTTACCGGCCTTGAGTTGTTTCACGGCGTGGTTCAGCATATCTGAATATAGATGGAAGCCGATTTCCTGCATTTCACCGCTCTGGCTATCACCCAGTAATTCACCTGCACCACGAATTTCCAGATCATGCATGGCAAGATGGAAGCCTGCACCCAGGTCTTCCATGAGTTGAATCGCATCCAGACGCTTCTGCGCCTGCGATGTAATTTTACGGTCAGGATCGGTTAACAGATAAGCATAGGCCTGATGATGCGAACGACCGACGCGACCGCGCAACTGATGCATCTGCGCCAGACCGAACATATCGGCCTTGTTCATGATGATGGTGTTGGCTGTAGGCACATCAATACCGGTTTCAATAATGGTGGTACACAGCAGCAGGTTGTAACGCTGATGGTAAAAATCACGCATCACGTTTTCGAGTTCGCGCTCGCGCAGTTGGCCGTGCGCAACGGCAATACGTGCATCTGGTAGAATACGTTCCAGTTTTTCGCGCATGGAGTGTATGGTATCCACTTCGTTATGCAGGAAATACACTTGGCCACCGCGCTTGAATTCACGCATGGCTGCCTCGCGAATAATGCCTTCGGAATATTCGGTATGAAAGGTTTTGATGCTCAGGCGTTTTTGCGGCGGCGTGGTAATCACACTGAATTCGCGTAGACCTTCCATTGCCATGCTCAATGTACGTGGTATCGGCGTAGCCGTCAGCGTCAATACATCGACTTCGGCGCGCAGGGCTTTGAGCTGTTCTTTCTGGCGCACACCGAAGCGGTGTTCTTCATCCAGAATTACCAGACCGAGATTCTTGAACTTCACATCTTTCTGGATTAATCGATGCGTGCCGATGATGATGTCTATTTCGCCGGATTCCAAGCCTTTTAATGCTGCCGCCTGCTCTTTGGCGGTTCTGAAACGCGAAATCTCGGCAACCTTGATCGGCCATTCGGCAAAGCGGTCACTGAAATTATTAAAATGCTGCTCGGCCAGCAATGTGGTTGGCACCAGCACTGCAACCTGCCTGCCGCCCATCACTGCGACAAATGCGGCACGCAGCGCGACCTCGGTTTTACCGAAGCCTACGTCGCCGCATACCAGCCTGTCCATTGGGCGGCCAGACTGCATGTCTTTGATGACATTTTCAATCGCTTCCAGCTGGTCTGGCGTTTCTTCAAACGGAAAGCCTTCGCAGAAGGCTTCATAGTCTTGCAGACTCAGCGTAAATGCATGGCCGCGGCGTGATGCGCGCTGTGCGTACAGGTTAAGCAATTCTGCCGCAGTATCGCGGATCTGTTTCAGGGCTTTTTTCTTGGCTTTTTCCCAATTGCCGCTACCCAGTCGATGCAGCGGTGCTGATTCCGGAGGGCCGCCTGAGTAACGTGAGATCAAGAATAATTGTGAAACCGGTACGTACAGTTTGTCGTCACCGTAGTATTCCAGCAACAGAAACTCGGTTTCGCCTTCGCCTAGATCCAGATTTACCAGCCCTTTGTAGCGGCCTACGCCGTGCTGCTCATGCACAACGGGGTCGTTGATGCGCAGCTCTGATAAATCCTTGAGCATGCCCTCGGTGCTACGTGCTTTTTCTTTCTCGCGGCGGCGCTGCTGGCGTACTGTGGCTGCGTAGAGTTCGGCTTCGGTAATCACGGCAAAGGTAAAGTTTTTGCCCGATGTCGTAACAAAGCCGCTATGCAATGTGCTGACTCCCAGCATCACTTTTGCTTTGCTGGTGACAAAATCACTCCATGATTCACAGATGTTGAGTTCCAGGCTATGTTCGGCAAATAGCTGCGCCATGGTTTCACGGCGGCCCAGACTCTCGGCGACAATAAAAACATGGCCTTTAAACTGGCTGATAAACTCTTTGAGTTTATGTAGCGGCTCATCCGCACGGCGTTCAATATCAAGCGCAGGCAAGCCGTTGCCAGTTTTATCAATGGAAAGCGCTAGCCTTGCAAATGCATGCGTGGATGCAAAAAAGTCTTCTGTTTTAATGAGCAGGGTTTCAGGCGTCAGTAGCGGGCGCTCTGCATCATGTGCCAATGTGCGGTAGCGTGACTGTGCCTCGCGCCAGAATTGCTGGGCACTTTGGTCTAAATCGCCATGCAGGCACAGTACGCTGTCAGCTGACAGATAATCTAGCAGGGTAGCCGTTTGCTCAAAAAATAGCGGCAGATACCACTCAATACCACCTGAAGCTACGCCTTTACTGACATCCTTGTAGATTTTTGCACGCTGCGGGTCGCCCTCAAAGGCTTCACGAAAATGGCTACGAAAGGTCGCGATACCAGCTTCATCCAGCGGAAACTCACGCGCAGGCAGCAGTCGGATTTCCGGTACCGGGTACAGGCTACGCTGTGTATCCACGTCAAAGGTACGGATGGTTTCAATTTCATCGTCAAACAGATCAAGTCGATACGGCAATGCCGAGCCCATAGGAAACAAATCAATCAGGCCGCCGCGCACACTGAACTCACCATGACTAATTACCTGACTTACATGGTGATAACCGGCTTCGGCACATTGTGTGCGTAAAGCTTCCAGATTCAGCTTTTGCCCTTTTTTGAGCATGAAGGTGTTAGCACTTAAATAAGCTTTGGGACTCAAGCGAATCAGTGCAGTTGAAAGCGGCACAATAATCACATCACACGCATTTTGCGCGATGTGATAGAGCGTAGTTAACCGGTCTGAAATCAGATCCGGATGCGGTGAAAACTGGTCATAGGGCAGGGTTTCCCAGTCCGGGAGCAAGTGTACGCTCAGGCTTGGTGCAAAGTAGGGGATTTCTTCCAGCAGGCGTTGTGCATCAAAGGCATTGGAAGTAATGACTACCAGTGGCTGATGATGCTTTTTATCTTTTAATTCGGCTGCAAGGTTTGCAAGCGCCAGGCTATCCTCACCTGTGGTGTTGAGTGCAAAGCGTGATACTTGACCGGTTTTGGGAATTGGCAGGGTAGTCTGCGTCATAAATGAGAGCTTGATGCGATTCTTAAGGGCGAGATTATAACGCTTGTGAGTACTAGGAACTTAAAAAAATATCTGACCATGTATGTGATTAAACATACACAGTTCAAATAGTTAGGCTGACTTTGCTAAATATTGGATTACATAAAAGCCAGCACTTATACAAACACCGTAATGTTATTTGCTGAATTGCAGTTCTGCTGCAATCCAATAATCAACAGGGCTGGCAGCAAATCCATCTTTTTCGGCAATGTAATAGGCGGCAACCTCAATCAATTTGTAGCGTTGTTCCAGATCAGAGGTTGCTGCTTTGGTTTTTTTAGCAGCAGGTTTTTTTGCTGCAGTTGGTTTGGCAGCACTGGCTTTTTTAGTCGCCGGAGTTTCCTTTTTAGCGGCAGTTGCTTTAGGTTTTGCTGCAGCTTTGGCTGCGGGTGCTTTTTTAGTTTTTACTTCTTTCTTTTCAGTATTCTCGGCCATTTTGATCCCTTTCAAAATTTAGTTGTAATGCTGTTGAGAGTAAAACAAAAAATGCATAAACGTTAATTATGTACCGGTGCCACCTACAGTCAGCGCATCAATTTTGAGTGTTGGCTGACCGACCCCAACCGGTACACTTTGTCCTTCTTTGCCACAAGTGCCTACGCCACTATCCAGTGACATATCATTACCTATCATCGAAACACGTTTTAGCACATCCGGGCCGTTGCCTATCAGTGTTGCACCCTTGACCGGATAAGTGATCTTGCCATCTTCAATCATATAAGCTTCGGCCGCGCTAAATACGAATTTACCGCTGGTAATATCGACCTGACCACCGCCGAAGTTAGCAGCATATAAGCCTTTTTTCACAGATTTGATGATTTCTTCGGGCGGGATAGTGCCATTCAGCATATAAGTGTTGGTCATGCGTGGCATCGGTACATGGGCATAGCTTTCGCGGCGCGCATTGCCGGTAATTGGCATTTTCATTAGTCTTGCATTGAGCGTATCCTGAATGTAGCCGCGCAGAATACCGTCTTCAATTAATACCGTTCTGCTGGTTGGGTTACCTTCATCATCTACGCTGAGGGAGCCACGGCGGTCGGCAATGGTACCGTCATCGACGATGGTAATACCTTTTGCCGCTACTTGCTGACCGATCATGTTACTGAAAGCCGAGCTACCCTTGCGGTTGAAGTCGCCTTCCAGGCCGTGCCCAATCGCTTCATGCAATAAAATACCAGGCCAGCCTGCACCCAGAACTACCGTCATGCTGCCAGCTGGAGCGGGGCGCGCATCGAGGTTGATAATAGCCTGATGTACAGCCTTTTGCGCATAATCATGCAGCACTTCATCTGTGAAGTAGCTGTAGTCAAAACGGCCACCGCCACCTGCTGAACCTTGCTCACGTCGACCATTGCTTTCTGCAATAACATTGATGCCTACGCGCACCAATGGGCGTATGTCGGCCGCCATTACGCCGTCATGGCGTGCAACCATCACGACTTCATATTCACCGGCGATAGAAGCTGTCACCTGCGTGATACGCGGATCAAGTTTTCTGGCGATAGACTCCAGATGTTCCAGCAGCTTTACTTTAGCTTCTGCCGATAATGAGGCAATCGGGTCATGTGGCAGGTACAGTTGTGGATTGCGTGAAGTAATCATTGATTTTGCAGTTTGCTCATTACCTGATGCTGCGATGGATTTAGTAGCAACCGCTGCTTTTTGCAAGGCTTCAAGGCTGATGTCATCGGAATAGGCAAATGCGGTTTTTTCGCCGCTTACAGCACGTACACCAACACCCTGGTCAATCGAGAAATTACCTGACTTTACCTGGCCTTCTTCCAGCCCCCAGCTTTCACTGCGGCTGTACTGAAAATACAGGTCCGCATAGTCAATCTTGTGCGACATCATATCGCCAAGTACGTTTTGCAGTTTTGCAATATCCAGACTTGCAGGTGCAAGCAGCGCACGCGTGGCTTCGTCAAAGTGAGAGCCGATGATCGGACTGGAGCTGCCTGGTATTTCCTGATTTTTCATTGTGTGTGTTTTAGCTATATAAATTAATGATCAACTAGGGTTGACCACGTTAATCGTGCGATGTTGCAATGCCGGTAAACTTTTTCTGAGGCTTTCCTGATATTTTGGATTCATGGTTGCCATCACGACGCCAGAACCGCGCGGCAATCTATCCAATACTACACCCCACGGGTCAACTATCATACTGTTACCGTGTGTTTCGCGACCTGAAATATGATAGCCGCCTTGTGCCGAGGCAACAACGTAGCATAGGTTTTCAATCGCGCGTGCACGCACCAGCGTCTCCCAATGGGCTTTACCCGTAGTGTCAGTAAAAGCCGATGGCACCACAATGATGTTAACTTCACCCATTGCACGATATAACTCCGGAAAGCGCAGGTCATAGCAGATAGACAGGCCAATTTTGCCAAATGGCGTATTTACCACTTTGATGGCATTACCGGGCTCAATTGTCGTTTCTTCATGGTAGTGCTCATTGCCCAGATCCAGCCCAAACAGATGAATCTTGTCGTAGCGGGCTACCTGTTTGCCTTTGTCGTCATATACCAGGCAGCTATTGCGTACCTTATTTGACGTGCTACCTGTAAGCGGCACCGAGCCGCCAATTAACCAGATTTTATGTTTCTTTGCAGTTTTGCTTAAAAACTCCTGGATCTGGCCTTGGCCTTCCTGTTCACGCACTTTAACTTTGTCGGTATCTTTCAAACCCATGATCGCAAAGTACTCAGGTAAAACTACCAGTTTGGCGCCCTGATTAACTGCAATTTCAATTAATCTCTCTGCCTCACTCAGGTTTGCACTGACATGAGGGCCTGATGCCATCTGTATGGCTGCGATTTTTATAATGTCGTTAGCATTTTCTTTGCTAAGTTTAGCTTTGGTTGTTTTTACTCGGGATGTAATCGCCATATTTAGTCCGAATTTTTACTATTATTTTGTTGGTGAAATAAGATTGCTGCTTTGTTTTTTATTACCGTCATCCGCTGGTTTAACTTCTTGTGGGTTATCCCAGGTGCCCGTAATTTCGTATTCGGTAGAGATGATTTTATTAAGTGGGTCTTTTAGAATTTTTTGTGCTAAAAACGCCACAGCGCCAGCTAAAGGTCCGCCTGCAAGTGCAGCTAAAGACAGGCTATCGCTAATACGTGGCATTACTTTAACAAAAAGATGTTGTGTCTCTTTTTGCAAATTAGTTTCGCCTTTAATTTCCACATCTGCAGCCGGGCCTGACATTACGAAATTATCGCTGCGCATCACGCCTTGACTAATTTTAACCGTTGCGTTGATTTTGTCAAAAGCAAAGCCATTGCTGAACAAATCCCTGAAGTCTAAAGTCAGCCTTCGCGGCAGGCTTTGCAGGCTCAGTAGACCTAACAGTCGGCCAACGCCTGGCTGCGCTTGTAAGATCTGACCTTGGCGTACTTCGAACTCCAGGTCTCCGTTAAGGCGCGTAGTGTCAAACTGCAAAGGGCTACCTGGCCAGTGCAATCTTCCTTTTAGCTCGCCAGCACCATCTTTTATGGTATCGGGATAGCCGAATCTTTTTAGTGTATTGCCTAAATCTTTGATGTCCCAGCTTACATTCAAGAAAGTATTCGGGCTTCTGATCCAGTTATTCCATTGTCCTTCTGCACTTATGACGCTGTCTTGACTACTGAGTTTTATTTTTTGGATGTCCCAGTTGTCATTCTGTGGGTAAGCAACTAGCTCTAATGCACCGAAATTTTTCTTATTAAACTGAAAATTATCCGCAACAATATCCAGTGCAGGGTAATCCTGCTCAAGCTTTATGAATTGCTGTGGGACAGAGCTTGCAGAATCTTTGATTGCTGACAATTTGTCAGGGGCGCTGCCAGGTATAGTCAAATTGCTTAGGCGCGCAATCAGTTTGCCATTGTTCTGGTTGATCCACTGCAGGTTGCCCGTGATTTCGCGGCTCTCAACGTTGACGTGCAGACCTTCTTTATTGGATATATTGTTGATTTTCAGGTTGTTGATACGACGGTCAAAAATATCCAGCGCATTAATACTGAGAGCTGTTTGTTGAAAGGCAAATGGCGTTTCTTGCTTATTGCCAGCAGTAATATTTTTTATGACATAACGCCAGGCATCAGCATCAAGATAATCCAGTTTTCCGTTTAATGATATACCTTTAAGCCTGCTGTCCTGGGCTGTTTCAGTATCTGCATTAGCGGCAGATGTATCAGGGTTAAATCTGATATCTGCGCGCTGAAACTTAAGTTTACCGTTTTCTGCTGAATGTATGACCTTGGCAGCAATTTTATTGCCAAGACTCACGCGAATGTTATCGAAATTCTCGTCCTGTTTTTTATCTACAAGCAGGTTAAGCTGCTGCTCAGCAGTTTTATCCAGCGGAGCCGGGAACTTAGAAGTAATGCCGAGAAGGTCAGAACGAATACTGACGTTGACACGCGGTTTCTGAATCAGGATATTGCCAGTCCAATCAGTGCTGCCGCTGATGTATTCTGAGACCTTCTCAACATTTTGTTCTTTAAATAACTGTTTAAGGCCATCTGCACTTATTTGACCTTTTGCTGCAATACGAATAATTTTATCCTTGCCGGAATTCAGATTAAAAACCAGTGGTGAGCCGAATGCATAGGCTTTGATATTTTTCGCTGAAAGGCTGCTTTCAGTGAATTCCAGCAGACCGTTAATCTGGCTAAGTGCTGGTATGCCCGCGCTCTCCATCCCCCCATTAGTAATCTGATATAGCCCTTTGTATTTTGCAGCTTCCAGATTCTGTAGTGGAATCATAAGGCCAAGGCTCAATTTGCCGTTACCGCTGGTTTTCAAACCTTCGGTAAAGCCTTGCGTTACTTCCAGTACCGGGCTTTTATTAACAAAATGGATACCTTCACTGACCGGACCTATGACTTCAGATGTAATGTTGAGAACTGGCTCATTAGCATCAAGCTGGGCAATAGTCGTTTTGCTTTTAATGATCTGGTTACCAAGTATTTTGCCAGTATGGGCATTCAGTTCCATACGCTTGCCTTCAAACAGCAGACTTAAGCCCAGATTGTTAATAACAGGCCAGCCAGAGCCATAATCCAGAAGCGCATCACTAAGTTTCGCACTAGCTTTGAATATGCCTAGTTTTGGATCTGGACGATTTTTACTGTCAACAAATGGAAAGTCTGCGAGACGGCCTTTTACTATGAGGTTAATATCTTCAATACGGCCTGCCAGAATTGAAGTGTCTAGCCAGTGCAGGGTGGCTTCACCGAGCATGATAGGATAATAATTAAGGGCATATTTGGCGTTCCCTTTATCAAATTTACCGGTCAGGTCAAGATAACCGCCCTTAATGCCATCCATTTTATAGCTGGCATTTAATGTACCGGATAAATGTGGGTTGCTTATATCCAGGCTATCTACATTAATTTCAGTAACTTTTCCGTTAATATTCCAGCTAACTTCCCCGCTCAGGGTATCTACCGGTACAGGCCAGCGCAAAATACCTTTTAGGTCTAGTTTGCTGTTAATCGAGTCAAGTAATAGTTGACCGCCTTTTTGGGTGGCTTTTAATTCACCCGATAAATTGTTAAAACCGGGTACCTGCTCTTGTGCATTAATACTTAAATTGTTGAATTTTGAGTTAATACGATAAGCCGTGGTCTTATTGTTAACAGCTTCCCAATGCAGGTCTAGATTTTTAAGCGCGCCATTCGGTGCCGCTGTAGCGATATGCTGCTGTAATGTTGCTGGTAGCGGCAGTAGTGCAAGATATTCCTGTATACCAGTCAGGTTGAAACTGGCGAGTTCAAGGTTGAAAGTTTGCTTGCCAGCCGTAGTGTTGGAGTAGTCGGCTTTGAGATCTTGCAGGTTAAGTCCGCTATCAGCGCTGGCAGATAAATGATCAACGCCGATAGTGTAACCAATTTTGGTTGGGGTGGTGCCAAGCAGTTGAAACTTGCTTAAGTTCTCCCAGTTTAGGTTGCCGCTCAATTTATGCAGCTTTACTGGCGATACGTCTGGTTTTGCTTGTATTTGCAAGTTTTGAATATCTACTTTGCTGGTAACAGACTGCAGTTCATGGTTTTTGAAGTTAGCTTTTACATCTGTGCTGCCAACGCCGGCCTGCACATCAATCGGATAATCAATCCAGGTTTTAAATGCTGCTAAATCAGCATTTTTTAATTTCAGATTGATGACGCCATCCCATTCTTGGGTTTTGCTAATATCGTCACCATAGAAACTACCGTCAATGAGTATAGGGTTTATGGTGCCGACAGATGGGGTGGCACTTACTTTGAAGCTGTGATTTTTAACCAAGCCCTTCCATAACGGGCTATGCAGACTCAGGTTGAAGTTGTCCAGACTGAGTGCGGGGGCACTACGTTTTTCATCAAGCCAGATAATTTTTGCCTGAGAAATTTCTACCGCATTTTGTCGTAATAGCCAGTTGGGTAATGCTGGTTTTGATTCACCACTCATGCTGATACCGGCTACAAAAATTTCGCCGGAAGCAATGCGCCGAACAGTGAGTTCCGGTGAATGAATGGTCAGTGCATCCAGTCGTGGCTCCAGTATTGGTATGCTGAGCCACGATAACGAAGCTTCAGTGTTTTTGAGTTGTAAAGCAAGACGGTTTTCTGCATCGAAAATATCAATATGGTTGATTGAAAGCTGCGGGTTGATTCCGCGCCAGTTGGCTTTGATATCGCCGATAGTGACTTTTTGTCCGGTAGTTTTTGTTGCAAAAGAGGCGATACTGTTTTTATATTGCCCAATATTAGGCATGACCCAGAACTGAATGGTCAATGCTGCAATCAGTATAATGAACAACATAACCCCGGCAAGCCATAGTGCTGAACGCCATAACCAGAGCATGGATTTTTTAAGCATTATTTAATCTATTTTATTTGAGTTATTTGTTAAGTCTGCATTTTACTGCAATATCAGTCAGCAGGTGCGTTTTACAAGGCATTTCAGATGTAAATACTATGTAAATACAGCTAAATACCTGATGCATTTTATGCGCTAAAAATGAAAGATTTATAAGAACTCTTACCTGAATCATTTAGAATAGCGGGCTAATTAAAGTTCGGTTGACGAGCTTTAGCCAGATTTGCCATTATTTTAGAGCGTAATTACTTGATTCAATTTAAACAACTTACATTAACCCGCGGCACAAAAATTCTGATCGAGGGTGCCAATTTGCAACTGCATCCTGGCCACAAAGTTGGTTTGACCGGCGCGAACGGGGCGGGGAAATCCTCACTTTTTGCTATGCTACGCGGCGAACTGCACCCTGAAAATGGTGATTTTGAAATGCCAGCAAGCTGGGTGGTAGCGCACGTAGCGCAGGAGACACCAGCATTGCCGATGCCGGGAATCGAATTTGTGCTGGATGGCGATGTAGAGTTGCGTGAAATTGAGGCCGCTTTGGTTAAAGCTGAGGCTAATCATCAGGGTGAGTTAATTGCTGAGCTGCACCAGCGTCTGGCGGATGTAGATGGCTATAGCGCCAAAGCACGCGCGGCTGAATTATTAAGTGGGCTTGGTTTTAGTCAGGCAGGTTTGCTGCAGCCGGTTTCAACATTCTCCGGTGGCTGGCGTGTACGCTTGAACCTGGCACGGGCGTTGATGTGCCGATCTGATTTATTGTTGCTGGATGAGCCTACCAACCATCTGGATCTGGATGCCGTAATCTGGCTGGAAAGCTGGCTGCAAAGTTATCGTGGCACTTTGTTCCTGATTTCGCATGATCGCGATTTTCTGGATGCAATCGTGAATCACATTGCGCATATCGAGCAACAGACGCTGACTTTATACAAAGGCGGTTATTCGGATTTCGAGCGCCAGCGTGCTGAAAAATTGGCTTTGCAGCAAGCTATGTTCGAAAAGCAACAGCGCAAAGTCGCGCATCTGCAAAGTTATATCGATCGTTTCCGTGTACAGGCGACCAAAGCACGCCAAGCACAAAGCCGTATTAAGGCACTTGAACGCATGGAGATGATTTCGGCCGCACATGTGGATTCACAGTTCAGTTTTGAATTCAGGGCGCCGATCTCTGCCCCTGATCCGCTGCTGGTGCTGGATCGCATGAGTGTGGGTTATGGTGATAAACCACTGATCAGTAATATAGAGCTTGCAGTGCGGCCTGGTGAGCGTATCGGTTTGCTGGGTAAGAACGGCGCGGGTAAAACCACGCTGATTAAGCTGCTGGCACATGAGTTGGAGCCGCTATCCGGTAAGCGCGTGGAAGGCAAGGATTTAAACATCGGTTACTTTGCTCAGCACCAGCTAGAACAGCTGCGGCCTGATGAATCGCCACTGCAGCACATGATGAAGCTGGATCCGCTGACGCGCGAACAGGAACACTTGAATTATCTAGGCGGTTTTGATTTTAAAGGCGATATGGCAAGGTCACCCTGCGCTAATTTTTCAGGCGGTGAGAAATCACGACTTGCGCTGGCGTTATTGATCTGGACGCGCCCGAACTTACTGCTGCTGGATGAGCCGACTAACCATCTGGATCTGGAAATGCGCCATGCATTGACACTGGCCTTGCAGGATTTTGAGGGCGGCGTAATACTGGTGTCACATGACAGAGCCTTGCTGCGCGCGAGCTGTGACCAGTTTATTCTGGTGGCTGACGGTAAAGCGGAAGCGTTTGACGGAGACCTTGAAGATTACAGCCAGTGGCTGAACGAGCAGCGTTTAAAAGAAAAACAGGCAGCACAATCGCAAGCCCCTGATAAACCAAACAAAAACGATAGGGCGCAGAGCAAGGCAGAACGTCAAGCCAGAATCGCCGAACGCCGTCCTTTACTGAAAGAGCTGGAGCAGATTGAGCGTAATATGGCGCAAATGCAAGCCGATAAAAACACTTGTGATGAGCGTTTAAACGATACTGAGCTGTACAACACTACTGACAAAACAGAATTGCAGCAGTTATTAAAAACACAAGCAGAATTGGCAAGTAAACTGGAAACGGCAGAAGAGCGCTGGTTGGAATTACACGAGCAGCTGGAAGCGATTCCGGCACTAGATTAACGATAAATTTAAACTACAGGACCCATTATGGAAATTCAATATTCACAACGCTTAAAACTAATGCATGCTTTGAGTCTGGCTACTTCGTTACGTGATGATGAAACTCCAAACACCAATCTGGATGAATACGATGCGTTAAACGCAGCGGATTACCTTAGCTGTTACGTTACGTTTAAGGCGATACAAGCCGCTGGGCGCTCACCTCTGGAAGAACGTACCGAGAACTTTGATATGTTAAGTGTATATCAGGCTTTTGCTTTGCTGAACTATGCTTTCTTCACAACGCCTCTGGCGCGAGAAGATATCAATCCTGATTTCCCAACGGCACAAATTACTATTGCCAAGACCCTGTTCGCAGGCTTGCCTGATGCTGAGTTGATTGAAATTATTGAATCAGGCTTTAATAAATTTCAGCTGATTGCAGAAGCTCAAGTTGAGCATTGGGTAGAGTTCAGAGAGAACCTCGATAAGGTGGTGATTGCATTTGTGATTGCAGGTACAGAAGATGACAGCCCGCATGATATTGAAGAAATACTGCCAATTTTTGGTCAGTTATTAAGCCAGTTCTGCGAAGCGTTTGAAAACAATTAATTTGTTTTATCTGATTCTGTCAGTCATCTGACTTTGGCGGTACTATAAAATTAGTGCTGCGGTAGTTCGTTAACCTTGGCGCCCACTATTTTTCCTTCCAGGGTCTGGTGAATCTGCTCCATTAAAAAGCTTGCAGATTCCCGCCCTAGTTTTGATTCCCGCATTGCCATATGCCAGCTTGAAATCGACTGTCTCAGACTATCTTCATTATTGCACGCTTCAATCTTCGCTTTGATGCCTCGCCCCATGATACCCAGATAATCATCAGCTGCTTCAATTAATATTGCTTTTACAGCAGCCAGCTTTACCGGGCAGATAGGCTCCGCAGTATCAGGGGTATCTAAGAATGAAAGTGTCGCGGGAAATGGGGTTGTGTATTGAGATTGCTGTTGCTGATTTTTCAGTTGTTGCTGTTCAATAGGTAGTTGAATATAACCTTCTGACTCCAGCTTTTTAATCGTATCTATCAGCAGATCTCTTTTAAAAAACTTTTCCAGGTCATCTAATTTACGTACGCCGTTAACAAGCAGTAATACTTGCCGTTCACGTACACCCAGCGTGCGTTTGTCGGTGATAAATTCATTAAAACCTAGCGCGGATTTTTCATATACCATGATGGTCATCTCATGTGAGCTCAACTATTTTTAAAAAGTTTTGTGTGAGCGTTATGCGATGGATATTACTGAATCAATATGAATTTAGCGTGAAGTTATTATGGAAGATTGATGACGGAATTATGAAAATTCCGGTTTAGGGATGGGGCAGCTATTGATAATCGCCATCTACATAGTACCAGCGATTCTCTATGCGTTTGAAGCTGCTGGTTTCGTGCAGCCTTTCAGCTTTTCCACTCAGGTTATCAGCAGGTTTATAGCGTGCCACAAATTCGACGATTGCATTCTCTGCATCAATATTGTGATTACGTTTTATCTGTAATCCCAGCCATTTCGTTGCATTATCGCCGCTCAGATTCAGGCTTTGCGGCCTTGTATCGGCATGCCAGCTTTGCAGCAGGTAATCAATTAAAGCTGGGTTTTGATCCGCAAGTGCATAAGCACTGTAACGCGAACGCATAAGGGCTTCAGCGGATGGGGCTGGTGTGCCTAGATGGTAAACCTCGCAGCACTTGCTGTAAGGTTTACCGCTTTCGCAGGGACAGCTAAGTATTTTCATAAGATACCCTCCACACTTTTCTAGCCAGTTTACTGGCTTAAGAAAATTGGGGAAGACCTTCACGGTTTGAGCCTGTACAAGGGGCATGCTTCGACAAACTCAGCACGAACGGAGAAAGTATATTTTTAAAAGTATTGTTAAGCGATTTCGCGCGTTTCCTTGAATTCAATATCCGGATAGCGTTCCTGCGCCATTTGCAAGTTGACGCGATTCGGTGCCAAGTACACATAATCATCAGCGCCATCCAAAGCCACGTTAAAGCCATATTTGTCGGCAATCGCTTTGAGGTCTGCATCTTTGCCATGCAGCCAGCGGGCTGTATAGCAGTCGTATGGCTCAAACACCATGTCCACGCCGTATTCATGTTCCAGCCTATGGGCTACTACTTCAAACTGCAGCATACCTACTGCACCTAAAATCAGGTCATTTGATAACAATGGGCGGAATAGTTGCGCTGCGCCTTCTTCTGCTAATTGTTTCAGACCGATTTGCAGCTGCTTCATCTTCATCGGGTTTTTGATGCGCGCACGACGGAAAAACTCCGGTGCAAATGAAGGAATGCCGGTAAATTTCAGGTTTTCGCCTTCGGTAAACGTGTCGCCCAGTTTCACCGTGCCGTGGTTCGGGATGCCGATAATGTCGCCGGAATAAGCTTCATCCATCGTGGTGCGATCCTGCGCCATAAAGGTAATTGCGTTGTTTATACTGAGCGTTTTTCCGCTGGCAACCTGCTTGATTTTCATACCGCGTTCAAAGCGGCCGGAGCATACGCGTAAGAACGCGATACGGTCACGGTGTTTCGGATCCATATTCGCCTGAATCTTGAACACAAAACCTGAAAACTTGCCTTCATCTGCTGCAACCGCACGGCTTGCCGTGTTGCGCGATTGTGGTGGCGGTGACAGTTCAACTACCGCATCCAACAGTGACTGCACACCAAAGTTGTTAATGGCAGAACCGAAGAATACCGGTGTCTGCTTGCCGCTCAGATAGCGCTCTTTATCAAAGGTGTGCGATGCCCCACGTACCAGTTCAATATCGAGACGCAGGTCTTCCACCTGATGGCCGAGCACTTCGTCCAGACGCGGGTTATTTAGACCTTTGATGACCTCAGATGTACCTTTTTCTGCGCGCGGGTCAAAGAACGAAATCTCGTCATTATACAAATGGTAAACACCGCGAAAAGTCTTACCCATACCGATAGGCCAGGTAATTGGCGCGCATTCCATGCCAAGCGTGGTTTCAATCTCATCGAGCAGCTCAATTGGCGCGCGACTCTCACGGTCCAGTTTATTGATGAACGTGATGATAGGCGTGTCGCGCATGCGGCACACATTCAGCAGTTTGATGGTTTGTGCTTCTACACCGTTGACCGAGTCGATCACCATGACCGCAGAATCTACTGCGGTCAGTGTTCGATAAGTATCTTCAGAAAAGTCATCGTGGCCCGGGGTGTCGAGCAGGTTGATCATGTGTTCACGGTAAGGAAACTGCATCACAGATGAAGTGACTGAAATACCGCGTTGCTTTTCCAGCTCCATCCAGTCTGATGTTGCATGGCGTGCCGCCTTGCGGCCGCGTACTTCACCTGCAACTTGAATCGCACCGCCGAACCACAGCAGTTTTTCAGTGAGCGTAGTTTTACCAGCATCCGGGTGCGAAATGATGGCAAATGTGCGGCGGCGGGAGATTTCTTCTTGCAGTGACATGGCTAATTGGTGAGGCTATAAATACAAAGGCTGCATTTTACCCGAAATACTGAAAACTCTGTTATTTCAAGTTTTTAGGGATAATAATTGATAACTTTACGTTTTTTATCATGAAAATGATTAAGGGTTGCATTAATACGAGAAATGCTGTTCAATGGATATCTTTTATGGGATATTTTCCCGTTTATTAGTGAGTTGGGTTTGTAAGACATATATGAAATGAAATTAAAAATACATTCACTACTTTTGACAACTTTAGTGGGTGCCAGATAATCAATAAAGGGAGCGTACCATGCCAAAAAATCATGAACAAAATACGGATAAGCCAGAGGATATCGTGTTATTGGTGACAGGGAAAGACGGTCCATTTTATGATCGGTTATTGGTAACGCCGTATAGTAGTGGGAAAGTAGATATTACAAACCATGGTGATAGTCTATTTAAAGCTTATAACATACGTACAGGGAATCCTATAGTTGTGTATGGAGATAGTGCTCAAAGTGACACTTGGGGAATAAATAAAACAGCGGGCTTCATACAGTTTGAAGAAGATGGTAAATTTCATCTGCATGTGGAAAGGCTGGGTGATCATCCCATACAGGCATTTCCTAAAAAAGGACACCAGTATGGATTTCCTTCTACGCTTCCAGAAAAATTTATAAAGTCAGAAAAAATTGATCAGGAATCCTTCAGTATAGAAAACAATAACAATAACAATAACAATAACAATAACAATAACAATAACAATAACAATAACAATAACAATAACAATAACAATAACAATAACAATATTCTGACTCTTAGTGAATCAATGATGCAACATATATCAAGTGTAGGTCTTTCTGAAGAAGGTATAAAGCTTGTTAAAAGTCATATTGAAGAAATAGAAAAGCAGCAGCCCAATTTAACGTCGCAACTTGTTTGAGTTAGGTGTAGTTTTGTGTCTGGATAATTTGATCGGTCTCTCGGTAAAGCGCAAAATTTAGACCTTGCGATTGCCAGCCAAGGGCAGTAATATTATTACAAGATTTACCGCAGTATTATTGCCTGTATAACTGGCTCAGAAATAAATATATCAGCGATGCGTGCACTCTTCAGTACCATAGTTGCCACCCTTGAACTCAGGCTCATAATAATACTTGCTAAATGACCATTTGCCAGCTTTGTTCTTTTTAAAGTTAGCAATACCGGTGCCATAATCTTTAGTAGACTGGTCAGCTAGCGCAAAATGCATCGCCACGTTTGTACCGTGAGCGGCAGCTTGGCCTGAATATGTGCCATAGTTGGGTACCTCCAGCTTGAATTTATAGGCGCCGTAATTGTTCAGGCTTTGTGACGTTACCAGTTCCATGGTGACGGTGCCGGTATATTTTCCTTCGTGGCTGTCATCGCCTTTGCAGTCATAAACTCCGCTGAAGTCTGAACCAATAAAAGCTGGTTTTGCAATTGCGAGAGGGGCTAGGGCTAAAAAGCCTAGACAAATGAAAAGTGCTTTCAAATTTAGCTCCTTTAAAGTTTGATGGTGTTCAATCATAAGAACGTACTGGATTGCTACGGGCTAAGCTCTCGCAATTACACTACTAGCATGTTATTGCGAGGAATTGTGCGACGAAGCAGTCCAGCAAAATAAATGCGCAAGACAGCTCTAGACTTGAAATAGCGCACTGTACTGCGCGCCTCGCGCAACACAAACTTTGCGGCTAAAAGCGCTCATAACAACGACGCAGCTTATCCAGCGCGGTATATAAGTTTGATGCTTATTTAATAACCTCTTTTAGCTGTTCCAGAATGGCCGGATTATCTAGCGTTGAGATGTCAGAGGTAATCTCTTCACCTTTTGCCAAGGTACGTAATAGCCTGCGCATGATCTTGCCGGAGCGGGTTTTAGGCAGGTTGTCACCAAAGCGGATTTCATCCGGCTTGGCGATAGGGCCGATTTCCTTGCCTACCCAGTCACGCAGTTCTGCCACGATTTTTTTGGCTGCATCACCTTCTGGGCGTGCACCTTTGAGCACCACGTAAGCGACAACAGATTCACCTTTTACATCGTGTGGTTTACCGACTACAGCTGCTTCAGCTACTAATGGGTTGGCCACCAGCGCAGATTCGATTTCCATGGTGCCTAAGCGATGGCCGGATACGTTGAGTACGTCGTCGATACGGCCCATGATTGTGAAGTTGCCAGTAACAGCATCGCGCACGGCGCCATCGCCTGCCAGATAAGTTTTACCGCCGAGGTCTATCGGGTAGTAGCTGGCTTTGTAGCGTTCAGGGTCGTTATAAATAGTACGGATCATGGAAGGCCATGGTTTTTTGATGACCAATAAGCCACCTGTACCCCAAGGTACGTCTTTGCCGGTTTCATCCACGACATCAATATCAATACCGGGGAAGGGCAGTGTGCATGAACCAGGTATCAGCGGTGTTACACCCGGTAACGGTGTAATCACGTGACCGCCGGTTTCTGTTTGCCAGAAGGTGTCGGCAATCGGACAGTGGCTGCCGCCTACATTTTCGAAATACCACATCCATGCTTCCGGGTTGATCGGTTCACCTACAGAGCCCAGCAAGCGCAAGCTTGAAAGGTCGTAGTTTCTAGGATGTACTTCCGGGTTGGTTTCCGAAGCTTTGATCAATGAACGAATCGCAGTCGGTGCAGTATAAAAAATAGACACTTTGTGTTTCTGTATCATTTCCCAGAAGCGGCCGGCATTCGGATAAGTTGGGATGCCTTCAAATACAACCTGTGTTGCGCCTACTGCCAGCGGGCCATAGGCTACATAGCTATGGCCGGTAATCCAGCCTACGTCTGCGGTACACCAGAATACGTCATTGTCTTTGATATCAAAAGTCCAGCGCATGGTGTTCATGGCATGTAGCAGGTAACCGGCAGAGCTGTGCTGTACGCCTTTTGGTTTGCCGGTAGAGCCTGAAGTGTAAAGCAGGAATAAAGGGTGCTCTGCATTTACCATGACTGGTTCGCAGGTGTCAGCGGCACCGGAAATTAAATCATGCCACCAGATGTTATTGCTGCTCCATTCGATTTCCTGACCGGTTTTTTTGAGCACGATGACTTTTTCAATCGTGTCACAGCCACCCATCGCGATGCCTTCATCCACAGCGGCTTTCAGCGGCATGGTTTTACCACCGCGGAACTGACCGTCAGATGTAATGACTGCGCGGGCGCCGGCATCAATAATACGTTCGTTCAGGCTTTTAGCTGAGAAACCACCGAAAACTACAGAGTGGATCAGCCCGATACGTGCACAGGCTTGCATGGCTACTACGGCCTCAATACCCATCGGCAGATAAATAACAACACGGTCGCCTACGTTTAAATTCAGCTTTTTCAGGCCATTCGCAAATTGACAAACCTGATGATAGAGTTCTTTATAAGTAACGTTTTTAGTGCTGCCGTCGTCAGCTTCAAAGATAATAGCAACTTTGTTTGGAATGGTATTAAGGTGTTTATCCAGACAGTTGGCAGAGACGTTAAGCTCGCCGTCTTCAAACCATTTGTAAAATGGCGCATTGTCTTCGTTCAGTGTTTTTGTGAAAGGTTTGTGCCAAATCAATAATTCACGCGCCAGTTTGGCCCAAAATCCCTCATAATCGGCTGCAGCTTCGGCACACAGTGCATTGTATGCAGCCATGCCTGAGACGTTAGCGGATTTTACAAAATCTGCACTTGGTTCAAAAACCCTGTTTTCATGAAGAACTGACTCAATTGACATGCTTAAAACCCCTCTAAATACAATTACACATTTATAATCAAAGCTGCAGATTTGCGAAAAATAAAATGTTACATATTTGTAACGTACGTAATATTACCTGAAAAAAACTATGCTAACACACGATAATTTATTCTCTGACAACCGCACCCCATCTAATGATGAGGCTTATGTGCTGCATGCTGTTTCCTGTAGTCCATTTTTAGCAAGAATGCTGGCGAAAGATGCCTTGTTACTGCAGGATTTGTTAGATAACTTATACATAAGCTATAAGATAGAAGACATGCAAAAATTTTTGGCGGTACAGAATATTTTTGATGAACTTAGTCTTAAACGCGCACTAAGAGTGTTACGCAAGCATGTCATGGCGCGCATGATAGTGCGTGATTTGAACAATCTGGCTGATCTGCATGAGATCATGCAAACCACCTCACAGCTGGCTGAGTGTGCAATCAACACTGCAATACATTATCTTAATGCATGGCTGGTTGAGTCCTATGGTCAGCCGCGAAGTGCAAAGGGTGAGCCGCAGAGTTTAATTGTCATAGGTATGGGCAAACTGGGCGGCGGCGAGCTTAATGTGTCATCGGATATTGACTTGATATTTGCTTATGAAGCCGAAGGCGAAACGTCAGGTGAAAAATCTATCAGTAATCAGGATTTTTTCACACGTCTTGCCAAGAAGCTGATTGCCGCGATTGATGAAATTACCGAAGACGGTTTTGTGTTTCGTGTCGATATGCGTTTGCGCCCATTTGGTTCAGAAGGTGCGCTTGTGAGCAGTCTGGATGCGCTAGAAGACTACTACCAGAACAACGGTCGCGAGTGGGAGCGTTATGCATGGATTAAAGGTCGCGAGGTGACGGGTGGTAATCATGTGTCACGCTTGCTCAAACCTTTCGTATTTCGTAAATATCTGGATTTTGGCGCATTTACCAGTATGCGCGATTTGAAAATACAGATTCAGCGTGATGTAAACAGCAAAGGCATGCATGACAATATCAAGCTGGGCCGTGGCGGCATTCGTGAAATTGAATTTATTGCACAAGTGTTTCAGCTGATACGCGGCGGGCAGGATGTAAGCTTGCAGATCAAGCCTACGCTATCTGTACTGGCATTGTTGCAAAAGAAAGGCCTGCTGCCAGAAAAAACTGTAGTTGAACTCAGTGAGGCGTATGTATTTCTGCGTAATCTGGAACACCGCCTGATGTATCTGGAAGACATGCAGACTCAGGAACTGCCAAAGTCGGATGAAGCTAAGGTGCGTATCGCGAGCGCGATGAATTTCGAAAAGAAGGCGAACTATGGCTGGCCGGAATTTTTAGCGCAATTGGATGTTTATCGCAGGCAGGTACAGCAGCACTTCGATGAGACTTTTGAAGAAGATGTTACTGATAAAGATACCCTTGAATCAGAAAAGTCGATCTGGAACGGTGCGCTGACTGAGCTTGAGGCAGTTGCAGTGTTGCAGAAAATTGGCTTTACCGAGGCAGAAAACACTCTGCACCGCCTGAACACTTTGCATCAGAGCAGCCGTTACCTGCAATTACCAGAATTAAGCCGCCAGCGTTTTGATGCGGTCATGCCGCATGTGATCTCGCAATCGGCCAAAATGTTGAATGCAGATATTACTCTGGCGCGTGTCATTGATCTGCTGGAAAGCATCTGTCGCCGAGCCAGTTATCTGGCATTGCTGGCTGAGCATGCGCAGGCGATGCAGTTGCTGGTGAAATTATGCAGCAGTAGTCCGTGGCTAGCTAATTATCTGGCGCAGCACCCGATTTTGCTCGATGAACTGCTGGATACCCGCACTTTATATGCAGTGCCAGACTTTACAGCACTGCGCTTGGAGTTGCTTGACCGTATGCTTGAGGCAGAGGGAGACATTGAACGGCAGATGGATCTCATGCGCCACTTCAAGCATGCCAATGTATTTCGTTTTGCGGTGCAGGACATTAACGGTGAGTTGGCGCTGGAAATCTTATCCGATTACTTGAGTGATCTGGCCTGCTTGATACTGAATGTAGCATTGGAAAAGATCTGGCCGAATGTGCGCGGTAAACATCGTGACACACCGAAATTTGCCGTGATAGGTTATGGCAAGCTGGGTGGTAAAGAACTGGGCTACGCCTCTGACCTGGATATTATTTTTCTGTACGATGATGAAGCGCCTGAAGCAGGCGAGGTTTACGCACGCTTCGCGCAGCGTATCAACAATTGGTTTAACAGCCTGACTTCGGCCGGTTTGCTGTATGAAACCGATTTGCAATTACGTCCGGACGGCAATAGTGGACTACTCGTGAGCAGTGTTGCGGCGTTCAGGGAATATCAATTGCATAAAGCCTGGCTGTGGGAGCATCAGGCAATTACACGCGCACGTTTTGTGGCAGGAGACGCGGATATTGGCAGGGCGTTTGACCAGATTCGTGCCGAAGTCATGACCGCGCCGCGTGATCAGCTGAAGCTGAAAGATGAAGTGCTTACCATGCGTGAAAAGATGCGCAATGCGCAGCACCTGAAAGATGGTATTTTTGATTTGAAACAGAGTGTGGGCGGCATTATCGATGTGGAATTTTTGGTGCAGTATCTGGTGTTATTACATGCGCCGCAATACCCTGAACTTACGGGGAATATTGGCAATATTGGTCTGTTAAAGTTGATGAGTACACTCAATATCATTGATGCTAATCTGGCAGAAAATGTAGCTGCTGCCTACCGAGAGTATCGTCACACCCAGCATATGCTCAAACTGCAAGGTGCTGCACAGTTAACGGTTGATTTGCCAGCCATCTCGCATCATGTAGAAAACGTGACGGCATTGTGGAATCAGGTGTTTCTCTAATTTAACTGGCCTTTGGCTTTACCGGGAGACTTAGACTGACTGGTAGGGTGGCAGATTTGTGAATGATTTAGCGTTTTTTAGCTGACAATCAGTTCCGGCATACCATGCATTGACCTTGCGCGATTGCAATCGTCACTGCCCGCCTCAAATTCACGGCAGGTGCTGGAACGCTGCTCATAAATGCCGCAGCTGACCTGTTTCCCTACTTCACCTCCCAGTGCAATGCATTTCACAGGCTTCTGCTCGGTGCCTTTCATGCAGACATGGTGCGGGCTGATAGCTGTGGTGAATTCAATGGGTACAGTGCCCTGATCATGGGCGCTGGTTTCTCCCCAGTAAAACGAGACACGGAAAGAAGCACAACAGGCACCGCACTTTACACATTCATGGGACATATTAACGATTAGCAACCTTTAAAATTTGTAGATATTTACGATGCGCTGGTGCAGCTTTGATAAATGATATGCCTGCTTGATTAATTAATGACTAAGCCCCCCACCTTAACGCAGCAGTATGCACAGGACTATCCCAATGTTGTTTGATTTCGTCATCCAGCAGACACAGGGTAACAGAAGCACCTGCCATATCAAGTGCGGTGGTGTAATTGCCTACAAGAGAGCGTGAAATTTTTATACCATGTTCGTTGAATAATCTGGTTGCAGTATTGTAAATCAGGTAAAGCTCCATTAACGGTGTGGCACCAAAGCCGTTAATCAGCAGCAGTGCCTCGCTGCCTGATGCGGGTTTTAGTGCGTCCAGAATTGCAGTCACCACATCGGTCACAATCGTATCCGCTTCACGCATGGTTTCGCGTCTGCGCCCAGGTTCTCCATGAATGCCTACGCCCATTTCAAGTTCAGTATCATCAATATCAAAAGTTGGTCGACCTGCTGCCGGGACGGTGCAACTGGTGAGTGCTACGCCCATGCTGGCAATGCGGCTGTTGACTTTGTCACCCAGCGCTTTACACGCTTGCAGGTCTGCGCCGGTTTCAGCCAGGCTACCCACGCATTTTTCTACTATCACCGTGCCGGCAACACCGCGGCGGCCGGTGGTGTAGGTGCTGTTGATGACAGCACAGTCGTCGCTAGTAAGTACGGTAGCTGATTCAAACGGCAGCATTTCAGCAGCCATTTCAAAGTTCATGACATCGCCGGCATAATTTTTAACAATAAATAGAATGCCTTTGTCAGCATGCACCGCTTCAGCCGCTGCCAGCATCTGGTCTGGCGTTGGTGAGGTGAACACATGGCCGGGGCAGGCGGCGTCGAGCATGCCGTAACCGATGTAACCCGCATGCAGTGGTTCGTGCCCGGAGCCGCCGCCTGAAATGATGGCAACTTTGCTAGTGGCTTTTTGTTTACGGGTTAGATAATTAGGGTTTAGATTAAGGCTCACTAAATCATGGTGTGCAAGGGCAAAGCCACTTAAACTTTCGGTAAGAATGTCGTCTGTTTTATTGATAAATTTTTTCATGGTGAGCCTTTTTTATTGTATTAAGTTACAAACCGCTTCTATCATCAGCTGGCAGCTCTTGGCACCAGGGTCAATATGGCCGATGGCACGCTCGCCTAATCCAGCAGCGCGGCCTTTGGTTGCAATCAAGTCTTTGGTAGAAAGCATACCCTGTTCGGCAGTTAGCTTCAGCGCAGTGCTGATTTCTTTGGCACTGGCATTTTGTGCTGCCAGTGCAGTAAATTGATTTGCGACCGGGATCAGTACATCGAGCATGGTTTTTTCACCTAAGTCAGCCTTGCCGCGCTGCCGAATTGTATCGACGCCTGCTGAAAATGCGCTGGCATAGCTTGTTATGGATGTATTACCTTTTTCTTTAATGACTTTTGCCATGCCCATAAAAAAGCTCGCGAGCAATGGTCCAGAGGCGCCGCCGATGGTGCTTAGCAGCTTCATGCCGATTTTATTGAGTACGGCATCGGGTGTGAGCGCAGCTAATTCCGGCTGCATTTCTACAATCGCCTGTGCGCCGCGCTTCATGTTGATGTAGTGGTCACCGTCGCCGATTGCGCGGTCTAAGGACTCCAGCTCGGATTCGTGCTGCAGGATTGCATCCTGAATGGCGTCAGCAGAGGTAAGGATAAATGAGGAATTCATATCATGAATAACACTATATGGTGAATTGATTAAAGTTGTTAAACTCTACACATGTCGAGTTTTGATTTCAACTTATGAGTTTACGTTTCCGCTTAAATCTGCTGATTACTTTGCTTTCACTGGCTTTTATACTGGTGGTTGGTTCTATTCTGGTAAATGATACCCGTGTATCGATACGTGAACGCGTAGAAGCAGCGAGTCGTGTTACGGTACAGTTGCTGGATACGGTCATTATCAGTTCGGCATTAAACCCGGAAATGGGGCCTACACACTTGGTTCTGCAGAGTTTTTTAGGCTCTCTGGGTTACGTGCGCAGCAGTCATATCGAGCTTTATGATTATGAGGGACGTGAGATTTATAGCTCACCGGAATCAACTTTTAAAAGCGATGTGGTACCTCCGGAATGGTTCGTTAAACTGGTGCAGCCCAAGGTGGAGACAGTACAGCGTAAGATTCGCTATGGCACTTTGGTGATTAGCTCAAGCTCCGCCGGTTCTATTCGTGAAGCATGGTCTGGTTTTCGTCAGCTCATGTTAGTGGGGCTAGCATTCTTTATTTTGCTTAATATCATGGTGTATCTGTTGCTTAGCCATTCGCTAAGGCCGATTAACCGTATTCTGGCTGCAATTAACAGTATAGAGCAAGGGGATCTGACCACGCGCTTGCCCAAGCTTGGATTACCGGAATTTGACCGCATCGGTCATAGTCTTAACCGTATGGCTGAATCGTTGACAGCGGAGCGCCAGCTGGAAGAGAATCGTCAACTGACATTCCTGATTCAAAAACATATTGAAGAAGAGCGCAGAAGCCTGGCGCGCGAGCTGCATGATGAGCTTGGACAGTACGTGACTGCGATTAAGACTTTTGCTGTAGGTATTGCAAACAAAGCTAAAACCAATGCTACTACTGCGGGCATGCCGGAGATTGCCTCAAGTGCGCAGATTATTGTATCTGCTGCGAACCAGATATATGACGGCATGCACAATATTGTTCGCCAATTGCGGCCTGGCTCAATGGATAATCTAGGGCTGGCTGAAACACTGAAAGATGCCGTATCTAACTATCAGGCGCAGAATCCTGACATTAAAATTCAATTATATTTGTCGCCAAATCTGGAATCAGGAAACTTACAGAGTCTGGGTGAAACTGTCAGTATCAATCTTTATCGGATTGTGCAGGAATCGCTTAATAACGCATTCAAATACGCACAGGCCACAAAAATTGATATACGGCTTACAAAATCTGCAATCGGTGAGCTGCAATTGAGTATAGAGGATAACGGTATTGGCATGAATGTAGATGCCGTTGATCAGACTACACATTTTGGTTTGCTGGGTATGCGTGAACGTGTGCAGGCCTTGAATGGAACTTTTAATATCATTGCCGCACCTAATCAAGGTACTAAAATTAATATCACTGTGCCGAACAGTAATTCAAACCAATAAAACTTAAAGATATAACTAAAAAAAGAAAAGAGTGCCAATATGAGCCAGATTAACGTCATGCTAGTAGATGACCATGCAGTAGTGCGCATGGGATTCAAAATGCTGCTTGAGTCTGACACTGATATCAAAGTGATCGCTGAAGCAGAAAGCGGAGAGCAATCGATTCAGCGTTATGTGGAGCATAAACCTGATGTAGTGGTAATGGACATTACCATGCCCGGTATAGGCGGTTTAGAGGCAATTGAACGCATTCTGGCTAAAGATAACGCTGCTAAGATTCTGGTATTGTCTGCACATGAAGATTCGGTACACCCTAAACGCGTTCTAAATGCGGGAGCTATGGGTTACTTAACCAAACGCAGTGCAGCGGAAGAGCTGATCAAAGCGATCCGTACTGTAGCTTCCGGTAAAAAGTATCTGGAAGCAAGTGTGGCGCAGCAAATGGCGATTCAGCAGCTTTCCGGTGATCAGAACCCGGTAGATGTGTTATCACCGCGTGAATTTGAAGTCTTTATGGCGTTGGCTAAAGGTAAAACCACGAACGAGATTGCTGAAACGCTGTTCCTGAGCCCGCGTACCGTAGGTACGCATTTATACAATATCAAGCAGAAGTTGAATGCCAACAACTCAGCTGAAATTGCATTGATTGCGATGCGTAGCGGATTGCTGGACGCCTAAGACTTATGGGTGGTCAGCGTTTAATGTTGTAGCTTAGTAAACGCTTCATCTGACTGCCTGCCGATTTTCTAAAAGTCAATGTATGCAGGCGAATACTGCCAGCCAAGCCTATAAGGTAGCTTAAGTATCTAGTTCACTGCGTAGCGGGCAATGCTTAATTCACCGTTGTTTGGCAACTCGACTAATGCTCTGCTGCCGCTGCGCATTTTGCCAATATCTGGGGGAATCAGGAATATGATAGGTTCGGGATTGTTGTTGGTTTTAATATCGTTTGAAGCACCTATTGCGACATGCCATGTTGACCATTCTTCTTTAGGTGGAATGAGCTGAGAGCCCTGTAATCTGGACTTTTCGAGCAGGCGTTGTTTTTCATCACCGATCAGCAGGCTCCATACTTCTACATTAACCAGTCTGCTTACCTGTAATTCCTGAGATACAGATTCTGGCTGCTCAGCAGTTTGCGGGAGTGTTTCGATTTGCGGATGGATCACTTCAAAGCCTGAGTTTAAAAATGCGATTTGGTAATCATCGAGTTTTGTATTATTTGGTACCAGATATTGAGCCACACGTTTTTCATTGCGTTCATGTGCATCAACCGCTGCTGCGGTGGCTTTATCTGCCCCGTGCATGAATAATGATCGCGCTAGTTGTTGCGCGATAGTTCCGCCAAAACAGCCTGTCAATAATAGTGCTGTCAGTGACATTAGCGCTATGTAATTAAGCCAGTAATTTAATCGCGATAGCTTCATCAGTTTTAGAGATAAATAAAACTTTATCGGAGTTACGTTTATAACGCGGGAGGGTTAGATTACTGCTGGATAAAATAATTGTCCAGAAGTAATTTCAGGCTAAGTCTTTGAGCTACATGCAACTATTTACTGATTGCCTGATAATTATTCAGAGTCAGCGCGAGTCGGTTGCGAGCTGCGAATGCTGATCATGCCGCTAAGAATAATCAGGCCGATTGCAAGCCAAGCATCCAAACTTAAATGCTCATTCCACCACAATATGCCAAATAAACTGGCTAACAGAATAGTGACATAGGCCAGACTTGCGACCACCAATGTATCGCCGGTGCGGTATGCGCGAGTTAGCGCAAGCTGTGCGATGGTGGCTGATAAACCCAAGCCGGACAGTGTCAGTAAATCTTGCCAGGTAACATGCTGAAAAGCGTTAAACAGCATCCAGAGGCCAGCACCAATAGTAGATACCAGTGTGAAATAAAATACGGTGCGCCAGTCCGGCTCATTCACTTTACCAAGCTGTTTTACGTGAACATAAGCGAGTGCAGCACCGATGCCGGAGAGCAGGCCAAGCAGGCCGGCAAACCAGTTATTCTGATCAATGGTAGGTTTTAGCAGCAGACTGACTCCGACAAAGCCGATCGCCAGTGCAAGCAGCAGGATTCTTCTGGGTTTTTCATGCAGCAGAAACGGCATAAATAACGCTAAAAATAAAGGTGAGGTGTAGTTAAGGGTGATTGCTGTCGCTAGAGGTAAATGGGCGATGGCATAAAAAAATAATACCAGTGCTGTAAATCCTACCAATGCACGTGACATGTGCTTGCCAATATGCGGGGTTGCCAGTGGTAGTTTTTGTATAGTTATAAATAGCCAGATGCTTAGTAAGCCGAACAGGGAGCGATAAAATACCAGTTCCGCAGGGCTGAATTTCTGAGCGCCGACTTTAACCAGTGCACCCATAATTGCAAAACCAAGTGCTGCTACCAACATCCAAAGGCTGCCAAGATTGGGCAGTCTAATACGAGTAGCTTTTAACGATGGAAAATTCACTTAGGTTGTGGAGTTGTGGGTGTCAGTAATAGTTATAACTTGCTGATGTGCTGCTGCAATTGCGAACGGTACCACTTATGAAAATGTTCCATGCCGGTTTCCATCGGATGCTGATACGGGCCGCGTTCATCAATACCTTGCGCATGCAAGGCACGGCGGCCATCATGCATGCGCTGGCAGATGTCGTTGTCTTCTACAGCGGTTTCTTCATAAGCTGCCTGCTGTGCGGCTACATATTCACGCTCGAATAGTGTGATGTCTTCCGGGTAATAGAATTCAACCACATTGCTGCAAGCGTCCACACCGCGTGGAATGATGTGTGAAACCACCAATACGTTCGGGTACCATTCAATCATCAGGAAAGGGTAATACACCATCCAGATTGCACCGTATTTAGGCGATTTATCGCCCTGGTATCTGGCAACCTGTTCCTGCCATTGTTGGTAAACGGGCGAACCGGCACGTTCCAGGGACTGCTTGAAGCCTACGGTTTGTACGCTGTAATCAGCACCAAATTCCCAGTTAAGTGCTTCGCAGTTCACAAACTGATTAAGCCCAGGGTGGAAAGGGCCAACGTGATAGTCTTCAAGGTAAACCTCGATAAAAGTTTTCCAGTTAAAGCTATATTCTTCTACCACAACACGATCCAGCATGTAGCCAGTGAAATCAAAGTCCTTCTTGCAGCCTAGTTTTGAAAGGGTTTTTGCAATATCGCGCTTGCTGTCAAATAACAGGCCTTGCCAGTTCTGTAAGGATTTTTTATCAAGATTCAAGCAAGGGTTCTGGTCAAAATGCGGTGCGCCTAGCAATTTGCCCTCAAGGTCATAAGTCCAGCGATGCAGCGGACATACGATGTTTTTGGTTTGACCGTGGCCTTTTAGCATTACGGCTTGTCTGTGACGGCATATATTGCTAATGGCGCTGATGCCATCTTGGGCGTGAACGAGCGCTTTAGCTTCGCCGGTCCAGTCAAGTACATGATAGTCGCTCACATTGGGTACCATGAGCTCATGGCCCAGGTAGTGCGGCGCTTGTGTAAACATGTATTGCTGCTCGAGTGCATATATACTCGGGTCAACATACCATGCAACAGGCAGTTGCGACTGTTCGTCTTGTTGGGGGATCAGATTCAAAGATGCCATAATAAAATGATTGGCTAAAATGATTGGCAGTTATATTTCAAGGATCGCGATTTTTGCCCAAATTACTATTTTTATCAAGTGATTATTAAATAATTTTCAGCTTGAATTTGGCGGTAAAACTTGCCAAAAATGAGGTTTTAAGCTACTCTCATGAGAGTTTCCACTCCTTTCAAATTATAACCAAAATTGAAGAAATCCGATCATAAATGATCATGATCGCTGGAATAATTTTGCTTACGTTGCTTTAAAGATTGTCTTTAAAGCAACGCTGTAAAAAATAAAAAATTGAATAAAAATCTAAAAATTTTAAGTATCGAGTAAAAAATGTCTGATCATTTGATGAGTACCTATATGCGTCAACCAGTTACCTTTGCCAAAGGTGAGGGTGTATGGCTGTGGGATGATAAAGGTGAAAAGTATCTGGATGCATTGGCTGGTGTTGCCGTAAACGGCTTGGGTCATGCACACCCGAAACTGGTAAAAGCGATTAGTGAACAGGCTGCCAGATTGATTCATGTTTCCAATATTTATCAGGTTGCCGAGCAGTCTGCTTTGGCAGATAAAGTCTGCGAAATTTCCGGTATGGATAAAGTGTTTTTCTGCAACTCCGGCTGTGAAGCCAATGAGGCTGCAATTAAGCTCGCACGTCTTTATGGACACAACAAAGGTATCGATAATCCTGAAATAATCGTGATGGAGCAATCGTTCCACGGTCGTACGCTGGCAACATTATCAGCTACCGGTAACTACAAAGTGCAGGCCGGTTTCGAGCCGTTGGTGAGCGGCTTTATCCGTGTGCCTTATGATGATGTGGAAGCGGTTAAGCATGTAGCAGAGCATCATCCGAATATTGTGGCAATTCTGGTAGAGCCGGTACAGGGCGAAGGTGGTATTAATATCCCTAAAGAAGCAAGTGCTTACCTTGAAGCGCTGCGTCAAATCTGTGATGCACATGGCTGGCTGCTGATGCTGGATGAAGTGCAGACCGGCATTGGCCGTACCGGTACCTGGTTTGCTTTTCAGCACACCAATATCAAGCCAGATGTAATGACGCTGGCTAAAGGGCTGGGCTCCGGTGTGCCTATCGGTGCCTGTGTTGCTAGCGGTAAAGCAGCAGATGTATTTACCTATGGCAAGCATGGTTCAACCTTTGGCGGCAATCCTCTGGCAACTGCTGCCGGTCTGGCGACGCTGAATATTATTGAAGAAGAAGGCATCCGCGAGAATGCCGAGAAAATCGGCAATCTGATTCGTGAAGGTTTTGTGGCTGAGTTCAAAGATACTGCCGGCGTAGTGACCGTGCGTAACGCAGGTCTCATGATTGGTATTGAGCTCGATCGCCCATGCGGTGATCTGGTGAAAATGGCATTGGCTGATAAGCTGTTGATTAATGTCACTGCTGATAAAGTAGTGCGTTTACTGCCGCCGCTAGTCATGAACGAAGCTGAGGCGAAAGAGCTGGTGAGCCGCCTTTCTGCCTTGATCAAAGCTTTTCTGGCAAAATAAGAAACTTAACAATATAAACAACTTAACAACGAGTTAATTAACTGAAGAAGCCCGTTTCAATAAAACTCTGGCTTCCAAACCATTATGGCAATAAAACATTTTCTGCAATTCAATGATTTAAATCGTGACGAGTTCGAGCACGTGTTTCAGCGCGCGCACTGGATTAAAAATCAATTCAAGGCTTATCAGCAGTACTGGCCGCTTCAGGATCGTACACTGGTCATGATTTTTGAAAAAGCCAGCACACGTACACGCCTTTCATTTGAGGCAGGTATGCAGCAATTGGGCGGTTCAGCGATTTACCTGAATACGCGTGATTCACAGCTGGGTCGCGGTGAGCCGGTTGAAGATGCAGCGCAGGTGATTTCACGCATGAGCGACATCGTGATGATTCGTACTTTTGAGCAGGAAATTATCGAGCGCTTTGCCGCTAATTCACGTGTGCCAGTGATTAATGGTTTAACCAATGAGTATCACCCATGCCAGATCATGGCGGATATTTTTACCTATATTGAACATCGTGGTTCGATCAAAGGTAAAACCGTAGCTTGGATCGGCGACAGCAACAACGTGTGCAACACATGGTTACAGGCTGCTGAAGTGCTGGATTTTAACGTACATGTATCAACGCCGCCTGGTTATGAAGTTGAGCCTGAGCGTGCCAATTTATATGGTACTGATCATTTTGAAGTGTTTGCCGACCCGATGGATGCAGCAGAAGGTGCTGATCTGGTAACAACGGATGTTTGGACCAGCATGGGTTTTGAAGCTGAAAATGAAGAACGTATGCGTGACTTTGCCGATTGGCAGGTTGATGCAGACATGATGCGTGTTGCTGCCAAAGATGCATTATTCATGCATTGTCTGCCGGCACACCGTGGTGAAGAAGTTTCTGCGGATGTAATTGATGGTAAACAAAGTGTAGTGTGGGATGAAGCGGAAAACAGGCTACACACGCAAAAAGCATTAATGGAATATTTGCTGTTAGGCAAAGTTTAACGATACCGGCTTTTGTAGTCGGTATTCGTAACGATAAGATTTAATTAGGGAAAATTTAGTAATGAGCAAAATTAATAAAGTGGTTTTAGCCTATTCTGGCGGTCTGGATACGTCAGTTATTTTGAAATGGCTGCAAGATGAGTATAAATGTGAAGTGGTAACTTATACCGCTGATCTAGGTCAGGGTGAAGAGCTTGAGCCGGCACGTGCAAAAGCCAAGTCAGCCGGTGTTAAAGAGATTTTTATTGATGACGTGCGTGAAGAGTTCGTGCGTGATTTTGTATTCCCGATGTTCCGTGCCAATACCGTGTATGAAGGCGAATATCTGTTAGGTACTTCTATCGCCCGTCCATTGATCGCAAAACGTTTGATCGAAGTTGCGCATCAAACCAATGCTGATGCCATCTCACATGGCGCCACCGGTAAAGGTAACGATCAGGTGCGTTTTGAGCTGGGTGCTTACGCATTAAACCCAAACATCCATATCATTGCCCCATGGCGTGAATGGGACCTGTTAAGCCGTGAAAAACTCATGGCTTATGCAGAAAAGCACGGTATTCCAGTGGATATGAAGCACAAGCAAGGCGGCAGCCCATACAGTATGGATGCCAACCTGCTGCATATCTCTTATGAAGGCCGCCACCTTGAGAACCCAGCTGCAGAAGCTGAAGAATCCATGTGGCGCTGGAGCGTGAGCCCGGAAAAAGCGCCGGATGCAGCGGAGTATCTTGATATTGAGTATGTGAACGGTGACCCGGTTAGCCTGAACGGCGAGGCAATGAAACCACATGAACTGCTGGCACATTTAAACGCTATTGGCGGTAAACATGGTATCGGTCGTCTGGACCTGGTTGAAAACCGCTATGTGGGCATGAAATCACGCGGCTGTTACGAAACCCCGGGTGGCACCATTATGCTCAAAGCACACCGTGCAATTGAGTCGATTACGCTGGATCGTGAAGTGGCGCATTTGAAAGATGATTTGATGCCGCGCTATGCCAGTATGATCTATAACGGTTACTGGTGGAGCCCTGAGCGTATTGCCTTGCAGACATTGATTGATCATACACAATCTTCAGTCAATGGCTGGGTGCGTGTGAAACTGTACAAAGGCAATGTGATCATCACTGGCCGTGACAGTAAAACCAATTCACTGTTTGATCCGACCATTGCAACGTTTGAAGATGATAAAGGCGCTTACGATCAAAAAGACGCGGGTGGCTTTATCAAATTGAACGCCTTGAGAATGCGTATTGCGGCAAATCTCAGAAATAAAAAATAATCGCTGATTTTCTGCATTGAAACCTTAGTTGTATCTCAAAAAATGCACCTGATCAGGTGCATTTTTTAATTCAGCTCACTAGTTCTTGTTCGGCTATGTGTTGATTATTTAAACTGATACCACTGCGCTAAATACCTAAATAGGTACTTGAGTGTTTTATAATTGTTGCCGACATCATAATAAATAGTGAGTAGTGTTTTTCATGACAAAAATAGATTCAACCCAGCACCGCCCAGTTGAGATTTACGCGGATGGCGCCTGCAAAGGTAATCCTGGCCCTGGCGGCTGGGGGGCATGGATACATTATGACGGGCATGAAAAAGAGCTTTTTGGCGGCGAAATGAATACTACCAACAACCGTATGGAACTGACGGCGGTAATCCGTGCGCTGGAAGCACTTAAAAGATCATGCCATGCCAAGGTCTATACGGATTCTGTCTATGTGCAGAAAGGCATGTCAGAATGGATTTCCGGCTGGAAAGCACGTAACTGGCGCACCGCAGATAAAAAACCGGTAAAGAATGATGACCTGTGGCGTGTATTGGATTTACTTGCGCAACAGCATACTGTTGAGTGGGTTTGGGTCAAAGGGCATGCCGGTAATGCAGGTAACGAACGCGCAGATATGCTGGCGAACAAAGGCGTAGAACAGTTGATGCAAGGAGGCGCAGTAGTATGAGGCAGATTTTTCTGGATACGGAAACCACCGGTTTATATCCGGCACAGGGGCACCGCGTGATTGAGGTGGCGGCAGTTGAGGTCATTAATCGTCGGCTTACTAAAAATCATTTTCACTATTATCTGAACCCTGACCGCGAGATTGATCAGGGCGCACAGGAAGTGCATGGTATTTCATTAGAGTTTTTGCAGGATAAACCGCACTTTGCTGATATTGCGCATGATCTAATCGCTTTTATCGCGGATTCCGAGTTGATTATGCATAACGCACCGTTTGACGTAGGGTTTTTGAATAGCGAGTTTGGTTTACTTGGGCTAAAAACCGTTGAAGAGATCACGGCGAAAGTGACTGATACACTGAAAATAGCCAAAGAGATGCGACCGGGACAGCGTAATAATCTGGATGCATTATGCAGGCATTTTGGTATTGATAACTCAAGACGTACTTTACATGGTGCATTATTGGATGCTGAACTATTAGCCGATGTGTATATGGCGATGACGCGGGGTCAGGAAAGCCTCATGATGACATTAGATAAGCCAGAGCAAACTGGTGTCGATGTTGTGCCAAAGATTAACGCGCCCATTCTGGTTAAGCTGGCAAGTGCAGATGAACAGGCAGCGCATGAAGTGTATTTAGCAGGGCTGGCAAAATCGGGCAATTGTATTTGGAATAGTTAAGCAGGGTTTTTAAGCAGTATTGATGTGTTTACGGTTTATACCGTTTAAGAAAGAATAAAATGAATAAGACAATTTTAGTAACAGGCGGCGCCGGTTTTATCGGCTCTAATTTTGTGCTGGCGTGGGTAAAGCAGGGTTTGGGAACCGTAGTAAATCTTGACAACCTCACCTATGCGGGAAATCTTGATAACCTGACCTCATTAGGCCACAATGCGCACCATATTTTTGTGCGTGGAGACATCGGTGACAGACATCTGTTAGATAAACTTCTGGCACAGCATAAGCCATGTGCGGTAGTAAATTTTGCTGCTGAAAGTCATGTAGACAGATCAATTCACGGACCTGAAGACTTTATTCAAACCAATGTGGTCGGTACGTTCCATCTGCTTGAAGCAGTGCGTGGCTACTGGGGTGGGCTCGATACAGAACATAAGAAGAACTTCCGCTTCCTGCATGTATCTACGGATGAAGTCTATGGTTCATTATCAAAAGATGACCCAGCATTTACTGAAACTACACCTTATGCGCCTAATAGCCCATATTCAGCTTCTAAAGCGGCATCTGACCATCTGGTGCGTGCATATCATCATACTTATGGTTTGCCCACATTAACTACTAATTGCTCCAATAACTATGGTCCGCATCATTTCCCGGAAAAATTGATTCCATTGGTAATTCATAATGCTTTAACCGGCAAACCATTACCGATTTACGGCAACGGCCAGCAGATTCGTGACTGGCTGTATGTGGAAGATCACTGTGCGGCGATCCGTCGTGTGCTGGAAGCTGGCAGGGTAGGTGAAGTTTATAACGTAGGCGGCTGGAACGAAAAACCTAACATTGAAGTGGTGCGCACACTGTGCAGAATGCTAGATAAGAAAAAGCCGCGTGCAGATGGCCACTCTTATGCAGAACAGATTACGTTTGTGGAAGATAGATTGGGTCATGACCAGCGTTATGCGATTGATGCCAGCAAAATATCCAATGAGCTAGGCTGGAAACCGGTTGAAACTTTTGACACAGGCATTGAGAAAACTGTGGACTGGTTCCTGCAGAATCAGGATTGGGTCAATAACGTGACCAGTGGCGAGTACCGCAATTGGGTGCAGACGCAATATGCAGAGCGTGGAGAAGAATTAGCATGAAAGGTATTATTTTAGCTGGAGGATCAGGCACACGCCTGCATCCGGTAACACAGGTGGTCTCCAAGCAACTGCTACCGGTTTACGACAAACCCATGATCTATTATCCGCTGACAACATTGATGCTGGCGGGTATTCGTGACATTCTCGTGATTTCTACGCCTGAAGATACGCCGCGATTCCAGCAGTTACTGGGGGATGGCAGCCAATGGGGCGTGTCAATTCAATACGCAGTGCAGCCTTCACCTGACGGCCTTGCACAAGCATTTATTATCGGTAAAGACTTTATTGGTCAGGATAGCTGTGCGCTAGTACTCGGAGATAATATTTTTTATGGTCACGAGCTTGCAGAAATGACACAGCAAGCGGCTAACCTTACACAAGGTGCTGCCGTGTTTGCATATCCTGTTAGTGATCCGGAGCGTTATGGCGTAGTTGAGTTTAATGCTCAGGGCCAGGCTATAAGCCTGGAAGAAAAGCCTGCAGTACCAAAATCCAGATATGCAGTGACCGGATTATATTTCTACGATAATCGCGTAGTGGATATTGCTGCTCAGTTAAAACCTTCACCGCGCGGTGAACTGGAAATTACCGATGTGAACCGCATCTATCTGGAAAGCGGTGATTTGCAGGTTAAAGTGATGGGACGCGGTATTGCATGGCTGGATACAGGAACGCATGACTCTTTGCTGGAGGCTTCAATGTTTATCCAAACGATCGAGAAGCGTCAGGGCTTGAAAATCGCGTGTCCGGAAGAAGTTGCCTATCGTATGCGTTACATCGATGCTGCTGCATTGGATGCGTTGGCGAATAAATATATTAAAAATGGTTATGGCCAGTATCTCAAGCTGGTATTAAGCGAGCAGGTGTACTGATGCAAGTCGTTCAAACAGCAATTCCGGAAGTGTTGATTTTAGAGCCGCAAGTTTACGGTGATGAACGTGGTTTCTTTTTTGAGAGTTTTAATCAGCAGAAATTTGAGTCGCTCACAAGTGTTAAGGCGAATTTTGTGCAGGATAATCATTCCAGATCAGCGATTAACGTATTACGCGGTTTGCATTACCAGATTCAGCAGCCACAGGGCAAGCTAGTGCGAGTGGTTGCAGGTGAAGTGTTTGATGTGGCGGTTGACCTGCGTCGGCAGTCTGCGACCTTTGGCAAATGGGTAGGGGTGATTCTTTCTGCCGAAAACAAACGTCAGCTCTGGGTTCCTCCCGGCTTCGCACATGGCTTTCTGGTACTGAAAGAAGGCACCGAGTTTTTATATAAAACGACTGACTATTATGCGCCGCAGCACGAGCGCTGCATTCGTTGGGATGACCCGGAAATTGGTATTGAGTGGCCATTGTCAGGTGAGCCAGCATTATCAGCTAAAGACCAATTGGGGTTGAGTTTTTCGGAAGCCGATGTTTTTGAAGATTGACCCAATATTTTATAAGAGTAAACCTAGTGTATAAAAAAATATTACTTACCGGTGTTAATGGGCAGGTTGGCCATGCCTTGCAACAAGCCTTTTTAAAAGAAACTGCTTTTGCAGACCTTGTTGTTAGTCTGGATCGTAGCCAGCTCGACTTGACCGATCAGGACGCAATCCGCCGAGCAGTGCAGACGATTCAACCGGATTTGATCATTAATCCTGCTGCATACACAGCAGTAGATAAGGCTGAGTCAGAGCCTGAGCTGGCCTATGCAATTAATGCAGCAGCGCCGCAAGTGCTGGCAGAGGAAGCTGCTAAAGTGGGTGCCAGATTAATTCATTTTTCTACTGACTATGTGTATGCCGGTAATAAACTGGGTGCTTACGTTGAAGAGGATGCAACGCAGCCTTTAAGCGTCTATGGCAAAAGTAAACTTGCGGGTGAAGAGGCAATCAGGTTAGTCGGGCTGCAGCACCTGATCTTTCGCACCTCATGGGTGTATGGTGCTTATGGCAAAAACTTCTTGAAAACGATTTTACGATTAGCCGCAGAGCGCGATGAACTGCGAATTGTAGCTGATCAGTTTGGCGCACCTACCAGCAGCACAAGTATTGCCAATGCAGTTTTGTCTGTGATGAGCAATTGGCAGAATGAACTTACTGGCACCTATCATCTGGTGAATGCAGGTCAGACTTCATGGCATGGTTTTGCAGTAGCTATTGTAGAAGAATACAACCGTATTCAGATGGCGCATGGTCTGCCATTACTTAAAGCCAGCCCGGAAAACATACAGGCAATCACTACACAGGACTATCCAACACCAGCGGCACGTCCAGCTAATTCATGTTTAGACTGCACCAAGCTGGTAACGGATTTCTCAGTAAGATTACCTGATTGGCATGCCGCATTGATTACTGAGCTGCAAGCCATCAGCTAAACAGGTTTAATCTAAAGCTAGCCTAGTGCGTCAGCCCAGCTATTCGGCGTTTCATACAGGCGCACTTTTTCCAGTTTTAAGTGATTACCATAAGTGTCATGGTATTTGGATTTGAGAATTCTGAATGCTTCTAACGCCATGTTTTCTGCCGTAGGCACAGTAGGGAAAACAACTGTTTTGTGATCTGGCAGCGAGTTTAAGAAGTTCAGCACTTCAGTATCGTGCTGATACACTAAAAATGCGTGATCCCAGATGTTGACTACAGACTCTTTGGCAATTGCTTTCACGTCCGAGAAGTCCATCACCATGCCATTCTCAGAGGCATTCTCCTGCTTGATGATGTCGCCAGACAGGGTGATTTCTAGTACGTAACGATGGCCATGCAGGTTTCTGCATTGGCTTTTATGGTTAGGAATACGATGTCCGGAGTCAAACTCAAGGCGAGTGGTAATTTGCATAAATGCGGTCACTTAAAGAATGCTTAATTTATAAAATGCGTATTATACGCTGACTAGCGTTACTTTTTAATTGACTGCTGTTTCAGGTGATTTTGAATCGGATATTGTAGATATGAATAATTTAAATATCCTTGTATGTTTCAGAGAAATTAGAAGACTTCTTTATGATGATTTCAGTTTTTTTAATATTAATATAGCGATAAATTTTCCTGCTATTTTGAGTAAAGACTTATTTATTCAGCATTATTTGTTCACAATGGAGCTAATGTTTACTTCTTCTAGAGAGTAGAGGTACTATAGACCATGAGGTTAATAAAAATAAAACTTAGCCCTGAATATGAGCATTTCAAATACCTTTAATTTTCATTCAATTAAATCCCGCGTGACTTTGTTTACGCTGGGAATTTTTGTTATTGGAATTTGGATACTATATTTTTTAATCAGTCAAAAATTGCATGACGATATGCAAAAGCAGCTGGCAAACCAACAATCCTCAATAGCTGCAATTCTTGCAACACAGGTTGACGAAGAATTGCGTGAACGCCTGAATGTACTAGAAAAAATTACTGAGAAAATTGCGCCAATAGCATTAATTGACAATAAGCTGTTGCAAGTGACATTGGAAGAACAACTGGTGATACAAAGGCTCTTTAATGCGGGTGCATTTGTTGTCGGTGCAGATGGAGTGGCTGTCGCATCTATCCCGTCTTCGATAAAAAGAGTAGGCATTAACTATATTGAGCGCGACTATATAGTCGCTGCGCTTAAAGACGGTAAATCAACTATTAGCAGGCCCGTCATTGGTAAAGTGCTAGGAATACCGCTTTTTAATGTGGTAGTGCCGGTTCGCGATTCTCAAGGGTCAGTAGTTGCTGCATTAGCAGGCGTGACGGATCTTGGAAAGCCAAATTTTCTAGACAAAGTTTTTCAAAACAGCTACAGCAAGACCGGCTATTTTCTGCTCGAAGACGCTAAAAATAGATTGATTATCACAGGTACCGACAAGCGCCGCATCATGCAGAAACTGCCAGCACCTGGTGTTAATAAACTTATTGATCGTCATGTAAATGGATTTGATGATACCGATATTACCGTCAGCCCCCTTGGCGTAAAAGTACTGGCCTCGGCGAAACGGGTGCATATTGCAGATTGGTTTATTGTTGTAGCATTGCCGGTTCAAGAAGCGTTTGCACCAATTGATGATATGAAAAAGCATATTATGCTTTTTGCAACATTAATGACAATTGTTGCAGGTGGCTTAATATGGTGGATGCTAAAACGCGAACTGGTACCTATGTTTACGGCGGTAAAACAGCTTGCTGCATTATCTAAAGCCGGAGGCAGTCACCAGCCATTGCCCACCGGCGTTAATAACGAAATTAGCGAGCTAATTAACGGGTTTAATAACTTATTAGATGTGCTAGGAAAAAGGAGTGCGCAACTTCATGCTCTGCTGCAAAGCATTCCTGACCTTGTCTGGCTGAAAGACACTAACGGTATTTACATGTCGTGTAACTCGGCATTCGAACGACTTTATGGCGCTAAAGAAGCCGATATTATTGGCAAGACAGATTATGACTTCATTGATAAGCAGCAGGCAGATTTGTTTCGTGAGAATGACCGTAAAGCAATGATTGCGCATAAAGCAGTATCTAACGAAGAATGGCTTACTTTTGCTGAGGGTGGTTATCGGGGTTTGTTTGAAACTATCAAAGTGCCCGTAAAAAATGCTAACGGCCAAATCATAGGTGTTCTTGGAATTTCTCGCGACATGAGTGAACGCAAGGCAGCTGAGCTTAAGCTGCGTATGTTGTCTACGGCTATTGAACAAAGTCCGACATCTGTTGCCATTACAAACGTTGAAGCTAAAATCGAATATATCAACTCAGCCTTTACCAAAGAAGCTGGTTATACGCTGGATGAAGTGCTCGGAAAGAACCCACGTGTATTGCAATCAGGGATGACTGATACAAAGGTTTATGATGACATGTGGTCAAAAATAACAAATGGTGAGAGCTGGCAAGGCGAGTTTGTTAATAAGCGTAAAAATGGCGAGATATTTTACGAAGAAGCATATATTTCTCCTATCAAGGATGATGCAGGCAACGCAAGCCACTACGTGGCTGTGAAACTGGATGTCACTTCACGAAAAGAGGCAGAACGGGCGCTGCGTGAATCTAATAAAAAAATGGACTCGCTGCTGCAATCTTTAGCGGAAGGTGCCTATGGTGTTGATAACGAAGGTAACTGTACTTTTGTAAACAATTCATTTTTAAGAATTCTAGGTTATGAAACTGAAGATGAACTGGTAGGCAAGCATATTCACGAACTCATTCATCACTCGCATGCAGATGGTACGCACTACCCAGCTAGCGAATGTCGAATATATGCAGCTTATAGAAATAATGTTGAAGATCATTGCGCTGATGAAGTATTTTGGCATAAGAGTGGTTATGCAATCCAGGTGGAATATTGGTCACAGCCTATCGTGGTAGATGGCGTAGTGATTGGTGCAATCGCAACGTTTTTTGATATTACTGAGCGCAAGAAAATGGAGCAGCAGATACGTCATCTTGCGCTTCATGATGTGCTTACCAACCTGCCTAACCGCCGTCTATTGATTGAACGTATAAGTCAGGCGCAATTATCCAGCAAACGCAGTCTTCAGTACTGCGCATTAATGTTCATGGACCTGGACAATTTTAAACCGCTAAATGATGCGCATGGACATGAAGCGGGCGACAAGTTGCTAATTGAAGTTGCAAATCGTTTGCTGAAGAGCGTAAGAGAAATAGATACTGTAGCTCGCATTGGAGGTGATGAGTTTGTAGTGATGTTGACTGAGCTTGATACGGATGAATCGCTATCAAGGCAGCAAGCTGAAAAGGTATCTGAAAAAATTCGCTCTGCTTTAGCCGAGCCTTATTTTATTAATGTGACGAACGATGACGGCGTTAATACTGTTGTAGAACACTATTGCACTGCGAGTATAGGAGTAGTGTTGTTTAAAGGTACGGCTCCAAGTAAAGAAGAAGTGATTAAACTTGCAGATGATGGAATGTATCAGGCTAAGAATGCAGGTCGCAACAAGGTGATTTTTTATGAAAAATAGCCACACATCAACCAATTGCAGACTCTGAATATGATATTTGGCACGGCTATACTGCGGGTTGAGTACTCTTTATTGTATTGGCTGTAGATTAAAGTAAAAGCACTTCAACGTGACTGCATACGGCATCAGCTAGAGCACCAAGGTGATAGCCTCCTTCCAGAGACGATATTACACGTCCTTTGGCATGTTGCTTAGCCACTTTTTTGATGAATCCAGTCATCCATGCATAGTCGGCATCTAATAGACGCATATCTGCCAGCGGATCGTCTGCGTGTGCATCAAAGCCAGCAGAGATGTAAATAATTTCCGGCTTGAACTGATTCAAGGCAGGTAAAAACTCTTGTTCAAACACCTGCTCAAATTCTTTACGCCCTGATTTTGCCGGCAGCGGAATATTGAGCATCCTATCGCTGCGTGTATCGGCTCCGCGATGCGGGTAGAACGGGTGCTGAAAGGTCGAGCACAGCATTACGCGTGGGTCGTTCCTGAAAATATCTTCGGTACCGTCGCCATGATGCACATCAAAGTCGATTATCGCCGCACGTTTGATACCATACTTTTCAAAAGCATGTGCCACGCCTACCGCAACATGATTGAAAATGCAGAACCCAGCGCTGTTGGCGCGTCCGGCATGATGACCGGGTGGCCTGATGCAGCAAAAGGCGTTATCTGCCATATTGCGCATGACGAGGTCAGTTGCAAATATCACAGCGCCACTGGCATGCAATGCTGCTGAACGACTCATGGGCCCCATTGCGGTATCAGCATCTAATCTCACTAATCCAGCTTTAGGTGACAATGCACGTATCTTCTGCACATATTCACTGCTATGAACACGCTGTAGTTCGCGGTCTGTGGCTAATGGTGCTTCGTAAATCTCGAGTTTTTGATAAATGCCGTTTTTGATGAGGGCATTCTTAATGGCGGTAATGCGGGCAGGCGATTCAGGATGGCTGCCATCCATCACATGCAACAGCGTATCCGGGTGCGAGATAAATGCCGTTTTCATGGCTGCTAATGAGAAATTTCAGTACGCAGCATTTTGTAAATCGCCAGCCTTTCCGGTGATATCTTATGGGCTGCTGCTGCTTCACTAATAGCACAGTCAGGTTCCTGCAAATGTTTGCAGTTATTAAACCGGCACTTACCTAAAAAAGGCCTGAATTCGATGAATGCATGCTCAAGCTCGTCGGTGCTTAGATGATGCAAGCCGAATTCCTGCAGACCCGGCGAGTCGATCAGAATGCTGTTTGCATCGAGATGATACAAATGAGCTGCCGTCGTCGTATGTTTACCGCTATCGAGCACTTTGCTGACTTCCTGCGTGCGTACAGCCTCATTTGGCAGTAATGCGTTGATCATAGTCGATTTTCCCATACCGGACTGGCCGACCAGAATGCTGACTTCACCTTGTAAAAATGGCCTGAGAGTAGAAATATCTTCTTTAGCGGATAACGGTAACACCTGGTAGCCGAGTGCAGTGTAAAGCTCAAGCTTTTGTTTTGCATTGTCGTTATCGGCTAAATCACATTTGTTCAGCACGATTAATGCTTTGATTCCGGCGGCCTCCGCAGCAATCAGGCAGCGATTCAGCAGCGCTTCATAAAAGCTGGGTTGCGTAGCGAGTACGATGATGATCTGCGTGACATTGGCTGCCAGCGTTTTGCTTTTAAAAGCGTTGCTACGGTAAAGCAGGGTTGTGCGTGGCACGATGTTTTCAATCACGCCCTCGCGCTTATCTGTGAGCTTGATTGTGACATGGTCTCCACAGGCAACATCGGTTTTTTTGCCGCGCGTAACGCAGCTGATACGGTGCATAGTTCCAGCGAGTTCGACTTTATAGCGTTTGCCATAAGCGGCTACTACTGTACCTTGCAAGTCGCCTTGCGCTTGGGTGTTGTCTGGTGATTGCACTATTTTATTATTTTTAATTTTATTATTCTTAACTATTCAGTAAATTTGTAGTAAGTCTGGTTGAGATATTTTGCAACATTAAGCTCTTCATCCTCAAACCATTTCAAGTCGAGCATAGTATTACAGTTACGAATCTGCGCTACCAGACCCTTGGCAGATTTCACCTTGCGGTAATCTCGTGTGTAAATTGCAGAACCATCACCGCCAAAGCTCGAGGCATGGCAGCTGATACAGTTTTTTTCAACCAGCGCTTTACCGGCGCTCGCGTCGCCAGTCTTGAAAGGTTCTGCCAGTGCATAGCTATTTACCAGTAACAACCCAGCGAGTAAGCATAGTGATTTCATATCAACGCCTTTAAAACAGTGTATTAAGGAAACGCGCAATAAGTCCTGCGCGAGCAAATTGCTGCGTTGCGCGGTACTCGCACCCTCGCTGTATACCCCATACTATCTCGGGTTCTGCGTTCCGTGCGCCTTGCACTTTATCTCGCTCGGCGACTTATTCCGTATTTCCTTAGCTAGTAGTATACGCCGCTAATTTTGAAATTCGTATACTTGCTGGCGGATGTGAGTCATAAAATGCAGAATGTAGTGGATCCGGCGTCAATGTAGATGCATTATCACGATATAGTTTGACTAAAGCTTCTACCAGATTTTTCGCATTTGCATGTTTCGCTGCATAGTCATCTGCTTCAAATTCATTTTTGCGTGAATAGCTCGCCATGAGTGGGCGTAACAGAAATAAGAACACTGGTGACACTAACAGGAATAGCAATAACGCCATGTAATTACTAGACTGCTCAATACCTAATCCTGCGTAGAACCAATCCTGATTCATGAGCCAGCCCAGCAGCGCCAGACCGACAAAGCTTACAAAAAACATCAGTGCGATGCGTTTGATCACATGGTGATGACGGAAATGGCCGAGTTCGTGTGCGAGTACCGCTTCAATCTCATCTGCATTCAGTCGCTCCAGTAGCGTATCAAAAAATACTACGCGCTTGGATGAGCCAAAGCCCGTGAAGTAAGCATTGCCGTGACTGCTACGTGCTGAGCCATCCATCACAAACAGACCTTGTGATTTAAATCCACATTTTGTGAGCAGGGTTTCAATTCTTTGCTTCAGCTCTACATCTGCTAATGGCGTAAATTTATTGAAGAACGGCGCAATGAATGTCGGGTAAACCGCAAGCATTACCAGATTGAATACACTCCATACAATCCATAGGTAAAGCCACCAGTAAGCGCCGGCACCCTGCATCAGCCATAGTGCTGCGAACAGGATGGGTGCGCCGAGTATTACACCTACAATGGTGTGTTTAAGCATGTCACTGAAAAACATGCTGCGTGTCATTTTATTAAAGCCGAACTTTTCATCGACAGTGAATGTTTTATAGTAATCAAAAGGAATATCGATCAGACTACTGACTATCATGGCGCTACAGATCACCAGTGCACCACGTGCAATTTCATTAGCTGGCAGCAGGTTGCGCCAGATTTCGTCAATGAGTTGCAGGCCGCCGCCGATAGTTAGTATAGCCAGCAGTGCTGCCTGCGCAGTCGCTTCAATAATCACAAGTTTTGTTTTTGCGTTGGAGTAATCAGCAGCTTTTTGATGGGCATCCAGTGAAATGCTACCGCTGAATGCTGCAGGCACCTCATTACGGTGCGATTGCACATGGGCAATATGGCGGTTTCCCAGCCAGATGCGGATGCCGGTGGTCAGCAGCAGTAAGGTTACAAAAGTGAGAGTCAGTGTATAAGCCATCTTTATGTGTTTCGTAAAATTGATTTCGGTTAATATTATGTATTGTGAAGCATTTTAGATACGATGGTTCACGCAGTTTGCTTTACAACGCTAATTTTAATGGAAATCATGATGACAGCATCAACCAACGGAACGAATCAGAATAATTTAATTTGGCTGGATATGGAAATGAGTGGTTTATTGCCTGATTCAGACCGTATTTTAGAACTAGCTGCAGTGGTCACTGATGCTGAACTCAATGTGCTGGGTGAATCGCCGGTTTTTGTAGTACATCAGAGTGATGCTGTGCTTGATGGTATGGATGCCTGGAACAAGGGTGCACATGGCCGTTCCGGCTTGATCGAAAAAGTAAAAGCCTCAACACTGACCGAGGACGAAGCATCAGCGCAGATGATTGAGTTTTTAAAGCAGTTTGTGCCTAGTGGTAAGTCGCCGATGTGCGGTAATTCGATCTGTCAGGATAGGCGCTTTATGGCTCGCTATATGCCACAATTGGAAAGTTATTTCCATTATCGCAATCTGGACGTCAGCGTGTTTAAAGAACTGGCACGCCGCTGGAAACCTGAAATTTATTCGGGCTTCAAAAAAGCGAGCAAACATGAAGCATTGGCCGATATTTATGAATCCATTGATGAGCTTAAATATTACCGCGAGCACTTTATCGTTAAATAATACTTTTAAATAAAATAACTTTAAATAAGATAACGTACAGATAAAAAAGAGGGCGTCCATGTCAGTAGACGCCCGAAGGGAGAAAAGCAATAATTTGGAGAAGCACTAGGCTTAATGTTATTAAAGCATTAACTATGCCAAGCTATATCTTCACCAATATTGTGAGCCTCCCTGCTTTAACTGTTAATTTGCTCCGATAATTTAGACTAATCCTTCATACACAGCCAGGTATTCCTGAGCGCTCTTGTCCCAGCTCAAGTTTTGTGACATGCCGGTTTTTTGAATCTGTAACCAGGTGTCTTTGTTATTCCTATACATCTCTACAGCACGCCTGATACAAGCCATTAAACCATCAGCGCTCGCTTCAACCATCACAAAGCCGTTAGCGGTCTTGTTGGCAATGTGCGCATTATTACTGTCGATAACTGAATCAGCCAAGCCGCCAGTAGCATTGACGATAGGCGGTGTGCCGTAAGCCAGTCCGTAAAGCTGGTTTAGCCCGCATGGTTCAAAGCGTGAAGGCATAATAAACATGTCACAGCCAGCCATGATCTGATGCGATAACGGCTCGTTATAGCCAATCGTTACGCTGACGCGCCCCGGGTTCTGAATGGCTATATTCTGAAACAATGCTTCGAGCCCCATTTCACCGCCACCAAGCAAGGCAAACTGGCAACCCTGATCTATCAAAGTCTGTAAATGCGGTACTAGCATGTCGAGACCTTTCTGGTGTGTTAGCCGGCTTACTACGCCCAGTAATGGTGCGGCTGCATCAACATTGAGCCCAAGGCTCTGCTGCAGGGCTGCCTTTACTTCTTGTTTACCAGCCAGATTTTGGCTGCTGTAATTTTTGATCAGGTATTTATCGTGTTCAGGATTCCACTCTTCTGTTTCGATGCCATTGAGAATACCTTTTATCTCATCGCTGCGTTGAGATAAAAGTCCCTCAAGGCCAAAGCCAAAAGCTGCCGTTTGTATCTCGACTGCATAGCGTGGGCTCACTGTAGTGATCGCGTCTGCATAAAAAATACCGGCTTTCAGAAACGACAGCTGGCCGTGGTATTCAAATCCTTCGATCGAGAAGCCTGCGCTTGGTAAACCAAGTGATACTACCCAGTGTGGCGCGTAGCTGCCCTGAAAAGCCATATTGTGCAGACTGATAATGGATTTTGCACGGCTATGTTCGGTTAGCTTCATGTAAGCTGGTGCCAGTCCTGTCTGCCAGTCGTTGCAATGTACAATATCCGGATGCCAGTCTGTAATAGGGGAGTGTTCGCTAGCTAGAATAGAAGCAACCTTTGACAGCACGCCAAAACGTACCGGGTTATCTTGCCATTCCAGCCCATTAGGATCTGCATATGGACCGCCATTACGTTCATATAGTGCCGCTGATTTGATTACAATGACTTTTACCTTGGTTTCTTTAATGGTACCGAGTAAAAGTTCAGCATGGTCGATATGCGGTAAATGGTGAAGAGTGCCTATAGACTTCAGGTCTGCCAGCTGATTCAAAACTGCCGGATAACCGGGTATCAAGATGCGAATATCAACACCTAATCGCTGAAGTGCATTAGGTAATGAACCGCTGACATCTGCCAGTCCTCCGGTTTTAATCAGAGGAAAAACTTCTGAACTGACAAATAATACTTTCATTGGCATGATTTTCTCGCTAAAGTTCTGTGATGACTGTAAACACAAGGTTGGCGTCTGTAATTCTACTACACGAAAATAATGGTGCGGCTATAAGATGAATCCAGTGATAAATTTTACAAATATGCTGGCAATTGGTGCTGGTGCGGCATTAGGTGCCTGGTCGAGATGGGGGCTTGGTTTGGCCTTGAATACGATATTGCCCAATTTTCCTCTGGGTACACTTATAGCAAATCTAATCGGCGGCCTGTTGATGGGAGTTGCAATGGGACTAATCGGAATCGGTAGCCTGGATAGTGCCAGCTTGCGACTGTTTGTTACCACAGGCTTCCTAGGGGGGCTGACAACATTCTCGGCATTTACCGGTGAAAGTCTGGCGCTGCTACATAAGCAGGAGTATGTGTTGGCAACACTACATACCTGCAGCCATGTGTTTGGCGCATTGCTTATGGCAGCAGCAGGTGTGGCCTTTATCCAGTATTTAAAACATTAAATCTCAGACTCAGGAATTTTATTGCGTATCTTTAGTCTAGTGTTCTATGCAATGAAAATTTAGTGAGTAAATATGAATACATTTCAAAAAGTATTAAATCTGAGTCAGAAAATTGTTTTATCAACTCTTTTATTAACGGTGACGCAAATGGCAAATGCAGCGTGTTCAGAACTCTACAATCATCAGTTTACCACTCTGCAGGGCAATAAAATAAATCTGTGTGACTATCAGGATAAACCAATTCTGGTGGTGAATACAGCAAGTAAATGTGGTTTTACACCACAGTTTGAGTCTCTGGAAGGACTTTATAGCAAACATAAAGATAAGGGACTGCTGGTAATTGGTTTTCCATCTAATGACTTCAGGCAAGAGCTCAGTGATGACAAACAAATTGGTGACTTCTGTAAACAGACTTATGCAGTCAAGTTTCCGATGATTAGCAAAACTTCTGTAAGTGGTGCTAATGCAAACCCTTTTTATAAGCAGCTCGCAGCTAAAACCGGCCAAGTGCCTAGCTGGAACTTCTTTAAATATGTAATTCTGCCTGGCGGTAAAGAAGTATATGCTTACACCAGTGATGTAAAGCCTGATGCTGCTGAGATTATGGGTAAAATAAAACCTGCTTTGAAGTAGATTTATTAAGGCATTAAACATAAAAAAAGGAACCTGGAGTTCCTTTTTTTATGATTGCTGATGAGGTTTAATTCAGGCAGTGCCGTTTTGTTTTTTGCTTGGATGTCGAATTTTTTCGATGATAATGGCAGAAAGTTCTTCAACTGAGCGGCTGGTTGAATCTGCCCATGTAATGCCGGCATTGCGCATCAGGTCTTCAGCTGTAGCGATTTCTTTGCGACAGTTATCCAGAGAAGCATAAAAGCTGCCTGATCTACGTTCGTTGCGTACCGCATGCAGACGTTCCGGCTTGATGGTTAAGCCAAAAATTTTATCCAAGTGCTTGTTGAGTACTTCAGGCAAGTGGCCGCGCTCAAAGTCTTCAGGTATCAGCGGATAGTTAGCAGCCTTAACGCCAAATTGCATCGCCAAATAAACGCTGGTTGGTGTCTTGCCGCAGCGGGAAACCCCTATGAGTATCACTTCGGCCTGTTCCAGGCCATTGTTAGTCATGCCATCATCGTGATTCAGTGTGAAATTGACGGCTTCCATGCGATCGTTATAGCTGCTGCCCATCACGCTGTGCGCAATACCTGCGCCGGTCAGCGGTGGTTGTTCGAGTTCAACACCAAGCGGATCAATGAATGTAGTGAACAGGTCGATAAAGTAGGCGTTAGACTGCTTGATCATGTTACGCAGGTTTAAGTCACCTAAGGACATAATCACAACCGGACGGCCGCCATCTTTCTTTTCGGCGCTTGCTATTGCTTCCTGCGCCAGTTTGATTTTTTCCGGCGTATTGGTAAACGGCAGGCGCTCTTGGGTAAAGTGCGTGTTTGGAAAGTGCTCCAGCAATTTACCCAAAGATCCTGCTGTAATACCAGTGCCGTCAGAAATAAAGAACGCGGTACGGTTTATCATGTGCTGCTATCCAGTCTGGTGGTGTCCAAGTGATGCAATGGTTGTGCAAATCAAAGACTATTTTTTAGTCAGTCTCTGCCATGTAGCAACCACCGTGTCTGGATTCAGTGATACTGATTGAATACCTTCAGCAACCAGCCATTCAGCAAAATCTTCATGGTCTGATGGGCCTTGACCGCAGATACCTACATATTTACCAAGACGGTTACAGGTGCTAATTGCCATTCTGAGCAATACTTTTACTGCATCGTTACGCTCATCAAAGCCATCAGCCAGAATGCCTGAGTCACGGTCCATGCCTAAGGTCAGCTGCGTCAGGTCGTTAGAGCCGATTGAGAAGCCATCGAAGTACTCAAGGAACTGTTCCGCCAGCAATGCGTTAGATGGAATCTCGCACATCATAATCAGGCGCAAGCCATTTTCGCCGCGTTTGAGACCGTTAGCCGCCATGATTTCTGTTACCGCTTTAGCTTCATCCAGAGTACGTACGAAAGGCAGCATCAGTTCAACGTTAACCAAGCCCATTTCATCGCGTACTTTTTTCATGGCTGCACATTCCATGGCAAAGCACTCTTTAAAATCTTCTGCCATATAACGCGCTGCACCACGGAAACCGATCATCGGGTTTTCTTCATCTGGCTCGTAGATCTCGCCGCCAACCAGTTTTTTGTACTCGTTAGACTTGAAGTCTGAAGTACGTACAATCACTGGTTTTGGATAAAACGCAGCAGCAATCGTAGCTACGCCTTCAGCAACTTTATCAATATAGAATTGCTTAGGTGATGAATAGCCACGTGCACGGTTTTTAATAATAGTCTGCACAGCAGATGGCATTGCATCTACATTCAAGATGGCTTTCGGGTGGATGCCAACCATGTTGTTGATCACGAATTCCAGACGTGCCAAGCCGACGCCGTCGTTTGGTGTTTGTGCAAAGCTGAACGCCATATCCGGGTTACCCACGTTCATCATGATTTTGCATGGTGGTTTGCTCAAGGCAGCTGTAGCTTGCGTGTTAACTTCATATTCAATCGCGCCGTGGTAAACAAAGCCTGATTCACCTTCAGCACAAGATACAGTAACAATTTCGCCTTCACGCAATACATCAGTTGCATTCACGGCACCTACAATTGCAGGAATACCTAACTCCCGCGCGATAATCGCAGCATGACAGGTACGGCCGCCGCGGTTCGTTACCAAAGCACTGGCGCGTTTCATCACCGGTTCCCAGTTAGGGTCTGTCATATCCGCTACGAGAACGTCACCTGGCTGTACCAGATGCATATCCGCCGGATCCAGTACGATACGTACTGGGCCTACGCCCACTTTTTGCGTTACCGCACGGCCCACTACTAATGGTTTTTCGCTGTGTTTGTTGAGTTTGAATGTTTCAGTAATATTGTTTGCTGCTTGTTGTGACTTAACTGTTTCCGGGCGTGCCTGCAGAATGTACAACTTATTATCAATACCGTTTTTGCCCCATTCGATATCCATTGGACAGCCATAATGGGCTTCAATCTGCATTGCATAACGTGCCAGTTCTAAAACGTCTGCGTCTGACAGTGAGTAACGGTCACTCTCTACTGGATCAACATCAACGGTTTGCGTACTTTTACCTGCGCGTGTTGCATCGCTGAATATCATTTTAATGAGTTTTGAACCCATGGTACGGCGCACGATAGAAGGCTTGCCTTGCGCCAGAGTCGGTTTATGTACGTAGAACTCGTCAGGGTTCACTGCACCTTGCACTACAGTTTCACCCAGACCGTATGATGAAGTGATAAATACTACATCTTTAAAGCCTGATTCAGTATCAATTGTGAACATCACACCTGCACAGCCGATATCACTGCGTACCATTTGCTGAACACCGGCTGAAAGTGCTACATCAGCGTGTACAAAGCCTTTATGTACACGGTATGAAATCGCGCGGTCGTTATAAAGAGATGCGAATACTTCTTTGATCGCGTGCAGAATATTGTCTAAACCATGGATGTTCAGGAAAGATTCCTGTTGGCCGGCAAATGAAGCGTCCGGTAAGTCTTCAGCAGTTGCTGATGAGCGTACTGCGAATGTCGCATCTTTACCTGATTTTGCAATCAGAATTTCATAGTTTTCTTTAATCGCCTTATCTAAAGCTGGTGGAAACGGCGCTTCCATAATCCATTCGCGCACTTTTTTACCGCAAATGGCCAATGCTTGTGTGTCATCTATGTTTAAGTTATCTAACTCAGCATTGATTTTGTCGTCAAGGCCGTTTTGAGCCAGAAATTCACGGTATGCATCTGCTGTAGTCGCAAACCCGGTTGGGACGCGCACACCTTTTGCGGATAGCTGTGAAATCATTTCGCCTAAGGAAGCATTTTTACCTCCGACTGAAGGTACATCTATATTGCGAAGGTTTTCAAATGGAATAACGTGGGCTGACATGATAGTTCCTTAGATGTTCAAACAAGTAATTGATTAATTCTTTTAGTCCGCTTTTGGCAAGCATATTGCAGCAAACATGTGAAATATGCGTTTGGAAAAGGGTGATTAAATAGTTAGTTATTATTAGTTAGGTCTTATTTTGCCTAATTATCCCGAGGTTGTCACCTGATAATGCTTAGATTAAATAAATCTTTTAAGTAAACGTTGAAAATTGATTAAATTATTCTTTTGCCTTGATGCTTGCGATATATGAAAATAACTGACTGTCAGCTAAAATATAGTTGCATAACAGGAAACAACACTTACAATGATGCAACAATTAATCATGCAACACTTCAAATTTTATAATATGCCTGTCTGGCCACTTCGGCAATTGGAAAAGCATGACTGCTAGCATACAAGTGCGCACTAGCGGACGTTTACATATGGGCTTTTTCGATCTGCACGGAGGCTTGGGGCGAAAATTTGGCAGCATAGGATTAAGCTTGGCTGAGCCAGCTTTACTAATTGAAGCACAGGCTTCTAAACATCTGAATGTTACAGGCGAAGCATCAGTGCCGGGTACAGTGCTTGCAAAAGCTTCTGCTATTGCACAGCAATTGGCTACAAAACTGGACTTGGCTGGGGCGCTTGACCTTCATATCAGTGAGCATATCCCTGAACACGCGGGATTAGGCTCGGGTACACAGATTGCCCTCGCGGTAGGTTCGGCTATCAGCAATTTATATCATCTAGATTTAAATGCGCGCAAAATCGCGGAGCTCTCCGGGCGCGGCAGACGTTCCGGTATCGGCATTGCTGCGTTCGATCATGGCGGATTGTTAATTGATGGCGGGCGCGGTATTGCGGCTGATGCTAATGCAGTGCCGCCTTTGCTCGCAAGATATCATTTTCCAGAAGAGTGGGCGATATTACTGATTTTTGATGCAACGCAGCCAGGTATTCATGGCGAGGAGGAAAAACTGGGCTTTAATCAGCTGCCGGTTTTCCCTGAGAGTCTGGCGGCGCATTTATGCCGACATGTGCTGATGCAGGCAATGCCTGCCATTGTCGAAAAAGATTTAACGGCATTCGGACATTCCATACAAGTATTGCAGCAGCATGTGGGTGATTACTTCGCTCCGGTACAAGGCGGCCGTTACGCCAGTAAACTGGTAGGTGATGTGCTGCATTATCTGCAGCAAGCAGGAGTTGCCTGTTTTGGACAAAGTTCCTGGGGGCCAACTGGTTTTGCGATATTTGAAAACAGCACTACTGCGGAACAATATGTGCAGCAATTAAAAATTAAATTTACTGATCAAGCCTTGTCCTGGAGAGTCTGCAAGGCCAATAATCAATGTGCAGAAATTAACGTGCAGGGGTAAGGGCACAGATTTAAAGTTTCAGGTTTTATAGTCTGTACTTAATGGTTCGGCACTAAGTCAGGCAGGTTTTAAATTAAATAAATTTTAAGGTTGTTATCATGGAAAAACCCAGCATTTTGCATTTGTTTACGGCAGCTAAAAATGCCAGCCCATTTGATGTCAATATGGCTTTTGACGCGGGTTTCAATAAAATTATGCCGTACACTAATGTCGAATTGTCTGAAGTGTCAGGGCTGACGCAGGATGCGATCTTTTCGCGTAGCCCGTCAGGTGTAAAACGTGAAGGTGTTTTTATCGGGGGGCGTGATATAGACCTCGCCATGCAGATGCTTCACGCTGCCAAGAATGCTATGTTTGCTCCGTTTGCCTGCTCTGTATTCGCTGATCCTTCCGGAGCATTCACAACTGCTGCTGCAATGATAGCTAAGGTAGAAGCACACCTTAAAGCTAAGTTTGGTGAAGATTTAAACGGCAAAACACTGAGTGTGTTTGGCGCCACAGGGCCGGTAGGCGGCTGCGCTGCAATTATAGCTGCAAAACAGGGTGCAAATGTGCAATTGGTTGCGCACAATTCGCTTGCAAGAGTCGAAGCAAAAGCTCAGCTCTGGAATAGTGAGTATCAAATTAATCTACAAATAGTTGATGGCAGCACAGATGCGAAAAAATCTGACGTTCTGGCACAAACCGAAATTGTCATCTGTGCTGCTGCAGCTGGAGTGCAGGTGATTAGCCTCGAGCAGTTAACACAGGCCAAACACCTGAAAATCGTCGCAGATGTAAATGCAGTTGCACCTAATGGTGTACAAGGGGTGGATGTGAGCCATGACGGCGTGCAGGTTGCCAGTACCAATATTTATGGCATCGGTGCACTTGCGATCGGTCAGCTCAAATATGCAACCCAGCATCAGTTGTTAAAACAAATGCTGCCGCAAGATCAGGAAAAGCCTAAATATCTAGACTTTATGGCAGCATTCAATCTGGCACGCGAATTATCAAAAAATCAATCCTGATAATAGCACTATCGGCACGTCCGTTTGTTGAGGCTGCAGTTAAAGCTGGTTACGCCATATTCGCAATAGATGCATTCGCTGATGCACAGACTGTAGCTTTGGCTGACAAGGCTATAACGGTTGCATATGACAGGCGGGGCTTTGATGCGGATGGGGTGTTGGCCGCTGTTGATACGCTGAACTTAAGTCAGTTTGCCGGATTTGTTTATGGCAGTGGTTTTGAGGCGCAGCCGGAGTTGCTAGTCAAACTAGCTGCAAAGTTACCCCTGATCGGCAATTGTCCCGACACTGTTGCAGCCGTTAAAACCCCAGCTGTTTTTTTTGCAGCATTACAGCAGCTGAATATTAACCATCCCGGCGTGTGTTATGCATATTCTGAAACGCATGCAAACGATTATCTGATCAAGTTCGCCGGAGGTAGTGGCGGCATGCATATACGTTCATCTAACTCGCACGCCTGTTTGCTTGCGGAGGATTATTGCCAGCAGAAAATTAATGGGCGGCCGGTGTCATTGTTATTTTTGGCTGATAAGCATCATATTGAAGTGATTGGTTTTAATGAGCAGTGGCTGAGTCCATCAGTGGTTGCTCCATTCCGTTATGGCGGGGCTGTAAGCAATGCGGAATTCTCGCCCAGTGTTCAGCAGCAGTTGATTAATGCCGCGCAAAAATTGACCACAGAATTTGGTTTACTGGGTCTTAATAGTCTGGATGCAATTGTGGATGAGACTGCCAATCCAGCCTGGCCGGATGGTCAGGTGTTTGTTCTGGAAATCAACCCCAGGTTAAGTGCAACGTTCGATTTATATAGCTGCGCCGAACGCAACTTATTTAAGCGGCACGTTGACGTTTGTTTAAATCAATATGGCTTGAATCAAAATGCAGCCTATCAATTGGATCTAAAGTGCAAAGCGCATGCAATCGTTTATGCTGCTGAACAAATGGCATTGTCAGCGCCTATGCTGTGGCCGGACTGGGTCATAGATACTCCACAGTTGAGTGAAAAGATGCTCAGGATATCTAACGGCGAGCCTGTTTGTACGGTGCTTGCCTATGCTGATAGTGCAGAAGCTGCAAAAAAAATAGCGCAGAGTAGAGTTGAAATAATACAAAATTTATTACAATCACTTAATCAAGATCGTTGCACGGATGGCTGCGTTAATATATCCGTGTACATCCACTAATTAAAAAAATTTGGCAGCAATTAAAAGGATAAAAGTGCAAAACATTCAGGCATCAGCATCATTAAAACAGCAAGCAAGTGTTAATCAGCTTGCGGCACCTTTAATTAGTCAATTATTAGCGCAAGCAAATACGCTGCAGCTTGGCGTCTCGAAGCATGAATCCGGCTGTACTATTGTCGATGCAGGCATTCAACACGCGGGTAGCGCGGAAGCTGGCAGGCTGATTGCTGAAATATGTATGGGTGGCCTTGGTCGTGTTGCCTTGCAAGCTGATGACCGCTTTTCTGGCTGGACTGAGGCGGTTGCTGTGACTTCTACGTCTCCGGTGCTGGCTTGCCTTGCCAGCCAATATGCAGGTTGGGCATTGAGCCATGAAAAGTTTTTCTCATTGGGTTCTGGCCCGGCACGTGCATTGGCGCAGCGTGAAGATTTATTCAAAGAGCTGGCTTATGTTGATAGCGCGAGCAGTACTTGCATTGTGCTGGAAACTGACAAAGTGCCCCCGCTACAGGTGATTGAAAAGATTGTGCGTGATACCAAAGTGACACCTGAAAATCTAACAATTATTCTAACGCCAACCAGCAGTATTGCAGGTGTGGTACAGATTGTTGGTCGCGTACTTGAAGTAGCGTTGCACAAAGCGCATACACTGCATTTTCCGCTGGAAAACATTGTCAGCGGTTCCGGCTTGGCTGTGCTGCCACCGGTAGCTAAAGACTTTATGACGGCGATGGGACGCACCAACGATGCAATTTTGTTTGGTGGCGATGTACATCTGCAAGTACGTGGCGACGATGCAGCAGCTGCAAAATTGGCTGCTGATCTGCCTAGTAGTGCTTCAAAAGATTACGGTAAAACCTTTGCCGAGGTATTCAAATTCTACGAAATGGACTTTTATAAGATTGACCCCATGCTGTTCAGCCCTGCCAAAGTCACTGTTACCAACGTAGATACTGGTCATGTATTTGAGGGTGGATATCTGAATGCGGATTTAATCAATCTTTCATTCTCTTGAATCGTTCCAGGTCAATTGCGTGCGCATTCCTATTTTTACTGACGATGCCGGCTGGCAGGGCGCCCAGCTCAAACAAGCTTTTGCCAAGCGCAGCGTAGAGGCGGTTTTTGTCTCGTTGCAGGATTGTGTCATCAATCTGGCACAGCAGATTCCAAATATTCAAATTCCGCATTTCGATACACTGCCGCCAGCTGCTTTTGTGCGCGGCGTTGCTGGCGGCACCTTGCAGCAGGTGATTACACGCCTGAATGTGCTGCATATGCTGACGCGGCAGGGTGTGCGTATCTACAACCAGGCGCAGGCGATTGAGCGCACTGTAGATAAAGCTATGACCAGTTTTTTGCTGCGTATGCATGGCGTGGCTACTCCTGCCACCTGGGTGTGCGAATCAAGAGCGCGCATGGAAACTATTCGCCAGCAGGCTGCAATCGATGGCCAGCAGTTGGTGCTTAAACCTTTATTTGGCTCGCAGGGGCAAGGCGTACGTAAACTGTTGCACAGTGAGCCTTTGCCAGTGCCTATGCAGCAGTATGTAGATGGCGTTTACTATCTGCAGCAATTAATTGAGACTGCAGATAAGCCACATGATTATCGCGTATTCGTGATTGGCGGCAAGGTGGTTGCTGCGATGAAACGTCAGGGTGAAAGCTGGGTTAATAACGTGGCGTCCGGTGGCCGCTGTGAAGCGATACAGCCAAGCCGGCAGATGCAAGCTTTAGCTTTAAGCGCAGCGCAAGCGGTCGATATAGACTACTGTGGTGTGGATATTATTCAGGCTGCAAATGGTGACTATTATGTGCTGGAGGTCAATAGTATCCCAGCATGGCGCGGCTTGCAGGGCGTGACGGATTTTAATATCGCAGAAGTACTGGTCGATGATTTTTTATCTCAATTGGAATCTTCAACCGTAAGATGCGTTCAGTCATAAGGAAGTGTAATGGGCCTTAAAAAATTTACGTCTGCGCAATTAGCCAAAGCCTATAAAACAGCCTGCATGGCAGAGTTGCAGGCCTTAAAGCCAGGTAATGTACATGCATTTGCCGATGGTCACGGCATGACTGTTCATGACTTTATCAAGAGTGCAGAAGTGACGGCGGACATTATTACCAGGCCGGATTTAAGTCTCGGGGAGCGCATTTTTTACGCGGCAGAAGCCACAAAAAATGCGGTCGGTCAAAATACCAATCTAGGCGTATTGCTGCTGTGTGCGCCTATTATAGAGGCGGCATTGCATCTGACTGACGGGCAGACATTAAGGCAGAACCTGCATGAGACCTTGTTGCAACTTACTGTGAGTGATGCTGAGTATGTGTCAAGAGCGATTGTACTGGCGAGTCCCGGAGGTTTGGGAAGTGCTGCAGAATACGATGTGCGAGATATACCAAGTGTTAGCCTGCTGAAAATGATGAGTGCCGCACAAGGTAGAGACCGTATTGCATGGCAGTATGCCAATAACTTTTACGACATCATGGAGTTTGGTTGGCCATGCTATGCTGATGCCATGATTAAGTGGGCAAACCCGGCATGGTCTGCCACAGCATTATATCTGGCTTATTTGGCGCATTATCCTGATACCCATGTTGTACGTAAATTCGGTGACGCTTTCGCTGAAGGTTTAAAGCAGGAGGCTGCTGAGTTTGAACGGATGCACAGTGCAGCAGAGAATCCTAAGTTGGTACAAAAAAGGCTGCTAGACTGGGATGCCTCGCTTAAATTGCGTGGTATCAATCCGGGTACCAGTGCTGATCTGACTGTGGCAACGCTTCTGGTAAGCGAGTTGATATAGCAGTTTTTTAAGATCACATATCAGTGGCCATCATGTGATTGATATTCCGTGTAGGGTTGACCGAGATTGTTTTTGCTTACTTTGTACATTACAATGAATTTAACTTGTTGCAATTAAGATTCCAGCCCCTAATTCGGAATTTGGGTGCTTAACTCATCTGCTTTTCAGTTATTGGGGAAATAATTTAAGAGCAGATTGGGGTGTGAGCTAAAACTTATAATTTCATGGCAGTGTTATATTAAAAATATGCATTGTTTTGATTATGCCCTGCATTTCGTTGGACAAATGAGTTTTGCAAGTAAGGCTTTAAAATAAGAACTAATGCGAAAGTTAAAACTATAAAAATGAAAATAGCTTTGTTAGATGATGATTTAGCCTATGCCGGGATTGTGATTGAGTGGTTGGAGGAGGCTGGCTTCAAGGTTGACCACTTTAAGTCCGGTCTGGATTTTGTTCGCAAGTATCCACACGAGCACTATGACCTTTGTATCTTTGATTGGGGACTGCCGGATATGGAAGGCCCTGATGTCATGGTCAGCCTCAAGTTGCGTGCTAATAAACTGCCACCTCTTATATTTCTTACTGGCCATTCTGAAGAGCAGGATATTGTTCGTGTGATAGATGCAGGAGCTGATGACTATGTGGTTAAGCCGGCAAGTCGTGCCATATTGCTGGCGCGAGTCAATGCTTTATTAAGACGTGCAAACCCACAGCCGAATAATGATCCATGCCTTGAATTTGGATCACTAAAGTTTGATACCAAGTTGCGTCTGGCCAGTATGGGCGGTGAGGATTTCAAGCTTACTGATAAGGAATTTGACTTGGCGTTATACTTCATGAAGAATGAAGGCGTGTTGCTATCAAGGTCACATTTGATGCAAGTAGTATGGGGCGCGTCACCGGATATAGAAACACGCAAGGTCGATGTGCATGTCAGTCATTTGCGAACCAAGTTAAAACTCACGCCGGAACATGGATGGAAGCTGACCTCTATTTATCAACAGGGTTACAGACTTGAACGTAGTAGTTAACCCAAATTGCCTTTGACCGCTTGATTCATTTGTAACTGGCAGTGTCAGTATGGTGATTAAATAAACCTCATGCAATTTAAAGACCGCATTCTTATCATGACAATGATTGGGCTATTTGCCTGTCTGCTTGTCGTAAGTATTGAGTTTAACACCCACATATTCTCTGCAATCGTCGACAATAAATCAGTAATACATGCGCCGGTCTGGTTGACGTGTTTGATCACGATTGCTCTGGCGGTGCTGCCCTTATTCTGGTTTCACAAACTGTCACCTGTCTATAGTCTTCTTAGCATCTGTGTTTACATCATAGCTATTGTTTCTCTGGTATTTTCTGCTGCATACTTTTTTAAAGTATGGGTGCCGCCAACGGGTTTAATTTTGATAACACTACTTGCATACCCTTTATGGAGTTGTAGCAAGCTTAATGCTGCGCAGACTGCGTTAGATCAGGCATTGCAGAGTTTACAGGATGAACTTGCCAGGTTGGGAATGGAACAGGAGACGGAATCGTCTCATAGCGACGAAGATCCGCAGCAGGCACGCATTCATAAATTAGCGTTAACAGCCAAGCACTTACGTGATATGCATAAATCCAGAAGTGATACTCTCATTTTTATTTCTCATGATATTCGTTCGCCATTAGGCGCTGCAATGCTGCTACTGGATAAGTTCGAACATAATAAATATTCGGTGCGCATGAGGCAATTGCTGGAACGTGCACACACGATGGCAGAAGGTTTTTTACAGGCATCTCGTGCAGAAATGTCTGATGTGAACAAATTTCATGTACTGGATATGGTGAGTTTAACGCAGCAGGTCGTTGATGATGCTTATGAGCTATTAGCAACTAAAGGCATTGTTCTGAAAATGGACCATGCGCAAGATAATGTTTGGGTAAGAGGTGACTTTGGACTTTTGTTCAGGGCGGTGTCTAATATTTTGCTGAATGCGATTAATTACTCTCCTGCGGGTTCTGTGATTAAGATCGTTATAGAAAATGATGAAGTAGCCCTGCATTTGAAAGTGATTGATCAGGGCCCAGGTATTCCTGAAGACAAAATCCAAAAGCTATTTAAACGCTTCAGTCGTGTAGAAAGTGAGTCTCAGGATCAGAACGGCAGTGGCCTCGGCCTGTATTTTGTCGGAATCACCATCAGGAAACATCGTGGCACCGTCTCAGCAGTCAATATCAACAGCCAAGGTGCAGAGTTTGTAATTACGCTGCCACTCGAGCGTAGAAAAAGTAATCTCGCGGTTACTGATGATAGAAGAGTTAAACCAGAGTCTACATTTGAGGACACCATATAATTTTTAAGATATAATCTTGGTCTTGATTTTGTGTAAGACTGTTGTATTCGAATAATTTTTAGGAGGCATGTAATGGCTACTTTATTAGAGCAATTAAAAACTATGACCACAATCGTGGCAGATACAGGTGATGTTGAAGCAATTAAAGCGGTTAAACCATACGACGCGACAACCAACCCATCATTATTGTTAAAAGCAAGCCAATTGCCACAATACGCTCCATTGATCGAGACTGCGATTGCTTACGCAAAAGCACAAGGTGGTTCTAAAGAACAACAAATCGACAACGCTGCTGACAAACTGGCTGTGTTGATCGGTATGGAAATCGTTAAAGAAGTGCCAGGCCGTATCTCAACTGAAGTTGATGCGCGTCTGTCATTCAATATTGATGCAATGGTGGCTAAAGGCCGTAAAATCATCAAATTGTACGAAGAAGCTGGCGTAGATAAAAGCCGCGTTCTGATTAAATTGGCTTCAACCTGGGAAGGCATTAAAGCGGGCGAGATTCTTGAAAAAGAAGGCATCAACTGTAACCTGACATTGCTGTTCGGTTTCGGTCAGGCACGTGCATGTGCTGAAGCTGGCGTATTCCTGATTTCACCATTCGTTGGCCGTATCCTTGACTGGTACAAAGCTAAAACTGGCGAGACATACACATCAGAAACAGATCCAGGCGTATTGTCTGTACGTAAAATCTACGCTTACTATAAAGAACACGGTTACAAAACTGTTGTGATGGGTGCTTCATTCCGTAACATCGGTGAAGTAACTGCTTTGGCAGGTTGTGATCGTTTGACTATCGCTCCAAACCTGTTGCAAGAGCTGGAAGCTACACAAGGCGAATTAACACGTGTGTTGGTTGATGGCGGCGCTAAAACAGCTGCTCCAGCTAGATTGACAGAAGCTGAGTTCCGCTTTGCATTGAACGAAGATGCAATGGCAACTGAGAAATTGGCTGAAGGTATTCGCGGTTTCGTTGTTGACCAAAACAAATTGGAAGCAGCATTAAGCGCAAAACTATAAGCAAGTCATCGCTTGTAGGAAAAAATTATTAATGCGTAAACCGCATTAATAATTGACATAATTAGGCTAGGCATTTACTATAAGTGTCCAGTTTTTTTAGAGTGCTATTTTTCACAAGAAGATAGCACTTCAAATTAGCAATATCTTAATATTAATAAACGGAGATACACCATGGCATTAACCCAAATGGCATTAGATTCATTAGATTTCGACGCAACAGTTGCTTTGGCAACTACAGTTGCTCCACACGTGGACATCTTGGAAATCGGTACACCATGCATCAAGCACAACGGTATCAAATTGCTTGAAGTTTTGCGCGCTAAATTCCCAAACAACAAAATCTTGGTTGACTTGAAAACAGCTGACGCTGGTTTCTACGAAGCTGAGCCATTCTTCAAAGCCGGTGCTGACATCGTTACTGTATTAGGTATTTCTGATATCGGTACTATCAAAGGCGTAATTGATGTTGCTAACAAATACGGCAAAAAAGCACAAGTTGACTTGATCAACGTTGCTGACAAAGCTGCTGTTACTAAAGCAGTTGCTGCTGCTGGCGCGCACATCATTGGCGTTCACACTGGTTTAGACCAACAAGCTGCTGGTCAAACACCATTCGCTGACTTGGCTTTAGTTGCTGGTTTGAACTTAGGCGTTGAAATCTCAGTTGCTGGTGGCGTTAAAGCTGCTACAGCTAAACAAGTTGTTGACGCTGGTGCAACTATCGTTGTTGCTGGTGCTGCTATCTACGGCGCTGCTGATCCAGCTGCTGCAGCTGCAGAAATCACAGCTATCGTTCACGGTTAATTCAACCTCTTTTCAATAAGTCATTATTGAAATGAACGAATAAAAAATCCTGACTCAGCAATGGGTCGGGATTTTTTTTATAAGATTTTTTGATTTAAAAAGTTAAACTAAATATAAGAGAAGGACACATCATGAGCAGTCAAGATTTGATTTTGGGTAGACTAACTACTATTTTGTCAGAAACAGATAACAGCAAAGCAGCTACTTTGTTGAAAATGGTTGAAGAAGCTGGCCGTACATTTATTGGTGGTGCTGGTCGTTCTCTGCTCGTATCACGTTTCTTTGCAATGCGTTTAGTGCACGCTGGCTACAACGTTAGCATGATTGGTGAAGTCGTTACTCCAGCAATCAAAGCGGGTGACTTGTTGATTCTGGTTTCTGGTTCAGGTGGTACAGAAACATTATTACCATTCGTTAAAAAAGCAAAATCAGTGGGTGCTAAGCTGGTTGTGATTTCAATGAAGAAATCTTCTGCAATGGCAGATGTTGCTGACTTGGTTGTTCAAATCGGTAACGACAACAGCTTCCCATTAACTAAAGGCATGCCTATGGGCAGCCAATTTGAGCTTTCAACCTTGATTTTCCTTGAAGCAGCTATTGCAGACCTGATTTTTGCTAAAGGCTTGACTGAAGAAGGTATGCGCGCAATTCACGCTAACTTGGAATAATAGTTTTTAGTAAACAATAGTTTGATTAAAAGCCCGGCAACTGTCGGGCTTTTTTATTGGTACACGCTCTTGATATCATCGGCTGATATTTGCTTGCTATGCAGTGCACTGGCAAGCAATACGCCATAAATATCCAGTTGTTTTAATGTGCTTATATCATCAATATTGCGTACTCCACCGGCTACGTAAAGATTAAATTCTTTACTATAGCGTTTGAATTTTTCTAACAACTCCAGGTTTGCGCCTTGGTTCGCGCCCACTTGTGCCAGTGACATCAGTATTACATTTTCAGGCCAGAGATTAGTATTGGTGTGTAAATCGGCACAGCCTAAGAAACCAGACTGATTGCTGTCGAGTGACAGTATGAAGTTTTTGTTTAAGTAAGCGCTGATTTCGCCTAAGTCATGTGTAGAGGTGATGCTTTCACTGCCAATCACATGTGTCAGCTTAAGGTTGTTCCATAAACGCAGATGGTTTGCATTTTTGATGCCTGCATCTAACCAAATTTCAAGTGTAGGGTATTGTTCCTGAATATATTTAATAATAGCTGCATGATTGCCTTGCCCTGTAATAGCATCAAGATCAGCGATATATATGCGTTCAAATGGGTATAATTCTAATAGGGCGTTAATGACGTCAATGGGCTCGCTGGATTTGCATAATGCAGATTGAATCGGCTGATAATTGCTTCGATCACCCATTTTGGCATGTACGGCCATGCCGTTTAATAAATCAATTACAGGAATTAATTGCATCATCGAACAGAATAAAAAATTATTGATCTGTGAGTTTATCACTGGCGGCGGACTCAGTGCAGAGGCTTTGCCGGAATCTTTGGCGAAAGAAGGCATATTAATGCGCGATGCCTTGTTGCGTGATTTAGCTGAGTTAAACCGGTTTGATATTATCACCATGCATGATGTCAGGCTGGTGCCGCCAATTCAGGCTAAGCAGAGCATTGCGGTTGAAGCTGGCAAATTTAAAGCGTGCTTTACAGAGGTACTCCGTCAGGTTGATATGGTCTGGTTGATTGCACCAGAGAGCGAAGGCACCTTACTGGAATTGAGCGAGCAATGTTATGAGGCAGAAAAGCTTGAAAATGGCCCTGTCTTTCTGGGCTCCGGTTTTGATGCAATGTTAACGGGCACAAGTAAAACGCTATGTTTCGAAGCGCTACAGGCAGCTAATATTCATACCTTGCCCGTGCATGCCGGTGAAGATTTAATGCAGCCATCTTATTATGATGCGTTGTGCAAATTGAATATTCCAAAGTGGGTGGCTAAGCCGGAGGATGGAGCAGGTTGTGACGGGATCAGGATTTTTGATTCTTTAGAAGATTTGAAAGCATGGATAGCGCAGGATGAGCGCTATTTAGATTATTTAGCACAGCCCTATCAAGCAGGTGAAGCCGCTAGTTTTTCCATGCTGTGTCGTAATGGCAAGGCCTGGTTGTTAAGTTGTAATCAGCAGCATATTGTGAATGACGGTAGTCAGTTTAAGTTAAACGGAGTCACTATAAACGGCATGTCGGTTTATTGGCAGAAGTTTGAAACGATTGCCAGAAAAGTTGCCAGGATGCTGCCTGATGCGCTGGGCTATATTGGTGTAGATCTGATTGTGGATACAGTAAATAATAAAATTTATGTTTTAGAAATCAACCCGCGTTTAACTACAAGTTACGTGGCTTTACATGATGCACTCAATTACAACCCTACCAAACTGATTCTGGATTGCGTATTAAACGATAAATTTGATATGCCTAGTTTTTCAAAAGGCAGCTTATTGCAGAACCGGGTTGAAGTTAAGTTATGACGCGTAATTGTATCGGTTGGGATATAGGCGGGGCACATTTAAAAGCAGTTCTACTCAATATGGATGGGCAAGTGCTGGCTGCTACGCAGGTATATTGCCCACTATGGCGTGGCTTAAGTGAACTGGAAATTGCTATCGACAAAATTCTGCAGGAATTTAATGCGGATCAGCATGCTGTTACGATGACAGGAGAGCTTGCAGATATTTTTGCTAGCAGGCGCGATGGTGTCATGCAAATTGCAGCCACATTAGCTGCAAAACTTCATGGCGAGGTGCGTTACTACGCCGGCAGATATGGTTTTGTAAATAAAGATGCAGTTAAAGAGTATTGGCTGGATATCGCGTCAATGAATTGGCTGGCAAGTGTCGAATATGCGGCACGTAAAGCAGCTAAAGCACTGTTTGTTGATATTGGCAGTACAACGACTGATATTGCTTTGATTGATAATGCAAACCCTCAGATTAAAGGTTTTACTGACGCAACACGCATGCAGTGTGATGAACTGGTTTATACCGGCGTAGTGCGTACACCGCTGATGGCAATGGCACAAAAGATTTCGTTTGCAGGGCAAATGACCAATGTTGCGGCAGAATATTTTGCTACTGCAGCGGATGTTTATACATTAACAGGTGACCTGAATCCGGCTGAAAATATGGCAGATACAGCAGACGGTGCAGACAAGACAATTCAAGCCTGTGCCTGCCGTATTGCACGTATGATAGGCTGCGATGCTGATGATGCACCATTAGCGTCATGGGTTGAATTGGCTAGCTCTTTTAAAAAAGTGCAGCTTGAACAAATCAGGCAGGCACTGTTAAAGCAAATGGCTTTGATGAAAGACTGCTTGGGATTGCAGTTAATCGGGGCAGGTGCAGGCGCTTTCTTGGTAGCCGAACTGGCACTGAAGCTTGATCTGGAGTATTGCCCTGTTTCTGACTTTATTACAGGGTTTGATAAAGATGCTGTAGATATGGCTGCCGTTTGCTTCCCGGCTTATGCCGTGGCTTATTTAAGTATTAAAGACTCAGGAGTTTTTGCGTGGCCTTATTGAAGCATCATCTGACTTATCATCATGACAGTGCACGTTTATTTGCGCGCATTGCACACCAGCCCTGGGCAGTGTTTCTTGATAGCGGCCAGATGCTTGATCCTGCTAGCGGTAAGCCAGGCAGTCAATATGGCCGTTATGATATTCTGGTGGCTGATCCATTTATCACCTTTGTTAGCGGTGAGTCGCAAACCGAGGTATCTGAACGCGGCCATCGTTATGTTTCAACCGAAGACCCCTTTGCGCTGCTCAAGCAGGCAATGCAGCCTTACCTGGCAGCGCAAGAGGATTTGCCGTTTACAGGAGGCGCAGTGGGTTATTTCGGCTATGATCTAGCGCGACGTCTGGAAAAACTGGCGAGTATCGCAGCAAACTGTGACGCTATTCCACCCATGCAGGTTGGTATCTATGACTGGGCTGTGGTAGTTGACCATCAACATAAAACCTCCTGTCTGGTATCCAACGGTTTTGATGCTAAAACACGTGAGAACTGGGATGCTTTGTGTACTCTTTTCGATACGCCTGTGAGTGAGCTCAATGTCGGTTCAGAGCAGTTTGAGGTAACGACTCCAATCCAGTCGAACATGGATAAATCTGCCTATGCGCGTGCATTTACTGCAATTAAAAATTATATCCTTGAAGGTGATTGTTACCAGGTTAATCTGGCGCAAAGATTTTCTGCCAAAGCGACTGGCGATGGCTGGCCTGCCTATCAGAAACTGAGAGAGATAAGCCCGGCACCGTTCATGGCTTATATGAATTTGAGCCGTATGCAGGTGCTTTCCGGCTCGCCGGAGCGATTTTTGCAAGTGGTTAACCGAAGGCATGTTGAAACGCGGCCGATAAAAGGCACTAGGCCGCGCTCTGGCGATGCTGTGCTTGATGCGCAGTATGCGACCGATCTGCAATCCAGCATTAAAGACAAAGCCGAAAACCTGATGATTGTTGATTTGCTGCGTAATGACATCGGCAAAAATTGCGAGACGGGTTCTGTTAAAGCTGATAAATTATTTCAGTTGCAAAGCTTTGCCAATGTGCACCATTTGGTAAGTATAGTTACCGGCAGGTTACAGGCAGCAAAAACTGCCATTGATTTATTGCGCGGATGTTTTCCCGGCGGTTCTATCACCGGCGCACCTAAACTGAGGGCCATGGAAATTATTGAGGAACTGGAACCGCACCGGCGCGGTGTATATTGCGGTGCAATCGGTTATATTGGTTTTGATGGCAATATGGATACTAATATCGCGATTCGTACAGCCGTGTATATTAAAAATAGCGATGCTGAAGGTGAAATCAGTTTCTATGCCGGCGGTGGTATTGTGGCAGACTCTGAGCTTGAGAAAGAATATATAGAAACGCTGGATAAGGCTTCTAGCATGATGAAGGTGATGCAATTTTTTAGTAAAAATTAAAGTGATCTAATTATTTGGGGCTATATTGATGTGGGTAGTTAAATTAGGCGGCAGTTTACTCGGCTCACCAGAGCTTGCAAGATGGCTGGATACATTAGTTAAAATCAGCGACGGTAAAGTGCTGATTGTACCTGGCGGTGGTATGTTTGCGGATGCCGTGCGCCAGGCGCAGGAAACTTCTCTGATTAATGATGCCGTAGCGCATCATCTGGCGTTACTGGCTATGGACCAATTCGGTTTACTGTTGGCCGGGATGAATCCAGGTCTGGTGACTGCTAGCAGCGAGCTTGAGATTGCAGAGCGTGGCTGGCAGCATCGTGGGATTGTCTGGTTGCCAAGCCGCATGGTGCTTGCTGATGAAAATATACCTAAAAACTGGCATGTTACATCTGATAGCTTGAGTGCCTGGATCGCGAATAAAATCGGTTCTGAACATCTGGTACTGGTGAAATCCAAAGATCTGGCAGGCTATGCAAAAACAGCACCGATGGCGCTGCAAACACTTATAGCTGATGGACTGATAGATAGCGCTTTTGCTGAATTTGGTGCTAAGTCAAATGCGCAGATATGGATGCTGAATAAAGCAGATCATCATGTGTTTGCGCAAGGTCTGAATCTTGGTAAGCTTAAAGAGCAGGCATTGCCTGTTAGTAAAGACTAAACGAAGTACGATTCAAGGAGATTCTTATGTCATCCAATCACACCTATACAGATCAGGAAGTTGAAGAAAAATTAAAAGCCGAGTTGCCGCACTGGGTTCTGGAAAATGGCTGGATACGCCGTAAATATAAAACCAGTGGCTGGAAAGCAACATTAATGGTGGTGAATACTGTTGGACACCTTGCTGAAGCTGCATGGCATCACCCGGATCTGGCCGTATCGTATGCATTTGTAATTGTTAAATTATGCACACATGATGCTAAAGGAATTACCGATAAGGACTTTGAACTGGCGGCTAAGATTGAAGCTGTTATTGGCTGGCAGCCAGCCAAAGAGGGCGGTGCACTCACTGGCACGCCGAATGACGATGCCAGATTTAAATACATTAAATACGATGCCTGATTAAGCTGAATTTCGTTTTTGCTTACACGATTTTCTGCCGTTCGAACCGGCCAAAATGCAGCATGATAGTTGGCAGTATCAGCAAATTCAAAATGGTCGATGTGACCAGACCGCCAACAATAATTGTTGCCATCGGGCCTTCAATTTCACGCCCCGGCTGACCGCTGGCGGCTGCTAAAGGCAGCAAGCCCAGAGCTGTTACCAATGCGGTCATCAGAATAGATGGCAGACGTTCTGATGCGCCTCGGATGCAGGTGTCCAGTCCCCATACGCAGTTTTCCTCATCAATCAGGTGCTGGTAGTGCGAGATCATCATGATGGAGTTACGTAGAGTAATGCCGAACAGCGTCACAAAGCCTACCAGTGAACCTAATGAAATCCAGCCGCCGGTGAACATCACGGCCAGCACGCCGCCAATCAGGGCAAAAGGCAGGTTGGCAAAGGTAAGCAATAAATTACGCAAACGGCCAAATGCAATGTAAAGCATCAGAAACACTGTGACACCGGCTAGCAGAGATTGCAAAATCAGCGCTTCCCTTGACTTGGCATTGGCTTCAGCTGCACCGGTGAACTCCAGATAGGCACCTTGTGAAAGTACAAGGTCAGTTTTTAATCTGGCCTTCAGTTCATCAGTAAAAGCGCCGATGTCGCGTTCTACTACATTGGCAGTGACAGTCTGGATGCGTTTGGCCCCTGCATGCAGTATTTTTGAGCGGCCATTTTCCTGTACGATATCGGCAACATCTCGCAGCCTGATGAGTTTGCCGTCAGTATTGAACAAGGGCAGGCTGCCTGCCTCTTGAATGTCGTCACGTGCTTCCTGAGCCAGTAAAACACTGACACCGATGACACGGTTGCCTTCATACACCTGCGTGACAGGAACGCCCTCATAAGCTGCGCGTATGCTATCCAAAACATCGGTAGGATGCAGGCCGAGTCTTGCCATTTTTTCAGGACGCAGACGCATCACCAACTGCGGTGTGCCCGGGGGTGACTGCACCATGACATCAGCCGCACCAGGTATGCTATTCAATATACTGGCAATGGCATTGGCATCTCTATCCAGCGCATCAAGGTCCTGACCGTAGATGTTGATCACGGTAGATGCAGCGTAGCCGGATATGGTCTCCTCGATACGTTCTGTTAAGAATGTGTTGATGGCAAAGTTGATACCAACAAAACCTGCTTCAGCTTTGCCATCGCCATCATCATCCGATGCTTCACCGCCAAGTTTTTCTCTAATTTCGTCGAGAATACGGCGCTGCTCTGTACCTGAAATCGCACCGATTTCAATTTCAAACTCACTGTAGTGTGTACCAAAAGTATCTGCTCCATTGGGAGCACGGCCCACCCATTGCGTGACTGACTTCACGCCATCAATGCTGCGGATCGCGGCCGATACTTTTTTGCCGATACGCAACGATTCCTGCTCGGAAGTGCCGGGTACGGCTGTCATATGCATGATGTAATGACCTTCATGCAGGGCGGGGATGAACTGGTTTTTGAAAAGGGGCAGGATGCCCAAGCCTATGGCCATCAGCATAAAGCTTACGGCAAGTATAAGTTTGTAATGTGCTTCAATTTTGATCAGCATGTTTACGTACCATTTTTTGATGATACGTATCATGGGCGGATCTTCTGCTTCAAGTTTGGCGTTACCGAGCAATAGGTAGCATAGTGCAGGTGTGAGGGTTAGTGCGACCAGTAAAGAAGCCATGATTGCTGCGATATAGGCAATGCCGAGTGGTGCGAATAACTTGCCTGCGACTCCGCCCAAGGTGAGTAGTGGCATGAACACCAAGGCAACAATAATCGTTGCATAGACGACCGAACTGCGCACTTCCATTGATGCATCAAACACGACGCGATAGGTTGGCAGTGGTTCCGCTAACATGCGATTCTCGCGCAGACGTCTGAAAATGTTTTCGGTGTCGATAATGGCATCATCGACCACTTCACCGAGTGCAATGGCCAGACCGCCCAACACCATAATGTTAAGCCCGATATTGTAGTAACTCATGACTACAATCGCGGTGAGCAATGACAGCGGAATTGCGGTGGCGGAAATAAATGCGGTACGTACATTGAATAGAAACAGGAACAATACCGTGATCACTAACACTGAGCCGATGAGAATGTCAGTACGCACACCCTGAATTGCAACCTCGATAAAGTTGGCAGGCCTGAATAAACCTTCATGCAGCGTCACATTTTCAGCCTGCAGTGTCGGCTTTAGTTCTTGCAGTGCTTTTTCAATCGCCAGTGTTACGCCATGTGTATTGGCACCTAACTGACCTTGCACTGAAAGGTATACGCCGGTTTCTTCATTAATGGCAGCAGCGCTGATAGATGGCACGGCGCCTTCAACAACCTTGCCGATATCACCCAGCCGGATGGTTTGCCCATTTTTATGCAGCAGTGCAACCATCGCCAATTTGTCAGGTGTGGTGGCTTGGCCTTCTGTATTGATGACAATGCGCTGATTTTTATTTTCAATAAAACCATTGCCACGCACGCCGGTAGCTTTCTTTACCGCTTCTTCAACCTGCAATAAAGAGATGCCGTATTTGATCATCTTTTCAGGTTCAACCTGTACCTGAAGCTGTCGCACTTTGCCGCCAAATACGTTGACATCAGCAACGCCAGGTATTGCCATCAGATGCGGTACGATAGTCCAGTCCACCAGTGTTCTTAATTCGGTCAGGCTGCGATTTTTGGAAGTCACGCCAAAGCCGAGTACAGTGCTGGCCGAGGAAGTAAGCGGGGTGATATTAGGGGTAATGCCTTGCGGTAGTTTATTATTGAGTGTCGATAAGCGTTCTGCAATCACCTGACGGTTACGGTAAACATCAGTTTTTTCATCAAAAATGATAGTAACAATCGACAGTCCAGGGATCGACTGTGAACGCATGCTGGCAATGCCGACTGTACCGGCGATACTGGTTTCAATGCGCTGGGTTACCAGACTTTCAACCAGTTCGGCAGATAGACCCGGTGACTCGGTCTGGATAACGATTTGTGTAGGCGCAAACTCAGGGAACACATCCAGATTGCTGCGGCTTAAACTATAAAAGCCATACAACACCACCAGCGTAGCCAAGCCGATAATGACGCCGCTGAAACGGATGGAGAAACGTACTAAAGCCGACATCATATCTAGCTGATCTCCACTATGGATCTGAAGATGGAATTAGTCATTGTTTTAGTTCCGACATAACATCGCTTCGCTATATTAGTCTTCACTGAAACTCCTCCTAAATTTAGCAATTTAGTCATCGTTTTCATTGGTGATCTGTGATTTGAATTCTTCAGACAGCAGTAGTTGTGCGCCACTGGTGACCACTTGATCATTTGCCTTCAAGTTGCCTTGATAGAACCAGCCGTTACCAATTTCAATGTCAGTCACAACTGGAATGCGGCTGAATTTGTCTTCTGCTGTTTTCTTGTAAACCCAGGATTTACCTGCATACCAGATAATGGCTGCATTAGGGATAATGACACCGTCGTTTACTTTGGCAGAGGTGCTTGTTAATGCATTCACCTGCATACCTGCCCGCAATTCTTTCGTTTTGGCATGATAAAAATAAGTTTTACCTTGAATCGTAGCGCTGCTTGCCGGCGCGCGCGATAGGTATGATGCACGGATCGATTGCCCTGGTGCTGCTGTCGGCGCAATCATGATACTGCTGTTTTGCGCTGGTTCTGCTGCATCAAACGGGAGCGTGATTTGTATCAGCACTTCTTGATTGGAAATCAGGTTTTGCAGTAATTCACTTTTTTCGATGTTAGTAGCATGTTGAGTCAGGGTTTCGCCCCACATTTGACGCATGCTGTCTGTAATACTTTTGGCGCTGGATTCAGCCGCAGCAATTTTTGCTTCATCGGCCTTGATGTTGGATCTGGCAGTTGCCACCACTTTATCCGAGATATTCTTGTCATCCTGATTGAGCGCCTGTAAACGGGCAAACTCACTTTTATTGTAAGTCAGAGCGGTGCGCAACACTTCAATATCCGCTTTGGCCGCCAGATAGCGCGAGCGCAGGTCGATAAGGTTATCGATACTGACCACAGTGCCATAACTGCTGACACTGGACTGATGCTTGCTAGCCTTTAACAGGCTGGTGGTGATTTCACTTTGCTGTTGGGTAGCAGCGCTGATGTTGATGACAGTCATACCTTGTTCAGTCACAACGCGATTTGGGGTTTCGATTTCTTCTTCTGTCTGCTGTGTCATGGCTTCAAATTCATCTTTGCCGTAAAACACGAGCACCCAGAATAGCACTACGATTAAAAATGCCTGTAAGCCAATGATGATAGTCAGTTTACGATTCATTTTTATTATATTTCCATTGAACTTAAAAAGTGACGCCTGGCGTCTGCGGTTAATGTCATAATTTTTTAAGGCACACTTGTGTATTCGGGTGCTTATTTATTCTATGTTTATCTTGTAATAGTCAGGTTTTCAATCTCTTCATTGGTGATAGCGCTGTCGGCCAATGGTGCCTGTATCGCATTTTCCAGATCGTTTACACTGGCAGCCAACTGAGAGTTTGCCAGCGCAATTTGCTGCTCGGCGATGACTTCTTCCAGTTTGGCATAGGTGAGCTCCAGCCGGTCACTTTCACCGGCACGTAGCCTGTTATCCATGCGTCTGGTATTGGCCTGCTGCTGCTGGTATAGATTTTTCTTGTTGTCCAGTAGCTGTATAGACTGTGTCAGTCTGGCATTTGCAACATTAACTTCAGAAATGACATTGGTCTGTAGCGCTTCAAATTGTTTTGCCTCAACTTCGCGTAATTGCGTTGCTTCTGCAATCGCTAATTTATTTTTAGTCAGAATGGTCATCAGGCTGGATAAACCCAGTGACCATACTTTGTCGCCAAACTCATAGGCATAGCCGGGGCTGATGACTAAGTCAGGATATTGTTTCGCAATTTCCAGTTTCAATTTGGCTTCTGCCACTGCATAGCGCTCAAGTGCAATGCGAATGTCGAGACGATTCAACAGTGCACGGCTCTGTAAATCTGGCGCGATTGGGTTAAACAACGTATTTTTATCTGCAATATTTGCAGTATCTGCTAATTGCATTTGTTCAACTTGGCTTAGCGATAATCCCAGATTGTTAGCCAGTCTGGCAAGTAACACCAAATGATTACGTTGCTTTGATTCCAGTTCAGTATTCAGTGTTTGCAGCTGAAGTTTAGCGCGGCTTAACTCAATGTTAGATGACTCTCCAAGATCGATACGCTTTTGGTAAATGGAAACGATGTCTTGTCGGTATGCCTGTTCTTTTGACATCAGTTTTATCTGCTGACGATTGGCTTGGTATTCGTTAAAAGTTTTTGTTACTTCATTGCGTAATTGCCAGGCCGCTTGTGCAATTCTAAGTTTGGCAGCTTCTGCAAGATGTTGCGCACTTTCAATGCGAATATTACGTTTGTTTGCCGTTTCAATAGGTATTTCAATGCTTAAGCTATAAGCATGCGGGCTGATCTCTTCACTTGCATTATTACTTTTTGAATATTGGCCACCGACAGTAGGCAGCCGCATTTCTGCCGCGGTACGTTTTGCGGCTTCTGCGCTGCGCCACTGTGCACGAGCGATATCTAAACTCGGGTTGAAGAACAGGGCGCAATAAATCAGGTCATCTAATTTCCATTGCTGAATCGGCAACTGTGCAGATGTATAGCCGTTGTTGATCAGGTATTGATGGAATTGATCATTATCAGCGCGTCTATTGGCAATCTTTTGAGCAAGTGCTGTGGTATCGATTGGCTTGGCAATATATTCCTGGAATCCGCAGGCAGTAATGCTTAGGTACAGCAGCGAAAGCAGAGCGACTTTAGGCCTTGCCACTGGATATGAATAGGCAGAGTTACTCAAGATGATTAATCAAGCTTGCTGGTAATTTAGGAAGGTTGTATTTAATTAACGATTTCAGCGTGCACAGCATTTAATGCATCCTGCAGTGTTTCTTCGCTGAGGCTATTGATGGATGTTGCAAGTAAATCTGCCGCTTCTACAGCCGAAATTGGCAGCTCATGGCTATCCATTTCTGCAATGAAGCCGGCAGCAACACCTGCAATTTTGAGTAAAGCCTGTCTTTCACGCATCAGAAGTTCTAATTCTGCACGCAGCATGTTAATTTCATTTTGGTTAATTGTGTTTGGCATGATGATCAGCTTTTAATTTTAATTGGGTCTAAAGGATTGAGTGTTATTCTCGCACAATCATTAGCGGCACTGCTATATTTTCAGCAATCTATAACGATTGAACAGCTAAGTCGATTAAATAATGTGTCAGCAATGAATAATTTCCAGCTTTTTTATTTTATGTCTTTTCTGAATGTGAAAACTTGAGATACAATAACGAATTATCTGAACGGCTGATGTTTTGTAAGCCGTACACTACCTGCGAAAGTGGCGGAATTGGTAGACGCACTGGATTTAGGTTCCAGCGCCGCAAGGCGTGAGAGTTCGAGTCTCTCCTTTCGCACCAACTTTACTTTAAAATAGCATGTCATAAAGATGACTTTAATCTAGAAGATAGCTTTTCTGGGTGCATCTGTATCATGGCATGCGGTTAAAAATTTTAGGAATTACAGCATGGCTCTGAATGTTGAAACCCTCGGCAACCTTGAACGTAGAATCACTATCAGCGTTCCGCTACAGCCATTAGAGGCACAGATTAAACAACGATTAAACCAAATTTCACGTACGGCAAAATTCGCTGGTTTTAGACCAGGTAAAGCGCCAATCGGTTTAGTAAGTCAGCATTACGGCGACCAGGTGCGTGATGAAGTTTACTCAGGCGCTGTTGAGAAAAGTTTCGGTGATGCAGTAGAGGAAAGCAAATTGCGCGTTGCAGGTTTTCCTAATATTGAACATAAACCTTTTGATGCGGCTTCAGAGGTTCTGGAATACACAGCTACATTCGAAATTTTCCCGGAAGTGGCTATCGGTGACTTGTCAAAAGTGAAGATCGAGCGTCCGGTGACTGATATTTCTGACGCTGATGTGAAAAAAACACTGGATGTTCTGGTGAAGCAGCGTGTCAGTTATGAGCCGGTTAAGCGTGCAGCCAAAAAGGGCGATCGCGTTAACGTAACACTGAAAGCGTTCCTGGATGGCCAGGAGGTTGAATCAACTGGTGATGCGGGCATCGACCTGGTGATTGGTGAAGGTGGCCGTGTTGCTACGTTTGATGATGAATTGATCGGTGGCAAAACAGGGGCAAGCAAAAAATTCGATATTACCTATCCTGAAGACTATGAGTCTGCTCAGATTGCAGGTAAATCAGTTGGTTATGAAGTGACGTTTAACAGCGTGTCTCAGCCTAAATATCCTGAAATCGACGCTGAATTCGCCAAAAGCTTAGGTATTGAAGATGGTGATGTTGAGAAAATGAAGGCTGAAATTGCTGAAAGCCTGAAACAAGAAGTTGCCAAGCGCGTTAGCGCCAAACTGAAAGAACAGGTTTTTCAGGCACTGACTGATAACTCAGAGTTCGATATTCCACGCGCGATTCTGGAAGTCGAAATCAACCGCATGATGCAAACAACTGAGCAAAACCTGAAACAACGCGGTGCGGATTTGTCTAATATCAGACTGGAGCCGTCAATGTTTGAGGATCAGGCCAAGCGCAGCAGTAAATTGCGTCTGTTGCTCGGTGAGTTGATTAACAAAAACGGCCTGCATGCAAATGCTGACCAGGTGCGCGCAATGGTTGATGTGTTCTCGCAGAGCTTCGAGCGTCCTGCTGATGTGGTGACTTGGTACTATGCAGATCCAAAACGTCTGGATGAGCCTGCTGCTCTGGCTACTGAAGAAAACGCAGTGAGTTGGGTGCTTGCACAAGCTAAAGTCACTGATAAAAAAGTTAAGTTTGATGATTTAATGGGAACTGCCTAATGAATACAATGCCGCAACCGCAATCTCAGTTTGATTCTGCTCCAACCGGATTGGGTTACATCCCGATGGTGGTTGAGCAAAGTGGTCGCGGCGAGCGTTCATATGATATCTATTCACGCCTGCTCAAAGAGCGTGTGATATTTCTGGTTGGTCCGGTAAACGACATGTCTGCAAACCTTGTGGTAGCGCAGTTGTTGTTTCTGGAGGCTGAAAACCCGGATAAAGATATCTACCTGTATATCAATTCTCCAGGTGGTTCTGTGACTGCCGGCATGTCAATCTACGACACGATTCAGTTTATCAAGCCTGATGTAAGTACTTTATGTATCGGTCAGGCAGCAAGTATGGGCGCTTTCCTGCTGGCTGCCGGTGCAAAAGGCAAGCGTTTTAGCTTACCTAATTCACGTATTATGATTCACCAGCCTTCCGGAGGATTCCAGGGGCAGTCTACTGACATTGAAATTCACGCAAAAGAAATCCTCTACTTGCGTTCAAAACTAAACGACATCCTGGCTCATCATACCGGTAGAACTGCAGAAGAGATTGATCGGGATACCGAGCGTGATAACTTTATGAGCGCCGAACAATCTGTAGAGTACGGCATGATTGATAAAGTGATCGGTAGCCGCAGCGAAGCTGCATAATTGCATTATTCACTATATTTTAATAGTATAGTGATTGCATCAAATTTGTATGGGACCTGGCAGCGCTAGGTATTCCTACGCAAAATACTTAATAGGACTAAATCCATGGCCACTAAAGCCGACGACGATAAATTACTTTATTGCTCTTTTTGTGGCAAAAGCCAACACGAAGTTAAAAAACTGATCGCTGGTCCTTCTGTATTCATTTGCAATGAGTGTGTTGATTTATGCAATGACATCATTAAAGAAGAAGTGCAGAATTCAGACGGCTTGAAGTCTGCCGAAGCTAACCTGCCTACGCCGCAGGAAATCTGCAAAATACTGGATCAATACGTGATTGGCCAGACCCAGGCCAAGAAAAACCTTGCTGTGGCGGTGTATAACCACTACAAACGTTTGGGTCATAACAACTTGTCTAACGGCGGTCAAAAAGATGAAGTTGAGATCGCAAAAAGTAATATTCTGCTGATAGGCCCGACTGGTTCAGGTAAAACACTGCTTGCACAGACACTGGCAAGGCTGCTGGATGTGCCGTTTGTGATGGCTGACGCAACTACCTTGACCGAAGCAGGTTATGTGGGTGAAGACGTTGAAAACATCATGCAGAAGCTGTTGCAGAAGTGTGATTATGATATTGAAAAAGCACAGCGCGGCATTGTTTACATTGATGAAGTGGATAAGATCTCCCGCAAGTCAGATAATCCTTCGATTACCCGTGATGTATCCGGTGAAGGCGTGCAGCAGGCATTGCTTAAACTGATTGAGGGTACTGTAGCGTCGATTCCACCGCAAGGCGGTCGCAAGCATCCAAATCAGGAATTTGTGCAGCTTGATACAACCAATATCCTGTTTATCTGCGGCGGCGCATTTGATGGCCTGGAAAAGGTAATCCGTCTGCGTTCGGAAAAAGGCGGCATCGGTTTTGGTGCGGAAGTTAAAAGCAAGGTTGATGTGCGCGAAGTCGGCACTGTGCTGCGTGATGTTGAACCTGAAGACCTGATCAAGTTTGGGTTGATTCCGGAGTTTATCGGCCGTCTGCCAGTTGTGGCTACGCTCGAATCACTGGATGAAGCTGCGCTGATGACAATCCTGACCGAACCTAAAAACGCGCTGACTAAACAATACATCAAGCTGTTCAAGATGGAAGGCGTAGATCTTGAGTTCAGGGAATCAGCTTTGCTGCTGATTGCGAAAAAAGCTCTGGAACGTAAAACCGGCGCACGTGGTTTGCGTTCGATTATGGAGCATTCTCTGCTTGAGATCATGTATGAACTGCCATCTTTGAAGAACCTGAGTAAGGTCGTGATCGATGAAGGCGTTATACGCGGTGACGCGCCACCTATCCTGATCTATGAAGATAAGGCCATGGAAGAGGCTGCCAGCTAACTTTCGCTCATTACTCCACTGCATGTAATCCCGGCTTTACAACTTTAAAACCAGCCGGGATTGCATGTTTGCTTTACCCACCCCTCCTCGAAATTTCTGCTTTTCCCTGCATCGCTTAACGAGCCTCGTTAAATTTCTTGAATATTATTTGCACTGAGACACTAATTTAGTGCTTAAATATCAATTAACACTTGAACTCATAAGAATTAACCCCATCAACAGTTATATAAGTGTTTTTGCTTAATTCTCAGCTTAATTTTGGAAGTCTATACATGGCACAATTATTACCTTCATATAGTCCAGACAGCGGTTTATTGCCGCTATTGCCATTGCGCGATGTTGTTGTATATCCGCATCTGGTAATCCCTCTCTTCGTTGGACGCACAAAATCCGTCAAGGCGCTTGAATTAGCCTCCGAAGGCAATAAGCAGATTTTATTGGTTGCGCAGAAGTCTGCCAGCAAAGATGATCCGGAAGCGAGCGATTTGCATGAAGTCGGTACGATAGCAACCGTACTGCAAATGCTGAAATTGCCGGATGGTACCGTTAAAGTGCTGGTTGAAGGAGTTCAGCGCGCAAAAATCAGTGAGTTTACTGAGACTGACGAGTGCTTTGCCGCACGACCTGAGTTGATTGCAGAATCCGAAACCGACGTGGAAATACAGGCATTGATGCGTACAGTGTTCGCGCAGTTTGATCAGTACGTCAAATTGAACAAGAAAATACCGCCTGAGATTCTGACTTCGCTTGCGACAATAGATGAAGCCGGCCGCCTGGCAGATACCATTGCAGCGCATTTGACGCTTAAGCTTGAAGAAAAACAAAAGATCCTTGAAATGTTTGACGTTGCCGAGCGCTTGGAGCACTTGCTGCGCCTCATGGAAGGTGAGATCGATATTCTTCAGGTTGAGAAACGCATCCGTGGCCGTGTAAAACGCCAGATGGAGAAAACGCAGCGTGAGTATTATCTGAATGAACAGGTCAAAGCGATTCAGAAAGAGCTGGGCGAGCACGATGAAAATGCCGAGATGGATGAGCTTGAGAAGCGTATTGAAGATGCCAAATTGCCGAAGGATGCGCAGGCCAAAGTGACCAGTGAACTCAAGAAGCTGAAATTGATGTCGCCGATGTCGGCAGAAGCTTCAGTCGTGCGTAATTTTATTGATACCCTGATCAGCCTGCCGTGGAATAAAAAAACCAGAATCAGCAAGAATCTGGCTAAGGCAGAAGCAGTGCTGGACGATGATCACTATGGTCTCGAAAAAGTGAAAGAGCGTATTGTTGAATATCTTGCTGTGCAGCAGCGCGTGGATAAAATCAAAGCGCCTATTTTGTGCCTGGTCGGGCCACCTGGTGTGGGTAAGACTTCGTTGGGCCAAAGCATTGCAAAAGCGGTGAACCGTAAATTTGTACGCATGGCGCTGGGTGGCGTGCGTGATGAGTCTGAAATTCGTGGCCATAGGCGTACTTATATCGGTTCGATGCCAGGAAAAATCCTGCAAAGCATGACCAAAGTCGGGGTGAAGAACCCGCTGTTCCTGCTCGATGAGGTGGATAAGCTTGGTCAGGACTTCAGGGGTGATCCTTCATCCGCATTGCTGGAGGTGTTGGATCCGGAGCAGAACCATACTTTTGTCGATCACTATGTTGAAGTCGAGTATGACCTGTCTGATGTGATGTTTGTGGCAACTGCCAACTCGATGAATATTCCCGCGCCTTTGCTGGATCGTATGGAAATCATTAACTTGTCCGGTTATACAGAGGATGAAAAAGTAAACATCGCAATGCGTTATCTGCTGCCAAAACAGCTGAAGTCACATGGTTTGAAAGATGATGAGCTGCATGTGTCAGAGGCTGCGGTGCGGGATATCGT